>Ga0208204_100176_pt1 | contig 23956 bp, 19 predicted proteins | sample DeeseametaMP2252_FD_184173 | JGI IMG/M metagenome (GOLD analysis project Ga0208204, IMG submission 184173) | Marine microbial communities from the Deep Pacific Ocean - MP2252 (SPAdes) | ecosystem: Environmental > Aquatic > Marine > Oceanic | place: West of El Salvador, Pacific Ocean | collected...
TCACCACTGCCAAGACGTGCGACGCGACGAGATTTACCTTCTGCTGGCGCAAGCGTAAACAGCGTGCTTACCACATTGGCAGGAAGCTGCTGATTAGCGCGATTCACGTTTTCCGCAGTTTCCCAACTCAGCGAACGGCTTGCTAATGCGTCATCAATCGCATTACCTGCATCCAGTTCAGCAAGCCGCGATTCGGCCCAACTCTCAGCAGCCTGCTGAGACTTTTCAGCACGTAATGAGGCTGTGATGGCGTCGCGCACTTCTTCAAGCGTCTTGGTACGCTGTGGCTCATGCTCACTCACACGCACAACCACAACGGTATTCGCATCCATTTCAATCAAATCGCTGTTAACCTGCTCTTCAATCAACTCGGGAGAAAATACGTCACTCACAACCTGTGGGTTATCAATAGCGGCTGGTACTTGATTACGACTGAATTGCTCTGTGGTTTCAATTGATTTATTCGCCACGGCGGCCACTTCTTCAAGTGTGTCAGGCACTTCGAAAGCAACCTCGGCCATACGAGACTGTAGTTCGTAGAACTTGTCTGTCGCACGTTCGGTGGTCAGGCTTTCTTTAATGCTATCTTTCACTTCCACCAGCGTTTTCACGGTTTCCGGCTGAAGCTCAGTCAACTTGATAATGTGGTAACCATACTCTGTGCGAACCACGTCAGTAATATCACCAACGGATTCGAGAGCGAATGCTGCGTCATCAAATGCATCATCCATCTGACCCGGCATGATAAAGTCTAGATCACCGCCTTCTTCTGCAGAGCCAAAGTCATCAGAATTTTCAGATGCTAACGTTGCAAAGTCAGCGCCGTCTTTCAACTCAGCAAGCAGAGATTCTGCTTTTTGCTGGGCTTCTTCGCTGTCTTCTTCTGACGCAATTAAAATGTGCGAAACGCGACGACGCTCTTCGGTACGATACTGATCTTTATTCTCTTCATACCAGGCAGCAATGTCTTCATCAGAAACCGACACATCGCCTTTAAGATCGTCAACAGACAGCTTCACATAAGAAACAGCGACTTTCTCTTCGGTATCAAATGCGGTGATATTGGCATCATAGTAACTTTGAATATCGGCATCAGTAATGTCTACTTCATCAGCAAACGGCGCTGAATCGATAACAAGATATCGGGCATCACGTGTTTGTGCCTGAAGCGCATAAACACGCTTGGCTTCGCCCGGTAGAGCAAAATCAGATACACCCAACGCGCGGGTCAGTTGCTCACGGGTTAACTGAGTGCGCAGCAAATCTCTAAAATCACTCGGCTGATAGCCGTTTTGACGCAGCAGCATCAGATAACGATCGTTGTTAAATTCGCCGCCGCTTTGAAACTCAGGCATATTACGAATGGTGTTACGAATTTGCTCGTCTCCCACTCTCAAACCCAGCTCTTCCGCTTTTTGTAAAACCAGCTTCTCGTCAATCAGGCTGTCTAACACGCCGCCACGAAATTGCTGAAGATAACCTTCGTCAGCAAACAGTGCTGATACGCTCTCACCGTACTGCGATTCCATGCGACTACGCTGAGACTGATAAGCTCGCTCTAATTCATTCAGACTGATTTCTTCGCCATTTACGGTTGCGGCAACTGTCTCGCCTGAGCTATTCAGGTAGCTGCCAACGCCCGCGAACACAAAGCTCAGCACGACCAGACCAATGATGATCATCGCCCAGGGGCCCTGCGAACCTTCTCGGATTCTTTCTAACATGACTTACATTCAACTCCGTTGCTTACTTCTCAAAGCCCACGGTCCGTACGATGCGGTGTGGACAAAATATGCCAGATTATATCGATTCCCCCCGCCAAACGCGACATTACCATCAGTCTATTTGCAGGAATCATCGATTAATCCAGTCAATTTGCCGGGATGGACTGCGGGAGCTTAGGGGTAGGACAAATAAAAAAGGCGATGGTTCTGACCATCGCCTTTTGTCAAATCTTGTTTGCTTAGTTACAAGCATCTTTCAGAGCTTTACCAGCTTTGAAAGAAGGTACTTTAGCAGCAGCGATTTGGATTGTGTCACCAGTCTGCGGGTTACGGCCAGTGCGCGCAGAGCGCTCACGAACCGCAAACGTACCGAAACCTACCAGTGCAACCTGATCACCTTCTTTAAGCGCTGCGGTAACTGCATCAGTGAATGCATCTAATGCACGGCCTGCAGCAGCTTTAGAGATATCTGCACCAGCAGCGATTTGGTCGATTAGTTGAGACTTGTTCACAATTATGATCCCCTTCGATTGTTATTATACTGTTTGTCCGAAAACAGTGATTGTCTTTTCGAACGTTATAACAAGCTTGATTAATAGATTCAAGTACAGTGTTACAATTATTTAACGTTTAATGATTCGCTGCAATCCCTTTAGAGACAAGGCTTCAAGCGAGTACGTTGTAAAGGTAACACAACTTCTGAGAGTTGAAAGCCCTAAATTTGAAAAAATCATCGAATTTAGGGCTTCAACGTTTATTTTTTGAGCAAAAACAAAAAGTGACGCTGGATCCCGCGTGTTTACTGCGATCCAGCTTTCTCAAGCTGTCACTTTTCAGTGACAACTTTAAACGAGTCAACAGGTTCTTGAAGCGCAATATCGAGCACCTCGTCAATCCATTGAACCGGATGTATCGACAAATCCGCTTTCACGTTGTCTGGAATTTCTTCCAAATCACGCTCATTTTCTTTAGGAATAACAACTGTTTTAATACCACCACGGTGAGCTGCCAGTAACTTCTCTTTCAAACCACCGATGGCCAATACTTCCCCGCGCAGCGTAATTTCACCTGTCATGGCCACTTCGCACTTCACCGGATTCCCCGTAAGCGTTGATACCAGCGCCGTACACATGGCAATACCCGCACTAGGCCCATCTTTTGGTGTCGCACCTTCAGGAACGTGTACGTGAATGTCACGTTTTTCATAGAAATCCGCATTGATTCGCAGTTTTTCTGCACGGCTTCTTACTACCGTCATAGCAGCCTGAATAGATTCCTGCATCACATCGCCCAGTGAACCGGTAGATGTCATTTTACCTTTGCCTGGAACTGCGGTGGTTTCGATAGTCAGCAAGTCACCGCCAACCTGAGTCCATGCAAGACCAGTTACCTGACCAATCTGATTATCTTTGTCTGCTTTACCGTAATCAAACCGCTGAACACCGAGGTAGTCTTTCAGGTTATCCTGTGTCACCACCACTTTATCTTTAGTCTTGCTCAGCAGAATGTCTTTCACGGCTTTACGGCAGACTTTCGAGATCTCACGCTCAAGGCTACGCACACCCGCTTCACGGGTATAGTAGCGAATCATGCCAATAATGGCAGACTCGGTGATATCTAATTCTTTCGCTTTAAGGCCGTTTCTTTCCACCTGTTTTGAAATCAGGTGACGGGTAGCAATATTCAGCTTTTCATCTTCGGTGTAACCCGATAAACGAATTACTTCCATACGGTCTAATAACGGACCTGGAATATTCATACTATTTGAAGTTGCCACGAACATGACATCAGAAAGGTCGTAGTCGACTTCCAGATAATGATCACTAAAGCTACTGTTCTGTTCAGGGTCGAGCACTTCTAATAACGCAGACGATGGGTCTCCTCGCATGTCAGAAGACATCTTGTCGATTTCATCTAACAGGAACAGCGGGTTTTTAACCCCCACTTTCGCCATTTTCTGAATCAGCTTACCGGGTAAAGATCCAATGTAAGTACGACGATGTCCACGAATTTCCGCTTCGTCACGCACACCACCAAGTGCCATGCGCACATATTTGCGACCGGTCGCTTTGGCAATAGATTGACCTAATGAGGTTTTGCCCACACCAGGAGGACCAACTAAACAAAGAATTGGGCCTTTAAGTTTTCTGACACGTTTTTGAACGGCCAGATACTCAACAATGCGCTCTTTGACTTTCTCCAAACCGTAGTGGTCTGCATTCAGTACTTTTTCAGCCAGTGACAAATCTTTCTTTACTGCACTGCGTTTATGCCAAGGAACATTCGTTAGCCATTCAATATAGCTACGTACCACTGTGGCTTCCGCCGACATAGGTGACATCATCTTCAGCTTTTGCAACTCAGCTCTCGCCTTGTCTTCGGCTTCCTGAGGCATCTTCGCCTCTTCGATCTTTTTGCTCAGTGCTTCAAATTCGTCAGGGGCGTCGTCGAGTTCACCCAGTTCTTTCTGAATAGCTTTCATCTGCTCATTCAGATAGTACTCACGCTGGCTTTTCTCCATTTGCTTTTTCACACGGGTACGAATTTTCTTTTCGACCTGTAGCAAATCAATTTCACCTTCCATCAGAGCCATCAGATATTCCAGACGTTCATTCACGCCCTTCATCTCTAACACCTTTTGTTTTTCAGCGAGCTTCAACGGCATATGCGCCGCCATGGTGTCTGCCAGGCGGGCCGCATCTTCGATACCATTTAGAGAAGTGAGCACTTCAGGTGGGATTTTCTTGTTCAGTTTGACGTAACCCTCAAACTGCGACACTGCCGAACGAATAAGCACTTCCTGCTCGTTCTCAGGTAGCAGTTCGTCTTCAACACGGTTTACCTGGGCAACAAAGAATGGCTCAGCTTGCTCATAGCTGTGAATTTCTCCACGCACGTTACCTTCAACCAATACTTTAACGGTACCGTCGGGTAACTTGAGCAATTGTAAAATTGTCGCCAGCGTACCTACTTCAAAGATATCATCCGCCTCAGGCTCATCAACACTGGCGTCCTTCTGAGCGACTAGAAAAATTTGTTTATCATTTTCCATTGCCGCTTCAAGGCAACGAATGGATTTTTCCCTACCAACAAATAGCGGTATGACCATATGGGGATAAACGACTACGTCCCGTAAGGCAAGTACGGGGATCTCAATGCGATCTTCACGCTCTACTGTCATACGTGTTCTCTGTATTGTTCATAATGTGAATTGATATGGGGATGCACAGGCAAAGTTCAATCAATCCTGTGTTAAACCTTGTTACTTTAACCATTATCGATTTTTAATGACGGTGCAACCTTTTTTGTCCCGCGGCATACCGCTAAACGGAGTGACTGTTCAAATATGCGGCAGAACCTGGCTATGACTTATTAGAAATGATAACTATTCTTGTTATGGTAAACTTGTTATTCTCAAGAAATTGAATAAATTACCGTTAAAAGCCTATACTCCATAGATATCAAGATTGCAGTGAAACTTGTTATGAATACATCTTCTCGACATTCTGGGTTTACCCTCATTGAATTAGTTATCGTAATTGTCATTCTCGGTACGCTAGCGGTAACAGCCGCCCCCCGCTTTATTGATCTTCAGGATGATGCGAATGCGGCAAGTGTGCAGGGCGTTGGTTCTGCCTTTGGTTCTGCCATAAAGTTAGCGCATTTAAAATGGCGAGCAGGAGGGCATTCAGGACCGGTGGATAATTTGGATGTATTTGGCAATGGACAGAATGTGATTGATTTTAATCAGTATGGGTGGCCGGCGCAGAGTTACACGCCTTATGAAGCCAGCCCGATGACGGATAACGCATGGGACTGTGCGTCACTATGGAACGCACTATTAACAAACGGCAGCCCAACCGTGGCGGAAGACAACTCAGCAGATTATCAAGCGACGTACGAAAACAATACCTGCACCTACGTGTTTCAGGCACAACCTGCTTTTTCTATTTACTACAGTTCGCTGACGGGTGAAATCGTCATAGATGACACCTTGTAAACACAACTATTCTTATTACCTTGCCACTTCACAGCGGTGGTATTGGATCAAAAAAGGCCCCGTAGGGCCTTTTTTCATGTTCGTGTACATCGCATCATTCTGATGCTGCTTTCTTCTCTTCGCTCTTGTACATCAAAATAGGCTTCGACTCGCCTTTAATAACAGACTCGTCGATGACTACCTTACAAACATTTTCCATAGAAGGCAGTTCGTACATGGTATCAAGAAGTACCGCTTCTACGATTGAACGCAAGCCACGAGCACCGGTTTTCCGCTGCATCGCTTTACGCGCGATAGCATTAAGCGCATCGTCACGGAACTCAAGCTCTGTTTCTTCCATGGCAAACAATGCAGCATACTGCTTAGTAATCGCATTTTTAGGCTCACGGAGAATTTGAATTAACGCTTCTTCGTTCAGTTCTTCCAGACTGGTTACCACTGGCAAACGACCAATAAATTCTGGAATAAGCCCGTATTTCACCAAATCTTCCGGCTCAACACGTTTAAACAAATCGCTCAGTTCACGCTGGCTTTCTTTAGACTTCACTGACGCACCGAAACCAATACCGGTATCCTTGTTGGCACGTTGTTCAATCACTTTATCGAGGCCCGCGAATGCGCCGCCACAGATAAACAAGATCTTCGACGTATCAACCTGCAGGAATTCCTGCTGCGGGTGTTTACGGCCGCCCTGAGGAGGAACCGAAGCGACAGTACCTTCAATCAGTTTCAGTAGCGCCTGCTGAACACCTTCACCAGAAACATCGCGGGTGATTGATGGGTTGTCAGACTTGCGGGAAATCTTGTCGATTTCATCGATATAAACTATACCGCGCTGGGCTTTTTCTACGTCGTAATCGCACTTCTGAAGCAGCTTCTGAATAATATTCTCTACGTCTTCACCTACATAACCCGCTTCGGTCAGCGTTGTTGCATCGGCCATAGTGAAAGGCACATCCAGCAATCTTGCTAAGGTTTCTGCGAGCAGAGTTTTACCACTACCTGTAGGACCAATCAGCAGGATGTTACTTTTACCTAACTCCACGCCTTCATGAACATCACCATTACGCAGGCGTTTGTAGTGGTTATATACCGCTACAGACAATACCTTTTTGGCATGTTCCTGACCAATAACATAATCATCGAGATGAGTATGAATTTCCTGAGGTTTTGGAAGCGCATCCTGTTTTTGCTTAGGTGCAATTTCCTTAATTTCCTCACGAATGATGTCGTTACATAACTCGACACACTCGTCACAAATAAAAACGGACGGTCCTGCTATCAGCTTACGTACTTCATGCTGGCTTTTGCCACAAAAAGAGCAGTACAAAAGCTTGTTATCACCGTCGCCGTTCTGCTTGTCACTCATTACACTTTGCCTCTGCCTTTCCTGAACAAATAGATTTCGTGCGGGTACACGAGTTCAGGCTATCTATAACTATACTACTTAGTGGCGGCTGCGTCAGATCGATTTGTTAAAATCTGATCGATCAGGCCATATTCCTTGGCTTCTGCTGCACTAAGGAAGTTATCCCGATCCGTATCGCGTGCAACTTTTTCATAATCCTGACCAGTATGCTCCGCCATCAGACGGTTCATTTTTTCTTTAATAGACAGAATTTCTTTCGCGTGGATTTCAAAATCCGACGCCTGCCCCTGGAAACCACCTAGCGGCTGGTGAATCATCACGCGAGAATTAGGCAGACAGAAACGCTTGCCCTTCGCACCACCTGACAACAGGAACGCGCCCATACTCGCAGCCTGACCAATACATACAGTACTTACGTCTGGCTTAATAAAATTCATGGTGTCGTAGATTGCCATACCGGCAGTCACTGAACCGCCTGGAGAGTTGATATACAAGAAGATATCTTTCTCTGGATTCTCGGCTTCAAGGAATAACATTTGGGCGACAATCAGATTCGCCATGTGGTCTTCGACCTGGCCCACTAAGAAAATCACATTTTCTTTCAGTAGACGGGAATAAATATCGTAGGAACGTTCACCTTTAGACGTCTGCTCGACGACCATCGGCACCAATGCATCTTGTGGTTCAAATGGGTTTATCATATCTACCTTGATTTCTTAGCGTTAAAAACAAAAATGCCCGGAAGGTTCCGAGCATTTAAGCAGTTGCAGACAGGTTAAGTCAATCAGAGGGTAATAAATTACGCCTGTTTGTTCATAACCTCGTCAAAAGCTTTGGTGACATCCTGAGTTTTGGCATTTTCCAGCACCCAATCAATCGCCTGCTCTTCCAGTGCGACGTTGCGCATCTGGTTCATCAGTTCTTCGTTAGCTTTATAATAGTCCACAACTTCCTGAGGATCTTCATAAGCTGACGCTGCAGACTCAATTAAAGCCATTACTTTTTCGTCATCTGCTTTCAGTTCGTTCTGCTTGATCACTTCACCTAACAGCAGACCGATGCGAACACGACGTGTTGCATTGTCAGTGAACAGTTCAGCTGGCAGTTCTGGCATGTTAGCGCCGCCGCCCTGTTGGCTGAAACGTTGTTTAGCCTGTTCACGCAGTGCGTTTACTTCTTGATCGATCAGTGCTTTAGGCACGTCAAATTCGTTCTTTTCAAGAAGTTTAGTAATAACATCTTCTTTTACGGTAGTTTTCAGTGTTTGAGTCAGTTCGCGTTCCATGTTTTTACGCACTTCCGCTTTTAATGCCTCAACACCGCCTTCTTCAACACCGAAAAGTTTAGCAAATTCTTCATCAACGTCAGGTAATTGCTTACCTTCAACTTTCTGTACTTTTACATCGAAAGTTGCAGCTTTACCTTTCAGGTTTTCAGCATGGTAATCTTCAGGGAAAGTCACTTCAACAACAACGTCTTCACCTGTTTTAGCGCCTACCAGTGGCTCTTCAAAGCCTGGGATCATGCGGTTCTGGCCCAGTTCCAGTGTAAAGCCTTCTGCTTTGCCACCTTCAAATTCTTCACCGTCAACTTTACCAACGAAGTCGATAACTACACGGTCATCTTTTTTCGCTTTACGCTTAACTTCTTTCCAGGTTGCGTGTTGCTTTTGCAGTGTCTCCATCATGTTATCGAGGTCAGCGTCGGAAATTTCAACCACTGGCTTCTCAATTTCGATGTCTGCTACGCCCTGAACTTCAACTTCAGGATACACTTCAAATGCTGCAACGAACTCTAAATCCTGGCCATTTTCATCTTTAACCAGTTCAAAAGAAGGCATGCCTGCAGGATTAATTTTTTCCTGAACAATTGCCTGATAGAAGTTTTGTTGCATTACATCGCCAGCAACTTCCTGACGAACAGCAGCGCCGAAACGCTTCTGGATCACGCTTACTGGTACTTTACCAGGACGGAAACCGTTGATGCGTTGCGTTTTTGATAGTTGTTGAAGACGCGCTTTAACCGCAGAATCAACAGAATCTGCTGGAACGGTAATAGTAAGACGGCGTTCTAAACCCTGGGTCGTCTCGACTGAAACTTGCATTTTGTTACCTCAACTGTGCGTCTTAAAGTGACGCTTTGTTTGAATCCCCTTCCCGTCCTTGCCTGATTCGGCGCGTAGCACCGGGGTTAGAGGGACTGTTATTCAACAGTGTTAAACCGTTGTTTAATCACATTGGTTAAAAAAAGACGCGGTAGTATACAAGCAGCTTTTTGCAGAGTCGAGAGGGTTTGGCAACAAATCACAGGAAATTAGTCTGTTGACGCAAGATTTCTGCGGAGATGTAGAAAATACAGGAAAAATTGGGAAATAAATGGTCGGTGAGACAGGATTTGAACCTGCGACCCCTTGGACCCAAACCAAGTGCGCTACCAAACTGCGCCACTCACCGAGCAGAATTTTTTCGAAGACGTAAGGAATGCGTCAAAGAAAGCCAACTGATATTGGCAAAAGGTGATTTGCACTATTCTTCCTTTATAAAGGAAGAGTGGGGTGGACGATGGGACTTGAACCCACGACAACCGGAATCACAATCCGGGGCTCTACCAACTGAGCTACGCCCACCACAGGATAGTGCATTTACAAACATCGCTAGTCTACGACATAAATAACTGTTTGTCAGTCATTTTTTCCTGCCAGCTCGCTATGGCGCGTCCGGCAGGATTCGAACCTGCGACCCACGGCTTAGAAGGCCGTTGCTCTATCCAGCTGAGCTACGGACGCCCGACGAATCGACGTTTGTAAAAGTGGTCGGTGAGACAGGATTTGAACCTGCGACCCCTTGGACCCAAACCAAGTGCGCTACCAAACTGCGCCACTCACCGACTGTGTAAGGCAGTAATGTTCCCTGCCGTTACGGGGTGCGAATACTATAGCCAACATCCCAACTCGTCAAACACTTTTTTCAATAAAATTACTGACCGCTCACAAACCGCGCAATCCTCTTTTTTTTTGACCAATCTGCTGCTCTTTTATGCACATATTCACTTTGGCAAGGTGTCGCAACATGTGAAACAATATAGAGAGTAACGTAATGATATGAGAAGAATACATTCATGAGTGCCCACCTTATTGATGGCAAGGTCATTGCCAAACAAGTTCGCCAGGACGTAGCGACTTATGTTGAATCACTGAAAGAAGCCGGAAAGCGATGTCCGGGTCTGGCGGTTGTATTAGTAGGAAGCGATGCTGCTTCTCAAGTTTATGTATCGAATAAACGTAAAGCTTGCGAAGAAGTCGGCTTTGTTTCACGCTCATTCGATTTGCCAGCAGATACTTCAGAAGAAGAATTGTTATCTGTCGTCGATAAGCTGAATGACGATCCTGAAATCGACGGTATCTTAGTACAGCTTCCATTACCTGCCGGTTTGAATGCTGAGCGTGTGCTGGAACGTATTGAACCGCACAAAGACGTAGACGGCTTCCATCCCTACAATATTGGTCGTTTAGCGCAGCGTATCCCCGCCCTGCGCCCTTGTACGCCAAAAGGCATCATGACCATGATTGAAGCCACAAAACGTCCTGTGAAGGGATTAGACGCGGTTATTGTGGGTGCCAGTAATATCGTTGGTCGTCCGATGGCCCTTGAATTACTGCTTGCTGGCTGCACGGTGACAACGTGCCACAAGTTTACTCAGAATCTGAAATCCCATGTGAGTCGTGCAGATTTACTGGTGGTTGCAGTGGGCAAGCCTAACTTTATCCCTGGCGACTGGATTAAACCAGGTGCCATTGTGATTGATGTGGGCATTAATCGTGTTGCTGATGGCTCTCTGGTCGGTGACGTCGATTTCGAAAACGCCAGAAATCGCGCAGGTTATATCACCCCTGTCCCTGGCGGCGTAGGCCCTATGACAGTAGCAAGCCTGATCGAGAACACCTTAGAAGCTTACGTTAAGTACCATTCATGAAACTTGAAGACCGGGTGGCCATTGCCACCCGCGAATGGGTGGCCAACGTCGTTATTGGTTATAATTTTTGTCCTTTCGCCCGCCCCGTTTTTGAACCTGACCGGATAAAATACGCCGTAGAGCATAGCGATAACGTTGCGGATGTATTGGAAACCCTCTACCAAGGCTGTCTCGAATTGCGTGAGAATGACAACATCGCTACCACGCTGGTCATCTTCGACAACTGCGCCCAGAACTTTGACGACTACCTCGATGTGCTGGCCATGGCAGAACGACTCATGGAGCAAAGCGGTTTTAGTGGTGAGTTTCAACTGGCCAGTTTTCATCCTGACTACCAGTTTGATGGTGAGGATGAATCGTCTCCGGGAAATTTCACTAACCGGAGCCCTTACCCCACTCTGCACATCATTCGTGAACACGATATTGAACAGGCTATGCGGGGTAAAGAAGATTCATCAGCGATATACGAACGCAACATGCGTAAAGCCGAATCCTTCGGCTGCGAACATTTTGCCAGCTTACTTGATGACTTAAGAAAGCGTTAGTACTGATATTCCGTACGTTAACGCTTTCTATCGATGTATCGAATTAGCCTTGAACCATCATGTCGCGGCTAAGTAAAAACGGCCGCGCCTGACTTTCTGTTAAAACGAATTTCCATTCCGTAAACCAAGGCTTCGCACCTGGCACCTCAAAACGAAGTTCGTAACCAGCTTGTTTGGCTGACGCGATGTAAGCCATCACCTCAGTGCCATCCTCGAGAGTAAATACAAGTTGGCTTAGCTGTGCTTGTTGCTCCCATTGCGCAGGGACATATGGCGAAACGGCCTCAAAGTTAAAAGCCAGCATTTTATCAACGGCCTGACCAATCACAGTGGGGTAGCGTAGCGTTTCAGTTGGTGCAAGATCAGATATTTGCCAACCGTCCACACTTTCCCCATGGCGATCAAGATTAAGCAGCGGCGCACCATTCAGCGCGATAACGATGTCACGAATTGCCGTACTGGTGAATGGCAGTATGTCTCTGGTTAACCAACTGCTGCGATTTTCAGGCAATCGATAGTTTTTATCCACCAGCACACTGGTCTGGCTCTCCGGTTGGCGAACATAGGTACCTCGCCCCCCCGCCGCCTGACGTCCCACTAACAGCGATGTGGCATCATTGGCACCACCGGTTTCAATCAACACAGATTGCGCGTCTTCATCACGCACACTTTCAACCCCCAGGCGATGATAGAAATCAGGTTGAGAGGTTTTTAATTCCACCACACGGGTTTGCGACAAGTCGATAACCAGCCTTGCCAGTTTTTTGGTGTCGACGGGAAAAGTCATCACGGTATCTAGGTGGGTCGCTATCCAGCGATCAGTGTCTTTAACCGCGGAAAAAAGCACGCCTTGGTGATTCTCAATTTTTATCCTTTGAAAATCTTTCGCTGCATTTTCCAGCTCCAACTCCAGCTTGTGACCTTCAAACGCCATCACTTCGTTATTGCCACTTTGCAAATAAAGCCACACTGACGCACCGGTGCTGACTATCACCAGAAGCAATAAAATGATAATACGTAGATTCATGAGCTTGCTCCTTTCATGTAGGCCTTACCAGCACGGCGTTTAAATAAAAATGCCAGCAGCCAGATCAGGATTATCAATATGGCGGGAGCCACGACAATGTTGAACAACTTCAATTTGTCTCCGAGTTTGTCGATTTCGCGGTCTAACTGAAAACGCACTTCCCTCAACGCCTGACGGATCTCAAGTCGCTTAGCTAAATGCTCGTCGATGGAGGCCTGCTGCTGTTCGGTATAAACAATAGCTCCGCTCATACCTTGTTGCCCTTGCATCTCACGCAGCCGCTGTTCTGTTTTGGCCAGCTCTGCCTGTAGCCTTTCTTCTTCTTCGCGATAAGAAGCCTGCGCCGCGGTTTCCAAACTATCCACCCGGCTGAACGGGCGTGCAAAGGTTCCGCGGGAACGAATACTGATTAATGCATCACTGCCTGCCAGGTTTTCGATAGCGTTAACCACAAAATCCCCGTTATTCGCAAACGGCGTAAACACGGTATCACCGTAAAACGCCGATTGCTGCACCCAGAAACGGTCAGCCAACATATCGGCATCTGCAACAACAATGAGGTTCAGATTCTCGGTCTCGGCAACATAGTTTGCCGCGCGTTGTGGATTTTGCGGGCGCTGATAAAACGACTTTGCTTTGCCTTGGTATCGGGCTGCTAACGTGTAGGTTTTCGTATTACCGCCAAAACCCCGGTGTAATGCCGCAGGGTTGGCAGTTTGCGCATAATTGTCGGCATTAGTGAGGCCTGCATTTAACGTCGAGCGCATTAAAGGTTGCATTTTCAGCGCACCGCCGCGAACTGACTCTAAAGCACCAAACGATGCACCGTTAAGGGAATCAAGGTTTGCGGTTACTACATCTTGTCGATCGAGCTGATTAGCCGTTAATCCAAGGATCCCAAAGTGCTTTACCATTGCACCATTTTCTTCCTGCAAATCGAACGCGAGTTGCGCGTCGAGCACAACATTCGTGAGATCGACTTTTACGCCCCACCCTCGCAATAATGGCAATGAAGAGCGATTTGCCCCCACTTCCCGCAATGCAGCTAGCGCGCCGGTTTCATAATGAGGGTCAACGAAAGCCACAACCCGCCCGTTGTGCATGGCGAACTGATCAATGGCATACAGCAACTCATCCGATAATGCCTGTGGGTGCATAAGCATGACAACGTCAGTGTCTTCCGGCAATCGCCTGTTCTTGCTACTGACCAACTGTACATCGTAAAGCTGAGAGAGTTGCTGATAAAACACTGTTGGCGCGGCAAATCGCCCGCTCAAAGGGTCCTGCCCGCCCGCGACGGGCAAGTCTGTTACCAGCGCTAAACGAATCTCGTCAGGCTGGCTAAGTTGATAAATGAGCTTACTAATTTCGTATTCGAGAAACTGGGCATTTGTTTCATCAAAAAAAGGAATTGCGAACTGGTCATCAAGTAAATTAGTACCGGCCAGCCCGAAATAAACGGATTCACCGGCATTCCCTACGGCAGCGCTGGTAAGCCCGAACTGGTTAGCGCGGTCTTCGTTTTCAGAAAACGGGATGGGGTCAACCACCTGTAATTTCACTTTACCATCAGACGCCTGAGCGTATTCTCGTAACAAACTCTGCACCCGGTTTGCATAGTTACGAAGGCGAGTTTTCCCGGTAGTGGTCGTGTCTGAAAAGAAAAAGTACAGTGTGACCGGCTCGCTTAGCCCCTCAAGTACATTTCGCGTTCCCTGAGACAGGGAAAACACCGAATCCTCGGTTAAATCAACGCGATGTCGACTCAGCAGCTGGTTGTTCAAATAAACCAACATGACAAACAGCACGGCCAACAGAAATAGGCTGATTAAGGCAGAAATCTTTTTCATCGTCATGGTTAGTCCGCCTTATTCTCGTCAATGATAATAACACTGGCAAACAGCCACGATGCGGTTACAAGAACGAAGTAAGCCACATCAGAAGCAGCGAGGACGCCCTTCGCCATAGCATCAAAATGAGTAAGAAAACTAAACGAAGCCACCGTATCCACTACCAGATTGTTGGCCCAGTTTTTAAACGCATCGATGACAATGTCTGACCCACTCACCACAAAGATAAAACACACTACGACAGACAGCACAAACGCCACGACCTGACTACGACTTACTGCAGACAAACATTGACTGATCGCCAGAAAAGCGCCAGACATCAACCAAGTGCCAATGTAAGCCGCAACAATAATACCGTTGTCCGGTGAGCCGAGGTAATTCACGGTTAACCACAGTGGGGTTGTCATGAGTAAGGCCAGACCAAGAATCGTCCAGCAAGCTAAAAATTTACCGATAACCGTTTGTGTAGTAGAAACCGGTAATGTCATGAGCAATTCAATGGTGCCGGATTTCTTTTCTTCTGCCCAACTACGCATGGCGATAGCAGGCACCAGAAACAAATATAGCCAGGGATGGAATTCAAAAAACGGCAATAAGTCTGCCTGTCCACGGGCATAAAAATCGCCCATAAAAAATGTACAGACACCGCTCAACACAAGAAAGATAGCGATATACACATAGGCAATAGGAGTTGCAAAAAAGCTACCGAATTCCCGCCGTGCAATAGTCAGACTGTGCATTACTAAGCCCCCTTGCCGATGGTGATTTCGCGGAATACGTCGTCCAGGCGACCGGTTTCAATAGTGAACTTATCAACCGGCAGGCGGAAATGGCTAACGTGCTCGGTCACCGGCGCCATAATGAGTTTGCCAGGCTCAGGGAACAAGGTGATATCACCGGTTTCGCGGTCGATTTCCATTTCTTCCACGCCATCTATTTCGGCTAACCCTGATATATCTGCGGCATAACTGAAATGGAGCGTGATTGCCTGATGATATCTTGAGCGACACTGCAGCTCGTAGGGCGTACCGTCGAACAATTTTTTCCCCTCGTGAATGATCAATGCCCGGTTACATACCGCACTGACTTCTTCGAGAATGTGTGTTGAGATAATCACAATTTTTTCTTTTGATAGTTTCTTAATTAACTCGCGCACTTCATGCTTTTGATTTGGGTCGAGGCCATCAGTGGGTTCATCAAGGATGAGTATATCGGGATCATGAATAATGGCCTGAGCAAGACCAATGCGATGACGAAAGCCTTTAGATAATTTATCTATCTGGCGATTCAATACATCGTGCAACTCAACCTGCTCAATCACATTCTGTAATCGCGCTTTGCGACGTTTGCCTTTAAGGCCCCGAACGCCAGCGATAAAACACAGGAACTGAAACACCGTCATATCACCGTATAACGGCGCGCCTTCAGGCAAATACCCGATTATTTCCTGCAATGCTTTGGCTTCACCTGGCATATTCTGCCCGTTAATTTCGATGGAGCCAGAAGTGGGTTCGAGGAAACCTGTCAGCATTTTCATGGTTGTGGATTTACCGGCACCGTTGGGTCCTAGAAATCCTACAATTTCACCGGGCTTTATGGTGAAAGACAATTCATCAACCGCTTTGAGGCGATGAAAATGTCGGGATAGATTGTTTACAACTATCATAGCTTTCCGTCTGCTACTGCATATTTGTTCTGACATCTGTAGGAAACAGATGATGTGTGATGTCGTTTGAGCTGCAACTTTTATGCTCTGCGCACAATCGGGCCATCAGTTTGCCATATCTGTGCGCGTCTGACACGACCGGAATAGGAATTCAGAAATAAAAAAAGCCTCACCGGAAAACCGGTAAGGCAGAGTGTCTGGGTTCCAGGGAGACCGAGAACCAACCCAGAAAGGCCCTCGGGGAAATAACCAGGCACACGTTACCGGCAAATTGTGAGATAATTATGACAACTGACAATTTTCAATAATGAGATGCTCTGGCCATGGCGCTACCGACAAATATTCTGCCAATCGGTACCATTGAAACCCCGTTCAAACAGAAATTTGCAATTCCCAGACAGCCCAATCTTGCCGACGCCCGAGGCACTATTACATTTGGCGATGAATTCGCCGATCCCCGCGCCTTCGATGACATAGAAAATTACAGCCACCTCTGGCTGCTATTTTATTTCCATGAAACCGCAGAGCGAGGTTGGAAGCCCGCAGTGAAAGCCCCTCGCCTGGGCGGAAATGCCACTACGGGTGTTTTTGCATCTCGCAGTACGCACCGGCCCAACAGCATTGGTATGTCAGTGGTGAAGAATAACGGCGTAACAGTAAAAAATGGCAAAGCAATACTGCGTGTTTCCGGTGTTGATTTAGTAAGCGGCACGCCAATTCTGGATATTAAGCCCTACATTGCTTACGCGGATGCTATTTCTTCAGCCACCGACAGCATTACGGCCGTTGCCCCTATTCCCGCACTCACGGTGACCTTATCTTCTCAGGCACAACAGTGCTGCCAGCAGTTGCACAACGATTTTCCTGACCTGGAATCACTGATTCGCGCGGTACTGGCACAAGACCCCCGCCCCGCGTACAAACAAAAGTTACAATGCGACCCAAAAACCTACAAAGTCATGCTCTATAATTTTGATATTAGCTGGCGTGTAACAAACGATGGCGTGGTGGTTGAAGCTATTGATGGCACGGCATAACCGGCGTTAATCACTAAACCGGAAAAACGACTTTTTCGGACATTTTTATACTGCTAGAATGGCGCCGATTTTTTATTTCTGTATAGGATGAACCACCGTAATGCGCACGAGCCAATATTTGCTGTCTACGCAAAAAGAGACGCCTGCAGACGCTGAGGTTATCAGCCACCAGCTGATGATCAGAGCAGGCATGATCCGCAAACTAGCTGCTGGTCTCTACACCTGGTTGCCTAGCGGTCTGCGTGTACTGAACAAAATTGCTGATGTGGTACGTGACGAAATGAACAAGGCCGGTGCCGTTGAGGTACTCATGCCTGTGGTTCAGCCTGCCGATTTATGGGAAGAATCCGGACGTTGGGAAGAATATGGCCCGGAGCTGTTACGGATTAAAGATCGTAATCAGCGTGATTTCGTTTTAGGCCCAACGCATGAAGAAGTGATCACAGCCCTGGTACGCAATGAAATCAGCAGCTACAAACAGTTGCCGCTCAATCTGTATCAAATTCAGACTAAATTTCGTGACGAAGTTCGCCCGCGCTTCGGTATTATGCGTGGCCGCGAGTTCACCATGAAAGACGCTTACAGCTTCCACATGGATGAAGCGTCATTGCAAGAAACCTACGATAAGATGTATCAGGCATACAGCAACATCTTCACCCGCTTGGGCCTGGATTTCCGTGCTGTTATCGCAGACTCGGGCTCTATCGGTGGTGCAGTTTCTCACGAGTTCCACGTACTGGCTGATTCCGGTGAAGACGATATTGCCTTCTCTACCGAGTCTAACTACGCCGCGAACGTTGAAATGGCAGAAGCCGTTGCGCCAGCAAAAGCGACACCGTCTGGCGCCCCTGCAGAAGTGATTGATAAACCTTCTGGTATCAGCGTAGAAAACTTCCTGGCTAAGCAGGATACCGCACTGAAAGTGGTATTAGTAAAAGCGAAAAGCGAAGAAGATGCGGCGGATAAATGGGTTGCATTAGTACTGCGTCAAGAGCACACCCTGAACGATGTAAAAGCTGAAAAGCTTCCTCAGGTAGAGTCACCTTTAGTGGTGGCCAGTGACGAAACAGCCAAAGAAGTGTTCGGCTGCTTTCCATTGTTTGCCAACCCGACCAACCTTAACCTCGACGTAGTGGTTGATCGCAGTGCTGCCGCCGCCGCAGATTTTGTTTGTGGTGCGGGTGAAAATGCGAAGTTTATTGTCAATGCAAACTGGGCCGGTGACATTGAAGTGGCGGATATCCGTGACGTGGTCGCGGGCGATCCATCACCTTGCGGTCAAGGCACGCTGGAAATCAAACGTGGTATTGAAGTTGGCCATATTTTCCAACTGGGCGACAAGTACTCTAAAGCCATGAACTGTGGTGTACTGAGTGAAACCGGTAAACACCAAATCCTGACCATGGGTTGTTATGGTATTGGTGTATCTCGCATCGTGGCAGCCGCTATTGAGCAAAATCACGACAAAAACGGCATCATCTGGCCAGAGCCCATTGCACCGTTCACTCTGGCACTGATCCCAATGAATATGCATAAATCTCAACGCATCAAAGATGCAGCCGAAGCGTTATACTCTACACTTACCGCTCAGGGTATAAATGTATTGTTTGACGACCGCAAAGAGCGTCCGGGTGTTATGTTTAATGACATGGAACTCATCGGTGTGCCGCACAGTATCGTGGTTGGTGAGCGTAATCTCGATAACCAGCAGGTTGAGTATAAAAATCGCAGAACCGGTGAAACCGAATTACTTGACCTGAGTCAGGTTGCGGAATTTGTCGCTGCTCTGTAAACGGTCAGTCACGCCGCCGGGCAAGGTCTGCCCGGCTTTCGAATGCACCAGGAGAACGCATGCAGATAACCTTTTATGGTGTTAGAGGGTCAATTCCTACACCAGGTCCTGAATACGTGCGCTACGGCGGAAACACAGCTTGCGTGCATGTCGAGCTGGACGATGGTACCGATATCATTCTTGACGCCGGTACCGGTATCCGTCGCTTAGGCAACCAATTAGTTCAAAAAAACACGCCCATTCATCTTCTACTTTCCCATAATCACTGGGATCATATTCAAGGCTTTCCATTCTTCGCGCCCATTTACCAAGAAGATCGAGAAATCAATATTACGCCCGGACTTACCAGCCTTCCAGAATACGACCAAATTCTACAGCAAATGCAGGGGTCGGTTTTTCCGGTTCCGGCCAGCGTATTAAAGTCGAAAATAACCGTCACCCCGCTACCAGACAGCACCACCAGTTGGCGTATTGGCAGTGCACGTGTATCACGACTGCCGATGAATCACCCGGGAAGAGGTAGCGCGTACGCGATAACCGAGAATGGCAAGAAATTCGTTTACATGACCGACAACGAATTGTATCCCCCATATAAGAAAGAAACCGACTTTTTAACGTTTGTAGAATTCACCCGCGATGCTGAGGTGATTGTGCACGACGCCCAATACATGCTCTCAGACATGCCGGCAAAATCCGGTTGGGGACACTCAGTCGCAGAAGAAGCGGTTAAACTCGCCATGGGGTCAAATGCGAAACGGATTGCGCTGTATAGCCACGATCCTGACCGAACCGATGATGATATCGATAAAGTTGTAGAGCACTGCAAAGATTATATTGCCATTGCAGAATCGGAACTGGAATTGTTTGCCGCTTTTGAAGGACAAACGCTGAATCTTTAAAAAAGGAAATTGCTGATGAAAGCACGCGTTTTTACTGCCGCGCTTTGTATTGCATATTTGTCTGTCACCACCGTTTTTGCGCAGGAAAGCGAAACCGAACAATCCAATTCTGATGCACAGAAAAAAGCGCCGGGCATTTTAAGCTCACGGTTTGAAGCTGACCACAGAGCCCTGGATAATTACTTCGCGATTACCCAACACCGCCAGAATTATATTCTCCCTATCACCTACGTCACTAATCCGAATTCTGCGGGTAATCAGGATTTGACACCAGAGAATGTAGATAGCAAAGAAGCCAAGTTTCAGCTTAGTGTCAAGCTGCCTTTGTATCTGCAGGAGGATACAGCAGACGGTATGTATCTTGGTTTTACTGTGACTTCATTCTGGCAGGTGTATAACAGCGAAGTTTCCAAGCCTTTTCGCGAAACCAATTATCAGCCCGAAATTTTTTATCAACGCGAAGCCACTATCAATATTCTTGGCTACGACTTTAATGCGCTGCAGTTTGGCTTTAACCACATGTCTAACGGCCAAAGCGGTGAGCGTTCAAGAAGCTGGAACCGTTTGTACGCCTCAGTGTTGTTCAGTGACTACGATGATCTGTATTACCTGAAAGCCTGGTATCGCATTCCCGAAGACACCAAAGAAGATGAATTTGATCCCGCTGGAGACGATAATCCGGACATCAGTGATTATTACGGCCGGGCTGAATTTGGTTACGGAACCCGTTTTGGTAATTTAAAACTGCTCGCGCTGCTCAGAAACAACCTTAATTTTGGCCATAACCGCGGCAGTATTCAGGTTGATTTAACTTACCCGCTTTCAGACCGCTATGAAATTCTACTGCAGTATTTCAATGGCTATGGTGACTCGCTTATCGACTATAACCGCAGCCAGGAGCGCATTGGTCTTGGCTTTCAGCTTACCTTTTTATAAGCAAACCTAATTCAAGCAATCACACCTGCAGCCCGGTAAAGTTGCAGGTGTACCTCCACCAATGCTGCAATGTCACGCTGGTAGCCACCGCCTATTACGCACGCCACCGGAATGTTGTGTCGCCGACACGTGTCTAGCACCATACAGTCACGGGCATAAACCCCTTCGGTTGTCACATGCAGCAAACCTAAATCGTCATCAATGTGGATATCTACGCCAGCATCATAAATCACGAAATCCGGTGAACATTGACGAAAAGCCAGGTGTAAGGTTTCATCCAGTACATTCAAATACGTGTCGTCGCCAGCACCTTTTTCTAGCCCCATATCAATATCTGAGACTTGCTTTCGATGGGGAAAGTTTTTCTCACCGTGGATAGACACAGTAAAAATATCGCGGTCGTTTTCCGCCAGTTTCGCCGTACCGTCGCCCTGATGCACATCGCAATCAAAAATCATGACCGAATCGATATCGCTTCGTTGAAGCGTTTGCCGGGCCGCAAGATATAAGTCATTAAAAAGGCAAAAGCCCGAACCAAAATCGTCGAAAGCATGGTGATATCCGCCAGTCAGGTTTAATGCTATCCCCTGCTCGATGGCAAGTTCAGCTGTACGACAGGTACCACCAACGGCAGTCAGCGAGCGCTGAATCAATTGCTGAGACCAGGGAAAGCCAATGCGCCGCATCGCTTTTGGGTCCAGGTTACCATCGCATAGCGCATCAATATAATCTGGCAAATAATGCGCTTTGAGGATTTCTCGCGATATGGGTTTTGGCTGAGTGAAGTGCTCTGCAGGGACGCCCTTTGCTGTCAGCGCATCGAAAATCCCCTGATACTTCTCTATGGGAAAGCGATGCCGCACAGGCAAATCAAGCTGGCTATATATGGGATGAAAAACGAGTGGTGGTAACGATTGATTGTGCATACCCGGTTACCTTATCACGAGATAACCGGGAAAAGTATACTACTTAGCTGGTGAGCGATGAAACGACTCGCTGCACATTGGTCTCCATTTCTCGCACAGCGTCGGAAATATCGTTGCGACGAGACAACTCATGGTAGCGCTCTGACGAGGAAATGGATGAATTAATGACCTCTTCTACTCTACCAAGCACTACTTCTTGTTCATCGGCTGCCGCATTCAGCGCATCGACCACACTGGCCGTTTCTTTTATGCTTTGCACAACCAGGTGCAGCGTCTCTAGTGCAACTGAGGCTTCTTTCGCGTTGATATCTGCCAGTGATTTTCCAGCTTGCATTGCGGTCACCGCACCGCGGGCTTCCGATTCAAAACTTGATAAAATGTCATTAATTTCACGGGTAGACTGCTGCGTTTTTGCAGCCAGTGCACGCACCTCGTCGGCAACAACCGCAAAGCCTCTACCATGTTCGCCTGCACGGGCAGCTTCAATGGCCGCATTGAGTGCCAACAGGTTTGTCTGATCAGCAATTTCATTAATCACATTCACGACTTTAAGAATATTGTTACTTCTCGATTGCAGGGCATCAACAATATCACTGGACTCGTTAACGGTTCTGGCTAATTGGCTAAAGCCTTCATTTGCCTTACTGAATGTTGTGAAACACTCTCCCACATTGTCTTCAGACTGCTTCGTTGCCGCAGCCACCTGGTCGGTAATGGCCACCAAACTCTGTACAATTTCTCCGAGCTTTTCAGTACTGGTATTCAGTGACTGACTATTGTGGTGTTGATCTTCCGCGCCGTTAAGAATGGCCGCACTGACATCCCGTAACGTTGCCACAGCAATGCCCACTTGAGACTCGGCTTGGCGAAGTTCATGCACCGACGTTTTTAATTTTTCCTGAAGTGCACGGGCTGAATTGGCCAGTACACCGAGTTCATGATCGCTCTGATAGTTAAGTGCATTATCATAGCGACTGTGCGCCAGCCCAGAGATGAACCCTGCAATATTTTTAATCGGTTTAATAAGCTGATTACGCAGTCGATTAATCACATACACGGCCGTTAACGCCGATAGTGCGAGTGCAGCGAAAAGGATAATCCACAACGTGCGACGGGTATCCGTGCGCATAGACGCAAAGGCATCAAAGGATTGATTCGCAATGTCCTTGGCCACCGTTTCCAGTAATTGAGCTGGCTCTCGGTCGATACCTTTTACATAGGCATCCCCCACCTTTGCGTTAAAGCCGGCATCGACAAATGCCTGATACCCTTCGCGATATTTGGCCGCCATTTTGTCATGCGCAACCAGAAACGCGCGAATATTGGTTTTTGTCGACGGATGAATAGAGGTATTGTTGAGGAGTAACTTAAACCCGCTCTGCACTTCCTGTTCACGCTGCTGAAAACGCTTCCAGTATTTCTCCCGGCTCTCGTCATCATAGCCACGAAGCAACGTGTTCTTCCATTCTTGTACCTGCGTTTTAAAGGTGTTGAGAATGGCAGTCACATCGCGTTCATATTGCACCAGACTGTTTTCCATCTCGTCGAACTGATTGAGCACCGCGAAGGACTTATATAACGAAGCGACGTTTAACAAGACGAGAATAATGAGTGCGGCCATAACGGGCGTCATGACCAGTCGGCTGATACTGGCGTATTTCAACATGGGAACCTAATAATACAAGATTTAGAATGTGGTATAGACTTTTGTATTAGAAGACAGAAATATGACAGAGATGTGACAGAGCACGGAAACCGTTAGCCTATTAAGTATGAGACGAGGGCATCAGGTATAAATGACCGGCGCAGTCGTGTTGCGCCGGCACGGAACATGGTAACTACTCAGCTTCAAAAGGCGCCAGAACAATTTTACCAATGGCAGAACCACTCTCCAAAATACCATGTGCTTCAACCAAATTTTGCGCATTCACGGGTCCAAGATGGGTATTAAACGTCGTGGTTAACTCACCCTTGTCGAGCAGGGAACTGACTTCATTAAGGATCTCATGCTGACGCAACACATCTTGAGTGTTGAACAACGGCCGCGTGTACATAAATTCCCAGTGTAACGAAATGCTCTTACGTTTCAGCAAGCCCACCTCCAGAGCCCCCGGATCATCAATCAGTCCAAAGCGGCTTTGTGGCTTCATCAAATCCACCAGCGCTGCAATGTGTACCTGCGTGTGAGTAAGACTGGCGACAAAATCTACACC
>Ga0208204_100177_pt1 | contig 23883 bp, 33 predicted proteins | sample DeeseametaMP2252_FD_184173 | JGI IMG/M metagenome (GOLD analysis project Ga0208204, IMG submission 184173) | Marine microbial communities from the Deep Pacific Ocean - MP2252 (SPAdes) | ecosystem: Environmental > Aquatic > Marine > Oceanic | place: West of El Salvador, Pacific Ocean | collected...
TCGCATCCCGTGCATTATCAGGATTTAAAGTTTGATATCATCGCGGCACAAAACCCTGAGCGCCCGTTCAAACTCAATTCGCAGCAAATCATTCGGTACATCCTTGATACGGTAGACCTACCGGACACTGTGAAAACCAGCCTGGTGAAAGACTGGGAGCCGGAGTTCTCTGGATCGAATCCCACCTAACTGTGTAATCTTTAAATTCTGTATTATTTAATTTAAAAATAAAAAAACGCCAGAGACCTTGATTTACTTAGGTTCTGGCGTTTTTTGTTCGCTTTGGTTCACGTGAACCTAAATGCTATTTTGAAAGCGACGTAAGCAGCACTTTAAGTACGTTTTCCACGTCGTTGACGTCGTCAAAATTCACATTATCCCAGTCAATGCCAAGTTCCAGTTTCGTCACATCCTCTGTGAGCAGCCGCTGAATGGCGGACGTTTGGTTAACTTTGACCTTCGGCATAGTAATGTATTTTTTCGCCCTACCCTGCTTTTTCGGCGCTTGTTCAGGTAAATACTTTATAAACTTACCCGCCTCTTTAAGAGACGTCAGGTAACGTTCTGCATCCTGGTTTTCTTCCGCTTTCTTTATCTCTTCATAAAGCGCGACTATACTGGTCACCACTTTGTTTTCGAGCAGCGGCAGCACGATGTTAATGTGCTCGTAGAGCTTGTCATAACGGTAGAACGAGGTCCGGCTTATCCCCAGGTAAGACGTGACCACTGAAATTCGGTCTTCCTGCATTTGCGCAGCTTCAAGTGACACTAATTCCTGAACGGCTTTGGCGTAACTCTGCAATGCATCAGGTGGTGTTAAGTCAGACCGTGAAAAGTTCTCGATGTGGCGAAGGACATTGAGATTCTTAGGCTTCTCAGCATAGATCTTCACTTTGACCTTGATGAGCCCTCCGTACAGGTACCGGATAGCGTAGAAACGTCTATGACCGGCCACAATCCCATAGTCGGACATGTTCTTGCGCCATACCGAAATCGGATGAACCAGCTCACTGTGTTTCAGTGTTTCGGCTAGTCCTTTTATCTCATCGATTTCATTATTGACGGCGTCATAACGCGGGTTGTCTTTGGCCAGGCGGTTCTCTAACACCCCTTTTTCGCAGACAACGCAGTCCTGCAGAGCCGCTATCGATTCCTCATCGGCTTTCTTAGCAAACGTGACCGGCAGATACCGTGGATTATCGGTCTGGGGCTGAATGTAATCCATCAGCACCCTATCCAGTTCAGATGGCGTTTTAAAAAGCGGATCGTCATGCACTTCGCTTTCTTTGGATTTATCGCGTTCTTTCAGCTCATCCAACATCTGTTGAGACTTTTTAGACACGCCCTCACCGGATTCAAACTGACTGATGAGATCTTCCTGTGATGTGGCTTTTCCAACAGTCCGGCGTCTAGCCTTTTTCGTGGTGGTCATGCGTCACTCCCCCATAAACTGTTTTCAATGAGCTCATAAAGTTTCTGCATTTCTTTCTGAGCATGGTGGTTATGCACGTAGTTAAAATGGGTCTCATCAACTGATGGCCGTTCCATGACGCGATAGCAATTGCGTTGCTGCAGCCAGAACCTGCTCATGTGCTTACCTGTAGGACCGGATTTGTCATACAGCTTGGCCAGTGCCACTTCGTCTTTCTGAGTCAGACGTGATTTGCTCGGTACCTTATTCGGGACCACCCCGACGACTTTGAGCGGGTTGCCCTGCCGTTCCTCATTGATACGGTCAATGCGGTTTAACAGCATAGGAACACCATCAATAGAGTCATATTCCGGTTCAGTGGGAATGATCACATGCGTGGCGGCGCCCAACATGCCGGCACTCACCGGTGATTTACTTGGCGGGTTGTCCACAATGACGATGTCGTAATCATCAGCCAGGTCCGGGATAGAAAACCAGTCCCGCATATGAGAGGTGATTTTGGAGACCAATCTGTCTGATTCCGGCGTCAGGGCCAGCACCCGGTCAACATTGCCTTCTGACGGCAACACTTTGATATTGTCAAAGGCCGTAGGATATTCATAAACCGGAGAATCGAACAGAATGTCAGTTGACGTATTTCGTCCGCTCCATTCCGGATCAGCTATCTCATCAATCTCAGGATGTAACGGCGCTGCGTATTCATCGTCACCCGGGATAGCATCCATTTTCAGAAAGGCCTTGGATGAGTCCTGCTGCGAATCGTAATCCAACACCAGAACACGGCGCTTTTTCCCTTTGCCATTGGGTCCGCCTGTTGCCAGCAAATACGCGATTGTCGATGCGAGGAACGTTTTTCCTACGCCACCTTTTCTATGGTAGCTGGAAAGTACTCGCATTCCGTTGTACAGCTCACCTGTTTTCATAATTCTGACCTTGTTTTAGCACACAAAATCAGTCTGACACGCTAAAGATCCAATGTCTCGGATCGAATCTTTAAAATCTTCAAATACAGGCTCTACATGGGTTATTTTTTTAAAAATAAAAATTGCCTCAAAGCCTACGGGTTACGGGGCATGCAGAGAAAAATTATCCCTCAGGTTCACGTGAACCTGATTAAGACAGATTCTTGTGTATACAAGTTCGATAGGAGCGAAGCTGTAACCTCTGGCTATCTACAAAGAGGGGAAACTACAGACCGTCACTTTAAATGGATGACATAATATCTTCTGGATCGAATCTTTAAACTGGCCATAGACGGACATTTTCACGGTATTTTTTTAAAAATAGTAATCGGCCTGCAGGCCACTAATATTAAGGCATACAGCAGAACGAAGCGACTCAAGTTCACGTGAACCAAAATGCCCCCATGCGCCTCCCAATAACCCCGTTCTCTTGATGATTACACGCGGGCTTTCGATTACCGGGCTGAAACGTGATTTGTGAACACACCCAATCAGCGGCTATATCCAGAATGTTATCTTTATTTTTCTATGCGTCATTTCAGGGTATTTTTAAAAAAATAGAAAATTGACTGCATGACACGTCCTTCACGGGTTTCAGAGATTTTTTTGTTGTCAGGTTCACGTGAACCTGTTTGCTACTATCTGACTGTAATCTTTAAGGTGGACTTGGGGGACAGAGTCAGATAACCTCAGGATCGAATCTGCGAAATAACTATAATCTATAAAATCGGTGGACCTGTCGTGAGAGAGCTTTTTGACCTGTCAGAGAAATACGGATTTACGGCTCCGTTGGTAAGTGCTCCTGACAATCTCGATTTGAAAGTATACCTTCGCTTATGTGGCGCCTTATCCATCTCGCCAACTACTGTCGCCGTGGTATCAGATATCTTCATTGCTCTGCAGGATATCGATGAGCGGATTGCCAGCTTTGATTTCCTGGCTGAACGAATAGACCGCAAGGTCTCCAATATTCGTCACCATCTGGTATTGCTGGAAAAGACGAATCTTGTAACCAGCGAATTCATCACCACCGATCCCATCCGTAGACGCAGAGGGAAGTTATATTCCCTGGCTATCCCGAAAGGCCAGGATATCGCCACCACAAAATCCGATCCCGCCGATGACGACGTCAGCAACTATCAAATGGTGGCGTCCAGTACTGTCGAAACGATAAACATTGACCGTTACGATGATAAGACCCGTTTCCTTGAGTTGCAGATTGTCCGTTATCTGGTAAAGGCTATGCGAACGAACCGTAAGGACAAAGCCGGTACCATCCGGGTTAAGCTGAAAGAGGAGGGCAGGGCAAAGCCGATATCCATCACTGCACGGGCAGAGGAGGGGCGACTTATCTACCTGCCTGACATGAGTTATTACGCCGGCGCCATTACATGGCTTATCAATCATATCTCAGAGCGCATAGAAGAGGCGGATACCATCGGCGAAACCTTTACCCTGCCACTTGAACCGCTGATCTCCATGGCCAAAGATGTGCCCTTATCTGATTCCTCAGCAGGGGGTTACACAGCCAATGCCATCCAATCGATGCAACGCATCTCTGCCACAACGTTCGATATGAGGGATTTCTACGGCCAGAGCCACGATTCCATCAAAGACATCGATATGTATTACAAGTTGTTCCGGCTGGAAGCGCTGGTGACTTATGAAGATGAACGCCAGGTCGAGAAGAAAGCGGCGGTTATTCAGTTTCCACGTTCTACCGTGAAAAACATCATTGCCGCAGTGCGGTCCAAGCGCGCACTGGACGATATGCTGCTTATTGACAGTGATGTGTTTGCGACAAAGAACGAAATCGAGATCTTATTTGGTTTATGGGCCCGGGAACACCTCATCAGTGGCCGACAAGCACAGCAAATTTATACGTGGAATGCACTCAGGGAGTCTGTAGCTCCGTCGTCCAGCCTCAGTGAATTTAAACGCAAATTCTCTAATATGGTGTTAGCTAACGCCGATCCGGAATACAAAGCCAAGATCCATGACGCCGTCAGAGACAAGATTGTTCAGGTGGTTGAGACGTGTCATCTATCAGAACCGCGCAAAGGCGAACTGGTGGTTGAGTATGGCAGGGCAACGGTTCAGGGTTACCTCATTAACATCGGATATTCGCCCGAACAGGGGGCGTCAGTTATCGCCTTCAGACGCGATATGTCAGCACTGCACATATTGAATCATCTGAACGGGAACCGGTGATTGGCGTTTTGATGCGTTCTTTTTGCTGGATCGAATCTATAAGCGCCTAAATTCAATAACTAAGCGCTGGATCGAATCTATAAAAAGATCCCAATTAGATCGCGATCCGGCTTGATCTCTCATATCTTTCATATAAAGATTACATCTGTTAAAGACATCAAACAAAAACAATACGATCTTTAACGAGCTCAGCGAAGAGCATTAAGACTTATGGGAAGATAAGAAGCGCTAAAAAAACAAACCCGCGTTGTGCTGGAACACAATGCGGGCCGTAGGATGTAACTATTCGAAGCAGTTACACATCCAATTTTAGCTGATTGATCGATCAGGTCAACAGTTACGCGTTTTTTATCGACAAATTTTTGATATTTGTTGGTAAAGAAAAATGAAAAACAGAGACACCTCCAGTGATGTCGTGTTCATGGCCACTGGCCAGTTCGAACACCTGACAGACACGGAATGCTATGTGTTCAGTCACATTGCGTTCTTTGCCTGCCAGCAAAGTCCGTACAACCGGACCTTCAAACAAACGACCCGGGCTATCTGCAATAAAGTCAGATACTCTCCTAATGCCGTCAGAAATGCTATCCGTTCTCTGATAGATAAGAAGTTTCTCAAGAAGGTCGAACGCACCATTCATCCTAAAGAAGACCGCTTTACCTTTTATGATGATATTGCCCATCATCTGACCATTGGTGATCACGACTATGCGAAGCGATTTGCAAAATCATTGCAGCGTGCGGTTGTTGAAACAAAATCCAAGTTTAAAGGGGTAGGGGGCAGAGATGTCACATTCTTCCCGGTAAACGTCGGCCGGCTACGCCAGGAAACCGATACTGACGCTGTCAGTGGTAATCAGTCCAAGCATGTCCATAAAGCCCTCATCCTGCATGCCTATCTCTACCACAACCATAAGTGGAATCTTGAAAAGGGCCGCAGAAAGCTCAGTCGCAGCGTGTCCTTTTTATCCGGCATGTTGCAGTGGTCACAAAATACTATCCGCCGGATCCTCAATTCTTTACAGTCGTTTTCCGCGCTCGAGTTTATCTACGAAGATGCAGCGGTCTGTGTGACATCCATGAATCCCATGCTTCGTCTGAAATCCATGGCAGGCAAGCTGACAGCGACACTGAAACAAACGCTGTCCGGAAAACCCAAGAAAGCACCTGTGCTCCTGGATAGACCTGCCACTACAAACCCGCGACCGACCCCCGCCGAAGCTGCAGCATACCTTAGGGATTACCAGCGACGCACCTGACGACACAGATTTGAAAGAACACGGCTACATGCCGTGGCTTTCGCGTGCCTGTCATTAAATTCAGAACTCATTTTCATAGTTTTAGCGCGGTATAACGTCACGGATCCGTCTTTATGCATCTAATTCATTGTCTTAACGCCATTTTACACTGCATCTCAACGAACATTCGGCATTTGTATCCATCACACCACGCCATTGATGCGCACCTACTCATGCCATTCGTGAGGACTTGATGCCGTACATGATCAGATCGTGCATTTCATTCTTCCGATCGGTCACTCGTGATCACATTAGAAGTTCTCTTAGAGGCAACAAAGAGGTAACAGATAAGGCTAAAGCCGAAACTCTCAGGACTTTAGCTTTTTAAAAAGCACGGCAATAACCGTTCATATTCCCGCTAACTGCAGATCGAGTTATTCACCACCCATCTTTGCTGGTGGTAAACGCCTGGTACTGAGCTCTCTGGCATTGGCAGAAAAGCGAGAATCGGTGACGTCTTCATGACTGACGAATACCGGGTTTTCTACGTCATATTCGCTGAAACCTCTGATGATCAACTTGTCACCTTCACGCGCATAAACCCCACCAGGACTGTCGCCACTCGGTTCCTGACCGAGTTCCTTCGCCGCATAGACGATATAAAAACGGGACTTGGCAATCTCAAGCGGACTTCGCGGTTTAATTTTAGGGGGGAATCTCATGTATTCAGTCATCGGTCAACTCCTGTGGTAGTCAATTAACAATACGCGGAGTTCACGAGCTCGCTACTAATACACTCAACGCTTCTATCTACAGGAGCACAACATGCAGATCGTGGTTCACTATGCCAATTCAGGATTACAGAAGCTGGGTATGGATTGCACCAGCCCACTACAACCCAAAAGCCTGATAATTGGTGATAATCCCGCCATGGTGATTAACACATCGATGCCACCGGAACGCATTGAGAAACTCATTAGGTTTATCCGCTTTAAGAGCAAACCGTTTTTGGTTGAACGTGTGCCGTCGCCAAAAGCAGAAAGTCGCGAAGCGGAAAACTCACGATAGGGTAGGGGAGTCACTTCATTGATTCAGCGAGAACCGTATGCGTATTACCCGGGCTGATTTAAAACATTATCCTGCTCATGTTCGACAACAGCTGGAAAAGCATCTTGGTAAACCTGCATCAGGTCAGCACAAAGGGATCGTGACGCCGCACGGGAAAAAGATAAAAGAAACCGGCTTTTGTCCCTGGCCCACGAAAAACCCGGCGCATTGGCTGCACCAGCTGCTGGTGGATCTCTTAGGGGACTACTGGCACCACGCAGGCGGTCTTGTTGCACACGAAGTCATGTTGCCCTACGCGCCACGTAAATGGCGATACGACCACTGCATTGTTCCCTACCGGATCATGGTCGAATTCAACGGCTATCAAAATCACAGCCTCAAAGAAGCCTTTCAGCGCGATCACGAAAAGCGCGCATTTGCACTCAGCCAAGGGTATGTGGTGATGGATGTGACCAATAAAATGATAAGGGATGCACCTGACACGCTGCGTTCCCAACTCCAGCAGGTTATCTCTCATCGACAGACCTATTCTGACACCGTCAGCAAAGTCGGTTACGCCTTTTGCAAAATCACGCCGGGCTTGCAAATTGAAAGCTAATCGACTTGGCAATATTCATGCTTACCCACTCATATACTCTACAGAAGGACTTCCTGAATGAAAATTTATCGACATGGCGCAGATGTGCGTGTAGAAGTGACTGACAGTGCCAGCTTGCGTGATGCCGTCAGAGTGAAAGCGGCCACGAAACTGCCTGTCAATGTCATGAATAATGTGGTCTGCATGCTGGTTTATACTGTCCGGCTGGTGGCCTACCTCAAACACATCACCGATTACATCAATGCGCCTAAACACCTGTCCTTCTCTTTCATGGTACAGACTGCGCTGTGGATATTTGTCGCTGGCGCCGTCATGGATACCGTTATTCCGGGCTTTGCCATTTACCCGTTCCTTGACTCAGTTTGTCTGGGATTGCTGACACTTTTTGCGATTCTGACTGCACTTCATCTGATCAGTCGTTTTACCCAGCATTTGCTCAATAGCAGAATCGATGCCTACCTGATGATGCTTAAATCCATTCACGGAATCGATAAGGTGAATATCCACATGGCAGGTCGTGACCATCGTTAAAAAAAGCGGGATTCAAAGACAGTGGTATAAATAATCTATATCCGCTAGTATAATGAGGTGAGCAAAGTGAATAGCAACGCCCCATCCCCGAAAGACCCTGATCTTTCAAATATCGAGTTCAATCGCGACGGCATTGTCCGGATGGCGCTCGGGCGCAAAGAAACGCAACAGAAATTGTGGGAATCCATTAAGGCATTTGCCGATTATCCCACCAAGACTGACACCAAAAACTGATCAACCCCGTTTCTTTGAGGCAATACCATGACTGCTATTTTGTTAGCTGTGATCCTCGTTCTCGGGTATCACGTCGAATCTCGACACCCTATCCATCGCCTGACTCTCATCAGAGAAAGCGGCTATAACCTCTACTTCAAGATTGGCTATACCGGCTTTGGCATCGTGCTCTATGCGCTTATTCCCGCCTGTCTGGTGGTGTTAATCATGGCAGTGATCAACGGTGAGACGTCGCCCTCTGTGTTATACACCGATAAAAATCTCACTGAGTTCTTCTCCACAACGCTTTGTATCAGCTTGATGTTGTTTGCCGTCTTGATTGCTAAAACTCGCCTGTGGGCTGCTCAGAAGCGATTTAGGGGCGTTTCCACCGCAGATTATGGCGACGATAGCAAGACTATCCATTCAGACGATACAAAACGTGAAATGTACAACGCGGTTATGCGGGCTGCGAATGATATGGAGCGTGAAATTATTCTGGCTGCAAGAGACCTCATTCCGGTGCGGATCATCCTTCCCAATGGCAAGGTGTATATTGGCTGGCCGCAGCAACCGGATTTGCAGGACGGTGAAATTCGCCATCTTCGAATTTTGCCTATCCTGTCGGGCTTTCTCAACGAGAAGCAAACCATGGTGATCACACGTAACTACTATCGACATTAAGAGCAGTGCTATGACGATGATGGCTCTTTGAATGATGATAACGATTCAGGTCACGACCATATAACCCGCTTTACCGTGATCCTACCCATTGAAGAGATCAAAGTATTCAGCCTGTTCAGCAAAGCCGCCTTTGATGCCATCGAAGCCGATCCCGCCTGAATCGGTTATCTGACACCGAATAACATACTCCCGCTTTATGCGGGATTTTTTTATCAGCACAAAAAGCAAGATTGATAAGAGACGTCGCTTTCAAGCGAATATTGACGCCGTCACCCGATGGCAGCAAGCCTGACCTGGCACCCCGTTCTCACAGCAGTCAGACAAAATAGCGGGGCTAGGGAAGTCAGGTTATCGTGAATTCAGAGACTATCACTGGAGACCACGATGGATACTGAAACCGTACTGTCCCTACAAGACATCGACAAATTGCTATGGCTAAGACTGTTATCTGACCATGAAACGCCAGTGCCTGTTCGTCTCACCTGCCATGCCTTAAGGAGCTTTTTATATGGCTATGGTCCCTCGATGTACCCCACCGTGCAATGCGCTATTGAAGCGCTCTCCGACAATACCTGTGAATTATCTGTACCTGTGCTGGTGGAAGGTCGAGAGAAAGTGTTAAAAGGCGTGATGCGTCATGAAGGCAACACACGGGTCAATCCGTTCTGTGATCGCCACATCACCATCAGCATCGAAGAAGTCCAAAACGTATAACTCCCGCCTCATACACCGGCTGTCGTGCCAGCGAAGTGCTGGCTTGACAGATCTCTCGCAGTAAGGCTGTATCCATCCCACGACTTTGCCCGATATCACAGCTTGCGCGTGATATCGGAGCAAAACCATGACGCCTTTTTTTTCAGTCGCTGGCGACTTCCTTCAGGCGTCATAGGTCGCGCTGCCGTCGTATCTGTCATAGACGCCGTCAGCTTCAAGGCTGAGTTCCTGCCAGCAGGCTCTCTCAGTTCTGCCATCTGAAAACACCGTTTATATATGGCAGAGACACGCCACGACGTACGTTCATGGCGTATTCAAACAGAGCATCAACCTCCCTGTCTGCTTGGCATAGTTCACAGTATTTTGCTGTCAGCCATTTATTCGCTGTTTGCCTGATTGATAAGCGAGCCGGCTCACAGCGATTGAGCAAAATACATCTCAAACTATTTCTGACGCCGTCACCAGACAGAAAGTAGCGCATGTGGATTAACCCGGTACGGTAGAGTCAATTCCACCAGCCGAGGACGACATCATGAAAGCCCAACACCATAACAGCTCCACTGAAGTGACGTTCGCTCACAAAGATCCCGTTAGAGCCTTCACCTACCTGTGGGCCCGAAAAGCCGGTCTCCTGACGGCGCTGGAAATCTTTGATGACTGGCAGGAAACCGCAGAACGCATCATCGCTAACGAGATGGTACAAACCGAGGAAGGGTTTACCCACGGTGACTGGTTTATCGAAATGGGTAATGATGTAAAAAAGAGTGAAAAAAATGGCGATGATCGCGTCTGCCATTAACCTATCAATAGGCACTTTTTGAGGACATTCACATGGTCGACTTTCGCGAGTATCACAATGCACATTCATTGCTTCTGCAGATCCAGAGCAACAAAATGCAACCAGATCTGATCGTCGGCGATATGGAGTGCGATGCGCGTCAACACGCAGTGAGCTACCTGACGGGTAAAATGCTACGTTGTCGCACCGGTCATACCGTGCAGGCCTTTGTCAGAAAAGATGGACTGCCTTACCTTTCTGAGCAAAGTGCTATGCGCTCTGAGCGTTATCGCTCGCTAAAGGCCGGTGCGCTTTCGTGGGATGATTCACGACTGACCACCGATCACATACGCGTGGTATTTGTGATGGAGATTGGCGGTTTCGCCATTGTCGCCACAGCGAAACGTAAAGTGGGTCAGGCCGCATAAAAATTCATTGAATGCGTGTATGTCCCAGTAATCTTTAATACACTTACCTTGCTCCACTCCAAAGGGGCAGCGCGGCGCTTGAGACGTAGGGGTACGTCGAGTCGCGCATTTTTTTACCCTTCAAGCATCCTTTCATACTGATTTAGGGCAACTTTTCTTTGCCGACGAGCACACGTTGATGTCGTCAGGCTGCGTTGCTTTACGAAATCTTTACGTTCACAATGGCCTCACTCTTATGGATGTACTTGGCGCGTTCCGACCAAGCGTAGTTTGGAGACACTTCAATGCGATACCTCACATTTTTTGCACTGTCACTGGCAGCTGCTGGCGTTCAGGCTGACCTGCTTACCCAGGAATTTACCATCGAAAGCTATTCACTCAACCATCAGGGAACAGAGTTTACTTATCTTGATAGCAGTGAGTATCTGTCACCCATGACTTTCACGCTGAACTATGATTTAAGCAACACGAATGGAGATTTCCTTTCACGCGTTGATATTGATGATCCGGACTTCCGTTACGTCTCGACCGGAACGTATCTGGATAGCAGTGCCGTATCGGTGAATATTGACAGTGTCATCTTAGATGCCCTGTTTGGCTTTCACGGTGACACCGCCACAACAAAAACTGAGCTTTATTTCACGGATATCTTGTTTGACTACAAGCCTGATGGTCGGGTCGACATGGTAGAAAACGGCTCTCGACTGTCCTTCTCAACAGTGACTTACGAAGACAAAGTGATCACCGGCGACGTCGATAGCGGCATCTACGTTGAATCGCAGAAAATCTACAGCACCTACTTCAGTCTGAGTGCACATGAATTTCTCTATGAACTGGATTCTGCAGATCCAGTATCGGCAACAATGGAGACCTTTACCGATTTTCTGGCCAATTATCCTGTGTATTTTTCTTTTGGTACGGAGACCTATACTGAGTTTTATGAGTATGAGAATGGTGTGCCGAAAACATATGGTGAGCCTGGTTGGGACAACATCACCGACTATTCTAGAATTGGCGGTAACGGCCAAGCTGAACTGACGAACCAGGTACGGACTGACGCCGTCAGTGTTGATGCACCTGGTACATTTTCGCTGCTAAGCCTTGCCTTCCTCGCTCTGGGCTACCGTCGTTATCATAGGAACGCCTGATATATATCAGGCTCTCGGGCAAGCGGTTATTCTGAATGGCGATGGTTGGATTCTGACAGCCTATACACTTTCATGTAAGCTTGCCGTGCGTCTCTACCATCGAAGTATTCTTTCATGGCTTCAACTTCTGCAACAATAAACTGCCGCTTCATACTCAGCACTTTCTCTTGATATTCCTCGATTTCTTTAAGAAACTGGTATCTATGAATATCGATGCAAGACTCCTGACTGGCATCTTGGAGTACTGCAAGCCCACCAGTATTCACAATCAGATAGCATTTAAATGCCACAAAAAAACAGAACACAATGGCTAAAAAAACGGCGGCGTGTAACAGCATATTTTGTCTCAGCGTATTGATGAATTCCATAAAGCAAAGTATTCCTACTACCGAACACACCAAGCATAACCAGCCAATAATTTTACTCTTTTTGAGACGGTTTCGGACTTTAACTCGCTTTGCTGCAATCTCTTCTGGTGTTGGCGGTGTCCCTAAAATATCAATATTCATAGCTATCTCCGAGTGTTTTGCTCAGTGTATAAACCATGGTTTTCAGTGAAGTTCTTAAACCTCCAAAATGACTAATAAATACACCGCTCAAACGAATATGACTGTGCCGAGGCACATCGATGTAATCAGGAGCGATAGCGAGGATATTCAACGCCTGAGAAACCTCACCACCGGCAGGTTGCACACCGGTATCAATGACATTTAGGAAGATTTGGCTAGCCTGCTTGGTTTGCCAGATTTGCAAACGTTAAATATTCCCTCAGCCAGCGACACTGTCATGCCGTGGCTGGTTAATCGGGTATCCGACATGCGGTTCTGGGATCTTGAATATGAACTTCAACACACTGGCCACTTCCCGCTACCGGCGCCAACTCCGGTAAAACGGGGCATTATGCGTCACCGTTATGATGCAAGGCATGCCTGGGAAGAACGAATTCAGTCCAACAGATCCTTATCCTGATGCCGTAAGAAATAGCCTTAGTCAGAAAATAGCGCGGATCACGAGTGCTCATACGATGGTGGTATCAATCACATTGGAGCGCGTTAATGGAAAAGCCAGTTATTGTTACTGTTGAGCCTATGTTTTACTTCAATTCCGTGCGGACATTCACCACGATCTTAACCACGGTGCTTTGTCACCAAATCGGGGTATTGGCCAGTACGGCTGCGCGGTTAGAGTTGCCATTTCTGACTTTTGATATCGATAATTGCCGATGGCTTGATGTGGAAACGCCCGTCTTTACCGGTGAATGCGATGCCAGCGTAAAAACGTTCATGGACGATGAGAGCTTAACGGCACTATGTACTGATGTCACAACCGTTTACGTCACGCCTGACAGCTTCTGGTTTTATGCCTTAGATGAAGATGGCATGCCAATGACAACGCAAGTTATCCCGCTTGATGTGATCCATGATCATAAACCGTATGCTAATGACCAGGTGATCAACAAACTGACAGCCCTTCGTGAGGATTCACAGGCACTGAATGTACAGTGGGCTGAAAATGAAGCGGTAGACTGGAGTGAAGCCGAAGGACTGGTACGAATGCTAAAAGCGCTTGGCGGTTATGAAGTGCATAAAATCCAGCCTGTCAGTCAAATCCTGAATTACACCCTGAAACACGATGAGTGGGACAGTGGTGAAGTAGCGAATTGGCCGTCAATGCTGGTGGAAAGTATTGATCTGTTCTTGGGTGGGCATCAGGCCGCATAATAAAAAAAGGGGGGAGGCACGTCCATGTGCCTCAAAACACGCACCTAGTTCTCAACGCGCACTCTCAAACACGTAAGAACCACACTGACCAGCCCGAAGAGCGTCATGGATAATCCAGACTCCGCGTGGAATGCCATATAGACAGATAACAACAGCAAGGGGGTGATGAGCAGCTTTGTGGTATCTAAGTCTGTTGCACGATGCTTGATGGTCATTCTCTGCACTCCTGTCCAGGACCGGTGAGTATTACCAGTGTATTAACCGCAGAACGTATTCAAAAGCAATGATTGATAGGGGGGAGCTTCCATCCATCCTCCCTTGCTGACGTCGTCATGTTATTTCCCAGCACCCACCGTTCCCCGTGCGTTCCTGCCACCAGCTTAAAAATAGCGGCTATCTAAAACCACGGTACGTTATCGACATCCCCACTGACAGGAGCATGTTATGCGTACTGAGTTTTCTAATCATTATGGCCGGGCGGTATTAACTCCCGTTACTCCCGTCATGGCTGTCTCTACTATCAGTGCAGCGTCATGCCCTGAGGCTATGGCACATCGCATTGACTTTGAGATAGCAGAACAACTGGCGCTGATTTCCGAGAATCGCGGCATTCAGGTCTGCTTCGCGTCTTTTGATGTGGTTTACGTGATTGCTCATGAATCGCCCTCTACTGCGGCTATTTGCGCCGTCACAATTACCGATTTTCGCTGTGAGTTTAATACTACGGCAGAGCAGTTGGCTGCTGCCGCCACCCGCATGACGTTCAGCCACCTGTCTTTCGTGTAAAAGTAGCCCGTTTGGTAAGTCGGGGTAGGGTAGTGATATACCCCCGACATTGGAGAATGTAATGAAAGCCATCACCGCATTACTGACTGATATTGAAAAGCTGGATGCCTATCTTCACCGATACATGAGCCGGGCGATGACTGCCCAAAATGCCCTTGGGATGCCCGGCACGCGGATATTCAACCGTGTTCTGGCGTCAGTTGGCAAGGTGCGCAAGGAGGTGGCGGCACTGGAACAACAAAAGGCGTCTTTTGTACCGCTGATGGAAGCGGATAAGCGAATTCGCGATCTCACGCTGGACATTGACAGGCTCTCGGCTGAAAACCGCCAGCTTGCCGCCCGTCTGGATAAAGAGCATCTCGCTAAATCCCTGCTTGAGAAAGCCCACCGCCAGACTAAAACGAAACTTAATACGCTGACCACTCAACATCATCACCTGCAAGCCAGTTTGCAAGCTGAAAAGGAGAGTGTGCAATGAAGTTTGAAACCGATGCCGATGATTTCGATACCGTTTCTGCCTATCACATGCAGGTACAGCGGGAGCGGGGCTACACCGGCCCCTGCTTTATCTGCATGCCCCGACTGGAAACCCTGTATATGGCCTATGCCGGTCAAATTGTGCAAAACCGGTTAAACCAGCTCGGCATACTGCCTGAGAGTGGCGTCAAACCCAGTCGACAACCTGGCAGATAGCTATCAACTGTTCTTCCATTTTCTACTTTATCGATAAGGAAAGATTATGTTCGCAACCTTACTGAAATGGCGATCTGCACCGCCTGTCATGTCTACCGATGGCCTCAATCTGTCAATCGACGTCTTGAATGCTCTGCCTGATGATATCCGGGATTACCAGTTGCCTGACGTCGTCATCGCCAGAGCTGCACAAGAACTCGAAGCAGACAGTCATGAAATGCAGGTCTTATCTGACGCCCTCATGGCCTACCTGCTGGTGGCCAGTGAAGGGTCGATGCCGATGTTTTCGGATGACGTTGATGTTCTGTGGCACCACTTCATTTTGAGTACCCGGGATTACATGTATTTTTGCTTTAAATACTTCGACCGGTATATCCACCACACCCCAACCGCGGAGCCCGTGTATTTCAGCGAGGAGGATAAAGCCCTCATTATGGCCAGCCAATACGACGCGATTAATACCATGACCCCGGCTAAAAAATCAGCGCTGTCGCATTTCTCACGCCGTCATGCGTCATATGACAGCAGTGCCGATACGCTGCTTTTCCTTTCGCTATTTCAACTGGCCACTGCACCTGTAGAAGCTGAAACCATTGAGTCGGTGACGCCGGTAAGCTCGGAAAGTGCCTTTTCTACGGCTGATGATTCAAGCCGCCAGTCAAGTGCTTCCTGTGATGGTGGTAGTAGCAGTGCCAGCTGTTCCAGTGCGTCGTCATGTTCATCGTCAAGCTGTGGCGGTGACTAAGCATTTGGGAAAAGTCGCGCGATAGCCATTCCGCGATACAGTAAAACCAATTCAACGAGTCTCCAAAGCAAAGTCCGCCACGTTTGAATCAGTAGGGGTACTGGTGAGTGGCGGTGCTTTTATTTGAAAAGCCAATCCGGAGCAACAGCATGAACGCACTCTTACCGATGGGACATTTCTACGGATATGTCACTGCCAATGAAACCCGCGCCGCAGAAGCCCTTTTTGCACAACTGGATCACACCCCTATCAATCTGCTCATCGCCAGCAATGGAGTGGACAGTGATGTCGTCAGAAATGAGGTTACCCGGCAAATGCAATGTGTGCGCCGCGCGGCCGGCTATGATGCGCTGGTGGATTATCACAATCGCCAGCCGCTGCCATTGAAGGACCGGATCAGTCGCTGGCTGGCTGACTGGCTAATACGCGGTAAATAGCATCATCAATTTCGCTTAGGCCACTGCCTGAGCCTTACTCACTGCAGAGGTCACTTATGTCATCCACCAGCTATCCTTGCGGCACCACCAAAGCGACTATCTTTCAAGAGCTCAAAGTGTCTGCGAAAAACCGGACCGATCTTCATCTCTCAGACACCCGGGTCTCAGGCAACACGTTATGGATAGGGGGCATGCTGACGACGCATAATGCCCGTTTCTACTATGTGGAACGCCATCACATCACCACGCATCAGGGCGTATGCACCTTACGCTCGGAATCGGTGGATATGGGGCTGACCGATACCTGTATCCCTGCGCCTATCCTGAAAAAGCTTCGTGCCGAATGGTATTGGCGCCGTCATGATACGGTTCACAATTACATAGAACGTTGTCTTTCCCTGCAGTCAGCACGCTCGCATCGAAAGCAGGCCGTGCAGGGGCTGGTGCAGGGCGATACGCTGCAATACCACAATGCCGTGTATCGGTTAGACCAGAACCTGGGGCGGAAGGGATGGAGCGCCACGAACGTTCACACTGGAGATCAATGTTTGTTATCAAAACGCAGTCTGAATGCGGCAGTAAAAGTATCGCAGAGGCTTTGATTGGTAACGAATTAACTGCGCAATTCACTCATTAATACAATGCTGTTTCATAAGCCAATTTTAAAAAACGGTGTTTGTATGACGAATGAAAAATTAATTCGCGAGTTATTAGGAAATGAACTCAACGCCGAATTAGCACAAAGAGCAGTTATTACTATTCAGGACTTAGAAACTAAGCTTAACAATCAAGAAAAAAGCACTACAGTCTCATATTACAAAGTATGGTCCCTAGCTGCCCTCATTGTTATTTTACTTTTCCTGTTTGTTGGGGAGCCGGATGTATTTGACGTGCTTAGAACTAAAGCGATGTCACTATGAACTGTAATACCTCCAGGTTACGCTACCTGCTCATTTATAATGTGGTTCTGCTGACATTAATTTCAGTCACAGGATGTTATGAGAGGGAGAATAAGCCACTCAGGGAGGCGTCTCTCGTCGCTACACCTGACTGGAAAAGGTATAACATCAGCCCTCTTTGTCTTTCAGGAGTGAGTTATCAATACATCGATGCGGTTTTCATTGGCGGTTTAACACCAAAATACGAAAACGGCAATCTTGTTTCTTGTCCGAAAGAATACAAATTCATCGGTAAGCATGGCTATTCATATTACAAACTCTGTCTTGATGGCTACTGGGTTCACAACCTGAAAATGGCCAAAGGCGCTGCCTATTCAGTTGCATTGGATATTACCGGTAAGCCCTTAAAATGTGACCTTGATTGGCATGATTTTGTAAAGCCAGGGCAAACTGATTGAGCCTCTCTACGCCGTCAGAATAACAGTCCAGTTGAGCGTCAAAAGTCGCGAGGGTTATCAAGGCTTATATATTGAGTGGTATAAACCCGTTGCGCGGCATTGCCTCACCGAGAGTCACCAGCATTTTGCAGACCTATCCGGATGGCAGTGTCGCCACTCACTCAGGAAATTTGATATGACTAAGCCATCTGCTCTGGAACTTATCGAAACCAGCTTTAAATATAGCTATGACCGCCACTTTGTGACGCAGTTTTTTTGCTTGCTACCTTACGAAAGCATAAAGTTCATATATGGCAGTGATGCCATTACCAATTCTCCGAGTGGCCAGGCGTTGGGCCTGCTTACCATAGTTGTATGGTGTGGCTATGGGCTAATGACGACAAATCAATTTTATTTTTTACTGGTTGCCAGCATTCTGTTTTTCATGTCTCAGGTCGCATTCTATGCCGATAATCATGCGCTGGATGTTGTGCTAACTCTGAGCTGTGTTGGTGTCATGATGGTGAAGATGTATGTTGCACGGCACTATACGTTCAACCTGCTCCGATCTTATGAAGTCCACCCGTTTAAAATAAAGGAGCATAAAGACGGCTTCAGGATTTACCGTCGTAGTTTTGGTTTAACGGGCTTTCGCTGGTGGTTAGCTAACTGCAAAGGTGTTGCCGGCACCGAGTATCCTATTTTGCATTCCCGTGAATCTGCAGAACGTATCATCACCGCTCTTCGCAATACTGAGTTGAACAAGCAACGCTTGAATTGATAAGTGGGATGCCTTTACACACTACCAATTAACCCTGTCGCTACCTTTCCTGACGTCGTCGTAAATCACTGACTTAACGAACAAACTAGCGGCAACTGACAGGCAGGGTAGAGTTTACGTATCTAATTCAAAAGGAACTGCGATGAAAATTGACTGCTCTAAATTGGCGAATAAAGGCGAACTGCTTTCTCTCCTGTTCACTATGATTTTAATCGGCGCGTTCGTATTGGCGGTTTTCCTTACGTCGATTGATACGTTCTTGGCAGGGTTCTGCTCAGCGAGCCTTGTTTGGAACTGGAAGCGCTGGATATTCACCCCGCTGGATACTTGGTTAGATACTAAATGGCCGGATGACTCAGGAGATTGAACGTAATATGAAATTTCCGGAACCGATTATCCTTCTGGCATTCCTGTGGATCTGCAGAACGCATCATCATCGCTCTTCGCAACACTGAGTTGAATAAATACCGCCTGAATTGATAAGAGGGAATGCCCTTTGTCTACTACTAACCATTCTGCATCCAAACCTTTCCTGACGCCGTCGTAAATTACTGTCCTTACACACAAAATGGCGCCGTTCTGTACCTGTCGTAATCTGGTTTCAGTAAGCCAACACGCAGACACAAAGGACAGCGCCATGCTTAACCAGAAATTAGCGACAACCATTTCAACTTTGAAAAGCAAGTTTCTTGATGGCTGGATCATCTCTTTGGGTCTCTCCGGTAAAGATTCTTTTGCTGTGGCGCACTGTGCAATCGAGGCCTTAAAGCTTGCCAGAGAAGAGCGCAGCGATGCAGGCCCGCTGTATATCAATACTGTTGATACCACGATTGATAACTTCGAGGTGATGAATTTCATCCGTCAGTGTCACAACGAAATCAATCTGTATGCCGCAGAACAGCAGTTACCCATTAAGACCGTCATACTTCAGCCGCCTGTTAATCAACGCCCAATGGTGCAATACATTGGCCGCGGGATCCTTTTGCGTACCTTTGAGAATCAAGCGAATGCCCGTCAGTGTACCTCTGACTGGAAAATTGACAGCGTAAAGCGTTTCATGAAGTTCTTAGAAAAAAAGCATCAGACGGCCAAGATCCTGTCACTGAGTGGTTCCCGTGATGCAGAGAGCGCATCAAGAGCCGCTAACCTTGCCAAACGCGGTGAGAGTATCGACACCATTGCCGAAACTGACCTTGGCTATAAGCTGGCGCCTATCAAAGATTGGGCATTCAAAGATGTCTGGGCCCTTATCCAGCAGATTGAAGCCGGTCACATTGAGTCATTCGGTGAGAACCTGACCAAAGGCCTGACAAAGCATTACAGCGCCGGCAATGCCGGTACCTGCGACTTGTTGGCCGGGGAGGGCGCAGATCGCTCAAAGGCGTGTGGCTCACGTTTTGGCTGCGTTCTGTGTTCACTGGTGAAAGAAGATACCAGCTTACAGAACCAGATTAACCTGGCTCCGCAAACCTATGGCTATATGCAAGGCTTATTATCCCTGCGTAAGTTCATGTTCGATACCGTCAATGACTACGATCGCTGCCGCTCGATGATTGGCAAGCGCATCGAAAACGGTTACCTGAAAATAGGCTATAACGACTATTCGCTCGATTTTCGCAAAGAACTGCTTCGTTACACGCTGACGCTGGATGCGCTTGAGCAGGAGCGGGCTTACAAGGCCGGTACCGCCCCGAAATTCCAGCTGCTCAAACACGAAGACATTGTGGCCATTCAGTTCTACTGGACCAAAGATGGCGGGGAGAAAAGCCCGGGTGAAGCATTGCAGATCTGGCTTGACGTACATACTGAGCAACACCGCTACGCGATCCCAGAAACCACCTATGCCCCTTCGAGCCCGCTGCCGAAATACGGTTCACGACGCACCCCGATCTGTCAGATGATGGATTTTCTGGAGACGTCAGGCCTGACAATTACCGATGAAGACCGGGATAACCTTGCCACGCATCTGTTTTACCGGGGCAATGAAGCGGTAGAAACGACACCGTTTGATGTGGCTGACCGCTTTACCGTTGCCGATAACGATACCCTTGAAGAGTATATTGAGGGAAAATTCTGGGACTACATCCAAGATGGTGTTCTGTTCGACAATGCCTGCCCGAGCAGTCTGATGAAAGATATGCTTCGTGCTGGCGTCATTAAAATCAAAAAAGGCGGAATGCCTGCCCTGCACGAAGCCATGCGTAAAGCGCAGGTATATTCGCACCTCACGTTCCAGCACAAGCACTATGAAACGTTTCTGCTGGCGTATTCGGTGACCGAAGACGAATACCTGAGTGAGGTGGCCAGCATGAAAGCCGCGCCTGTTGCTGCATTACATACCCCTCAACAAGAGATGTTTGCCATTTAGTTGATAGGCAATCAAATCTCCGTCCTGAAGTCATTGGAATAGCGCAGAGATAACTAAGCACATCTTGTCGTTGCTTGGGTAATATCTGATGGCATTACACATTATGTTGATACGAGCATAGTAAGGCCCATAACAACAAAAAGAATAATGCTCAGTACGAGTGTGATCTGTAATGTCTTGAGCTCATGGTTAATTGCGCTTTTGGCCAGGAGAACCTTATTGGCTACGTATTTTTTGTCAGTTCTGACTCGCTTTATTATTCTCAACGTCCAGAAAATGGGTTTTATGATGAAGATATAAGACACAGCACCCAATACAACAGCTGTGATAACCAAATTGGCTGACGTCGAATCTTTCGCCTTGGGACGAATGAAAGGATGAGAGTTCTGTGCTTCAAAACCAGCAGAACTCGGGGATACACTATGGTTCGCTGGAAATGTTACATCAGGATATTCGACTTTTCTATCAATCCAACCTCGCTGTCCGGTATATGGATTTATATTTCCTTTCGTCGTCCAGTTGTTATTTATTGTAGCATCTGCTTTTGTGCGGTAATGCGGCGCTACATAGGTACCATTACTGCGGTAATAGCCGTCAACTTTAACCTCTTCTTGTGCAAATGCGAAATATGGGAGCACTTGAATCATGATTAAAAGAGATAGAAATTTACCGGCACGCATAATTAACGATCCTTTTGATAAATAAATGCCTTCTTTACAGATCTCGACACCTTATTCACGCCCCAAAATCGCTTTTATCTCATCAACGGTAAACGGTTCCTTACGTGTATGCGCGATACGGTGACAGGTTGGGCACAAACACACCAATTCACTTAAGGGGACCATCCGTTCTCCATGAACCGCAAGCGGCTTCGTATGATGGCACTCAATGATATGATTACCGTTGCTTTCTAACTCGAAACCACAGGCCTGACAAGTGTAATCATCCCGCTCTTTGCATTTCGCTACCTGCGCCCGATTGCGCTTCAGAAAGGTCGACTGCCGGTCAATTTCATATCCTTCCAGCGCTTTTGGATCATCCAGTGAATAGTCTGCTTTGAGCGGGTCCGGCCGGTTTCGTTTTCTGGCGACATGACTTAAAGAGCAATCAGCGTTCCTCTTCAAGTGTTCAAAATGTGCCGGCGCATGACCACCACCACGGTGAGGTCTGACTCTTTCATGACATTCCAGGCAGGTGAACAATGGCACCACGTTATTGTCGGCCTTGGCCCGCTGTTTTAAGGCAATAGCCTTATCCACTTCTATAGCTTTCCCATCATAAAAACATGCTGTTGCTGTTGGCATCGTCATCTCTTCGTGTTGATTTCAAATATTAATCTCTTGAACTGAAACGGGATATTCCATTTCAGTGAAGGGTGAGTCTACGATTCTAGAAGATGGCGTTTTTTTATCCATTGCCAGTGTTATACACGGGTATCACTATTAATTGATAAGCGATGTCGCACATGTGTTGGTCTCAAATCCCAATCGTGACGGCGTCATGGATATTCACTCTAATCGTTCCGGGAACTCAAGAACCTTTGGCGTCGCTTCGCTCATGACGGCGTCACCACACTTACCACCAACTCCCCACTGGCTGCCCGTCAGACTGATAAGAGAGCTACCTCAATATTTGATGCAGAACTAGATGCAGATTGTCTTCAAACCCACACCGTTAAAGGGATTGGAAAAGTAGCGGGGTTTCAAAACTGCGGTGTAATGACATCAGAGTTTGAAGTTGACGGCGACGATGAAAATCCTCAACACGATACTCTTTTTACTTTGAACTGACTTTACTCCCGACTATGAGGTGACTTATGAGACTCCCAAAAATTAACGAAACGCGACTTGGTGGCAACATTGCTCAGGTAAACATTCAAAACGGGCAGTACGGCCCTTATGGCTCCTGTTCACTCGCTGTGGATGATAGTTACTTTAAAAAAGGCCAGAACGGTCAGCAGGGCGAATGGATCGACCGGACTTACTTTGTCGAAGTGAATTTGAAAAGTAACGTCATCAAGAAAGTGCCGAACCTGTCTCAAGGCGATGCGGCAGTCTTTAAAGGCAAGCTTGTGGAAGAAAAATGGACTGATAAGAACACTGGTCAGCAGCGTTCAGCCCTCAAAATGGAAGCCGCTGATATTGAAATGCACATTGAGGCGCATCGTGCGAAACAGATGCGTCAGGAAGACCGTGCGAATAATAATCAGAATAATCAACAAGGTAATGGCGGCAACAACTATCAACAGAATAACGGTGGTGGTTATCAGAGCAACAATAACAACCAGCAAAACAATCAGGGCGGCGGTTATCGTAGCAACAACAGTAACCAGCAAAACAATCAAGGCGGTGGTTATGGCAATAATGGCGGTGGCGGCTATCAGCAAAACAATCAGGGCGGCGGCTATCAACACAACGGCTACGAACAGCATAATGGACACTAATGTGTCGTTAATACACTGAGAGGACTGAGTCCTTTCAGTAATCCATATGTAACGCCCAACCTTCGCCCCGACTCCCCTCGGGGCATTTTTTTTCGATTCAGCTTATCTGTGACGACGTCAGGCATGTCGCTAACTGAACAAGTAACAAAAATGGCGCGATTGCTCACTCAGGATATTGTGGAATTACACAACAGGAGAGACATCATGAACCGATACACAAACGCTTTTTGCTCCATCGCGGTTTCCGGTCTGCTACCGATGCTGTTTATGGTACTGCTCACCGTCACGGCGCTGGATATTGCCGACAACGCCTCGGCGAGTTCACCTGCTGTTACCGCGTCACTTACCTGCCATACCACACAGGAACGTGATGTCATCTGTTCTGATTTTTTTAATACCCTGATATCACCCCGACAGTATCAATTCTGACGGCACAATGTAGGAGAGGCTTATGGACGTAAAATACAATGTTTGTCTGGCTCACGATAACGATGTGGATGTCGAAGCCTTTCTCACAATCCATCATGCCAAACTTCAGCAACTGAGCAGCATGCTGAAATCGTTTGAAA
>Ga0208204_100178_pt1 | contig 23755 bp, 22 predicted proteins | sample DeeseametaMP2252_FD_184173 | JGI IMG/M metagenome (GOLD analysis project Ga0208204, IMG submission 184173) | Marine microbial communities from the Deep Pacific Ocean - MP2252 (SPAdes) | ecosystem: Environmental > Aquatic > Marine > Oceanic | place: West of El Salvador, Pacific Ocean | collected...
AGGACGACCAGGCGATTCAAGCCATCGAAAAAGCGCTGTCGATTAAACCCGAAGACACCACCATTCGTATCACCTACGCTCAGGCGCTTCTGGTAACTGAGAATGCTCAGCGTTTGGCGATGGCGCAGTCAGTTCTGGGTGTGCTGAACAATGAAAATCCGGATAATGACAACCTGGCACTGATGATGGCAGTGGTGTCTGCGCGATTGGGTGACCTGCCGAACACCCGTCTTTATTTCGCTAAGATTGAAAATAAACTGCCACCGCAAAATGAAACCCGAATCGGAATCGCACAGCGTATCGCCGAACTGGAGGCGCAGCTGCAGGATGTGCCAGCGCCGTCTGAAAGCGCAGCCCGAACCGGTTTTGATATAGCCATTACCGTGAGTGATGAAATGCGGTCGATGCTACCTGAAACGGGATATCTGATTGTTTACGCCCAGGACAATTTAAGCGAAAATCGTATGCCTGCGGCAGTGGTTAAAATGCCGTTACAAAATTTCCCTGTATCTTTGTCGTTAACGACTGATAATGCCATGATGCCTGCCTATACAGTGGCATCGTTAACTCAGGCGAAACTTACAGCGCGAATTTCTTCCGATGATGATGTCATGCCTGCAGCAGGAGATCTTCAGGGGGTATTATCGGCACCGGTAAAACCGGGCGAAGTGCTCCCCATTGCAATACAAATCAACAAGGAACTGAAGTGACAAATATGTCGAAAATCCTGCTTGCCGGTTTTATGGTGGGCGTTTCTCTATTGTCTGGTTGTGCCAGTAAACAAGCTGCAAATGAACAGGCTGAACAGCAGCAAATCCCAGACGGTGATCCGAAAGACCCTCTGGAGCCGCTGAACCGCGTTGCCTGGAACTTTAACTGGGAAGTGCTTGACCAATATATTCTACGGCCTGTAACAATCAGCTACGTCACGGTTATGCCGCAATTCGCTAGAACCGGTTTATTAAATGCCACCAATAACCTGGAAGAGCCGGGTAACATGTTCAATAACTTTTTCCAGGGTAAAGTCGACGAAGGCTTGGATAGCTTGGCCCGCTTTATCATTAACTCGACTGTCGGTCTTCTTGGTACCATTGATGTGGCTGAAAAGATGGGGATTGCTCGTCAGCGTGAAAATTTTGGTGAAGTGCTCGGCCGTTGGGGCGTCGATACTGGCCCTTATATGATGGTGCCGGTACTGGGGCCAAATGATCCACGCACCTTAACGGGACGGGTGGTTGACAACGTTTATTATCCGATGACAGTACTCACCGGTACTTACAATGTGGTGCGCTTTGCCGTTACAGCATTGGAAGGACGGGCAGCGCTGATCGATCAGGAAGGGCAGTTGGAGCAGTCGCTAGACCCTTATTCCTTCGTTAAAAATGCCTACTTCCAGAATCTGGAATATCGGGTGACTGATGGCAAGAGTGGTGAAAAGGTCATTAAGCAAGAAGAGCTCGATGAGTTCGAACAATTCCAGATGATGCTTGACGAAAGTGATGTCCAGGAAGATGAGACAGACAGCAGTAACGAATAAAGCTGCATAAATTTATATATAAAAAAGGCGAAGCTGAACAAGCTTCGCCTTTTTTATTGTTCGAGTGCTATGGAGCCGTTTAGCTCCAACCCCATATTGAACGTTATGCGTTATAGCCTTGCGGGTTCTTGGATTGCCAGTGCCATACGTCCTGACACATATCTTCCAGGGTTTTTCCAGCGTTCCAGTTTAACTCCTGCGCGGCTAATGTCGGGTCTGCGTAGCAGGCTGCCACATCGCCGCCACGACGCGGTGCAATCTTATAGTTAACTGTTTGGCCAGACGCCTTTTCAAACGCTTTAATCATTTCCAACACAGAATAACCTTGCCCGGTTCCAAGGTTGTAAACGTCGAGACCCATGTTGAGCTCGAGTCGGTCTAGCGCTTTAAGGTGACCGGCCGCTAAATCGACAACGTGAATGTAATCACGAACGCCCGTACCATCTTCGGTATCGTAATCGTCGCCAAATACACTTAGCTGCTCTAATTTGCCGGTAGCTACCTGAGAAATATAAGGCATCAGGTTGTTCGGGATACCGTTAGGATCTTCGCCAATTAAACCTGATTCATGGGCGCCAACCGGATTGAAGTAGCGAAGCAAAACGATGTTCCACTCTTCGTCGGAAGCATAGAGATCGGTAAGCATGTGCTCGACCATGAGTTTCGACATGCCATAAGGATTAGTGGGATGACCGGTAGCCATTTTCTCGTGCAAAGGTAGGGCAACAGGGTCGCCGTAGACCGTTGCAGATGAACTGAATACGATATTCTTCACATTGTGTTGGCGCATCGCTTTGCACAGTGTCAGCGTGCCGTACATGTTGTTTTCGTAGTATTCCAGTGGCTTTTGCACCGACTCGCCGACAGCTTTAAGGCCGGCAAAGTGGATAACGGAATCAATCTTGTGTTCACTGAAGATACTGTCCAACACGGTGGTATCTCGAATATCGCCCTGCACGAATGTTACGGACTTTCCAGTGATAGACTCCACACGTCTTAAAGATTCTGCACTCGAGTTTGCCAGATTATCCAGCACAACCACGCCATAATTCTGCTCTAATAGCTGCAATACGGTGTGACTTCCTATGTATCCCGCACCGCCAGTAACCAGAATAGTTTTCATTGTCGCTCCTTTGATAAAACTTGTGGCACATACTTGGCACACAACGAATATTGAATGGGTTTCACAATAAGTGGGTACAACAGAAATACCACTAACGCCCAAAGCAGGGAATGCCAGTCATTTGCTGTTCTGATTATCAATACGAATACAGGCACAATAACGAGCAACTTTAATAAATTGAGAAGTGTTTTCTCAGGCGTGGTGAGACATTTGGCTGCATTCTCCATAATCCGAACTCGCTCTGAAAGCGAGCGGGTAGCCAATGCGGGAATACTGCGAGTGGAAAAAAATATTTTCATAGCAGCTACAAAAAAACCGCCTTAACAAATGAGTTATGGCGGTTATTGTATGGGATTGCTTAGCAGGTGAAAACCCGATTATGCCTTTTCTGACAAACCTGATTTTTCCCAGTGGCGTGATTTAAGGCTGAGCAACCCAATCACGATGGCAATACCGATGCTGAATAGCGCAATCTGGATATAAAGTGCAGGCAGCGTTTCAACATTCTCCGGATCGAAATTACCCGAAAGCAGGCCGGCTATAATGTTTCCGATTGAGTAGGTTAGTACAAATACACCCATCATCTGACCCGCAAAACGTTTCGGAGAAAGCTTACTGACAGCACTCAATGCAACCGGGCTTAAGCAAAGCTCACCAACAGTGTGAAGGAAGTAAGTCGTCACCAACCACATAGGAGCAACTTTCAAGCCCTGCGCAGCATACTGTGATGCCAGGAACATAACCAGGAAACCTGACGCCATGAAAACAATACCTATGGCTGTTTTAATGGTGTAGGAAGGGTCGATCATGCGCTTAGAGAGATTAATCCAGAGCGCTGCGAAAAAAGGAGAAAGAACAATAATGAATAATGCATTAGACAGTTGGAACCAAACGGTAGGGATGCTATCCATGCCAAACCAGCTCGATGACAGTGCACGGTCTGTGTAATTCTGCGCAAACAAGTTCAATGATGAGCCTGCTTGTTCAAAACCAGACCAGAAGCAGGCCGATGCAATACACACCAGTAACAATGCCCACATTCTGCGCTTTTCATCCTCATTGAGATTACCCTTAAAGTAGATGTAACCAAAATACAGGAAGAATACCAGAGTAAAGAAGATAGCAACTTTCTGTGCCAGTGATACCGGCTCAATAACGATCGTACCGGTGTGAGCTAACAAGATAACCACTACACATACAGCAATAACCGCTGCTACTGCCATCCACGCTTTGCGCTTTGCTTCACCGATAAACGGGTTTGCGGGCTCTATCGACGCCCCAGTGAGGGAGCCATTAGTGAAATGATACTGAATCAGACCCAGGGCCATACCAACAGCGGCAGCGCCGAAAGCGTAATCCCAGCCCCAACCTTCCTGCAGATAACCGGTGACCAGATAAGCGATCAATGAGCCTAAGTTAATGCCCATATAATACAGGGCGTAGCCGCTGTCGCGACGAGCATCGTTGTCGCCATACTGCTGGCCTACCATGGCTGAAATGTTGGGTTTAAGCAGACCCGTTCCGGTTGCAACCAGAATGAGACCAACAAAGAACAAGTTTTGTAAATCGATGGCCAGAACAACGTGTCCGGCGAAGATAATTAAACCACCGTACCAAACTGCGCGTTTTCCGCCTAAAAGACGGTCGGCCAACCAGCCGCCTGGCAAGCCAAGAAAATAAACCGCACCGGTATATAGGCCGTAAATAGCGCCGGCGGTTGCCACAGTGAACTCAAGACCTTCTTTTTGAACACTGGCTGTCATGAAAAGAACAAGAAGAGCACGCATACCGTAGTAACTCATGCGCTCCCACATTTCTGTGAAGAACAGTGTCTGCAAGCCCCCTGGATGGCCGAAGAAACTGGAATCGTTAGATGTTTTTATTGTCACAATATCGTTCCATTTTTACTGATTGTTATAGTTATCGCGCAGCCTGCCTTGTCTGCATAAACATGTTTAAGCCTGGTTAAAGCGCTACGCGTGATGGGTTTTAGCACCCAGTCCATTCACTATACACAACAGAATGGATTGGGAAAATAATTAGTCCATAAACGGGCTGAAACGCAGGGTGGTTCCAGCCCGTTTGGCCGATTATAGCTCTTTGATGGTCGCGATAACGATACGCACAGTACCGTAAACGATAAGCAGAATGACGCCGAAAAGCACCAGATTGTAGACAATTTTAGGATAGGCATTGTCATCTGGTAGTGTAGGGGATTCAATGGTCACAAGGTGTTGCAATTGCTGATACGCTTCAACACGAGCGTTCTCTAGCGATACCAGGGAGGATGAGAATGCCTGAATAGCCAATTGCAGCTGAATTTGCAGATTGCTGTACTGCGCCATTTGCTGTGTTACCGATAGCGATTGCTGTCCGGTTTGCTTGCTCAGATTTTCACGTTGTTCGTTCATCTGCTCTTCGATGGCTGAGATTTGACGCTTGAGGCTAATAACCTCGGATGCATTCGGCGACATCATGGTTTCCAGCGTGTTCAACTCTGCACGCTTTTGCGCCAGAGTTGATTGCATAGAAAATGCAATCTGCTGACTCACCGCACCCTCGGCGGTAGGATCGAGAACGTTGTATTCAGACTGGAACGCCAGAATATCCTGTTTGGCCTTTTGAAGTTTATCTTCAACGATCTGGTGCTCGCCTTGGGCGAAAGTCATTTTCGATTTCGCAAGATTATTATTAATTTCATTCAGGAAGTTTTCCGCGCGTTCCATGATTGTCTTGTTCATCTGTTGGGCAAAATCAGGGGTGAAGGCGCGCACACTCAGACTAATCACCTGCGAAGCTGAATCTATTTCCACTGTGACGTGGTCTAGGTAGTAGTCATAAAACTCGAGCTTTGTCTTATTGTCTGACAAGCGGCTAAACATATCGCCGAGATCAGCACTGTAATGTTCGCTAATATTAAGTGTATCTTCCAGATACCACATCATATCGTTGGAATTAATGTAACTTTCAATAATCTGGCTATCATTCGACCCGGTGACGCCGGCGACAGCGCCGCCAAGAAGGGAGGTCGGATCAAATGTGCTGCCACCGTCTGTTGATTTAATAATTAGCTTACTTGTACTCTCATACTGTGGAGCAGCGATCAACACGAGGTACAGCGCGTAAATAAACCAGGGAAGGATAATAAATATCAGTTTATTCTTCTTCAGAGTGTTAAGGATCTCTTTAATATTCATACGTTATAATCACTTAAAAATTATTTCTCTTCCATGTAAGCACTGATCCCCTCTTCGAGAGCATGGAAATATTTCAGCGCTCCATCTTCGATTACCACCGCCGATGTACAGAATTCCCGAATCTGGTCGAGTTCGTGGCTAACCATGATCATACCTGCGGTTTTGTTTTTTTCCTGTAAAGCCCTGCGAGCTTTACGGCGAAATGTGGGGTCGCCAACTGAGGTGGCTTCATCGATCAAATAAATATCAAAATCAATGTTGATGCAGCAGGCAAACACTAATTTTGCGCGCATACCAGAAGAATAGGTTTTTACTGGCAAATCAAACTTTGCACCTATTTCTGCGAAATCCTGAACTCTTTTTTCGTAATCTGTCAACGAGGCAACCTGATTTATACGACCTATAAAACGAGTATTTTCTCTACCACTCATTTGTGGATGAATGCCCGTCTGCAGAGCTACAGGCCACGACATTGCTTTGTTGCTGAGTACGCGCCCGCGGTCAGGATATTCACTTTTCGCCAGCATTCGAAATAACGTCGACTTACCTGAACCATTTTTCCCTAAGATAGCAACGCTACTTTCTGTCGGAAATTCAAAATTTAAATTTCTGAATATATATTGAGGCCCGAGCTTGCTGGGGTAGCTTTTTGTGAGGTTTTCTAACTTAATCATCGTGAAAGGATCTTCTTCCAACTGATATGGTAAAGCGATAACGCCAAAAACAAACACACACCGGTAACTTCAAAAATGAATTCTAGTGATACACCTTTATTACCATAACTCGGATAACAGGCGTATCGAGCTAATTCGATAATGTGGACAAGGGGGTTCCAGACCAGCCAGGGCCAAAATTTTTCTGGGATATCTTGCAAGCTAAAGAATGTGCACGAAATAAAAAACAAAGGCCTGCTGAGCATGCTTTTGATTTTATTTACCTCAGGTACAAAAGCGATCAGCACTGCGAAAATTAAACTTATTGCTAGTGCCAAAGTCCATAGAAGAAAATAAAGTACTATTAACAGCATTGGGTCTTTAAGTTCAAAGTCTAGGTTCAACACATATATAGCTATGGCAATCAGCACTATTACACCAAACTTCACAACAAACTCGGTGAATGCGGCAGTGAGCACTGAGGCAATAGGTTGTACCTGACGAAAAGCGTATAAAGGCTTATTTGCTTTTAATGAATTCGGCACACTTCCAATACAGCCAAGAAACGTTCTTACCCCTATAAGTCCTATCATCATAAAGGCAAATACGGGCACCGAGTGTACATCATTGCCACTGATAAGACTTCTGGCGAATGACATTGCGAAAATAAAGACAAACGGTTCGACAAAAGCCCATCCTAAGCCAAGCTTGTCATTAAATTTGCTTTGAAGCTCACGCAAAAATAGTGCGAAGATAACGGTTCGCCATCCTCGTAGTTGCGTTTTAAACGAAAGCTCCATTAGTTAACGGCAACGTTAGCTGCTACAGCAATCTGATAAATAATTTGGGTAATATCTTTGATTGCCTGAAGGGATTTCACTTCTATAGAAGGCAATACCATCACCTGATCGCCAGGTTTGATATCCAGCTTGCCTTCACCTTCAGACCACAAGCTGTGGTGAATGCTGTCAAATTCCACGATACCATTCTGTCGAATAATCAAAATTCTTTCGTCGTCCGCGCGCTGTGTGAATCCACCTGCCCAGGCTATATAGTCTGCCGTGGTAGCATCATCATTGAACACAATGGCCTGAGGCATCATCACTTCGCCACCTATTTGTACCAGGTCAGTGGCTTCTGGAATAACGATAGTATCGTTGGGTTCGAGCAGAACATTCGCGACTTCCCCATTTTCAGAGACTATAACACGGCCCTCAGGCTCGATATCTCTCGCTCTGGCAATGAAGTCGCTGACCAACTGCGCTTCCTGTACCCTGATTGAACCTTCACCTGTGGAACTGATGGGCGCGGTGTAGATGCTTCGTTCAAGCCTCTGGAGTGATTGCTCGATAAGCTCTTTCTGTTTTTCCGCGACGGTCTCTCTTAACAGATAGACATTCTCGGGGTTAGACAATGACGGCACAACCTGCACGTAATTCAGCACGTCTTTAAGCCTTGTTCCTCTGTCGACCATGATTTTTGAGGGGCCAGAATGTCCGCCTTCAATATTGATTTGGTAGACCTTAGCTTCATGATCATTGATAAAGTTGACTTCATCACCCGCATTGAGCGTAATTTCTGCAAACTCATTGAGATTAAGGTACTGAGCAAACTGACTATCGTTGCGTAAGCCTGCTACTGACACATGGCTGATAAAGTCGCGAGGATGGGCATAGTCTAGTAGCGTGCGGCCAATGAGCTCTTCCTTTTTGAATTCGAAGGTGAAGCTATTATTCGCACCATCGGCGACTGTGATACGGTCCCCTACAGGACGAACGACGATGGTGTCGCCATCCTGGAATGAAATACCGGGGAGTTTGCCAAGCCTGACGAAATCATAGAGATCGGCTGTTGCGACAATTTCTCCATTGCGTCTGATGTCGATATTACGAAAACTACCACGAGTGAAATCTACGCCACCGGCACGCTTCAAATAGTACAGAATACTGTCAGATGCCAAACCCGCATATTGACCAGGACGGATTACCGGGCCCGTGATATAAACTGCCACAGGTGTCGAAGTGAGTAGGTTAACGTAGACATTTACATCGTTGGTGTAAATTTGTTTAATTGCCGACGTGACCTTGCTATTTACCGAACCTGCTGGTGTATTGGCTAACTGCACCGGGCCTATATTCGGGATGAAGATATTGCCTTGGTTATCAACGGTTACCACATTGGAAAAGTTAACGGCTCCCCACATCCAAATTGAAATTTTGTCGCCAGGGGCAATCAGGTAGTTTTCATTTAAACCGTTAGCGCGTTCAGATTCGAACCCGCCGATAAATAAATTGGCTGCAAAAGGTGGGCTTTTCAGTGGCTCGCTATAAGGGTAAACATCTTCAATTGTCGGTTCACCAGGCAGTACCATGCCTTCTCTTGAAGAACGATTATATTGTCCGTTTGTCGACATGCTCTCCGCTCTGGCACCGGGCAAAGTGCGGCTGGTTGGAATGTTCATTGGAGAAACCGATACATTCGAGGAGCTGCTGTCTGTAGAAGACGAATTGTTACCTTGTTGTTGTGCTTGTTCTCTTAATTGTTGTAAATCAGCAATAGACTGGGCATTAACAACAGAAGAAAGAAACGCTGTGGTTGCTAATGCAGAGGTTAAAGTGAGGAGTGAGCGAAATACAGACATAGTTGTTGCCATTTTATTGAACGTTAGTATGAGTAATGAGTGGCGAAAGAACTTGCCATTGCCCTTCGCGCTGACACATAGAGCGCGGAGCCGCTGTCATGGCCATTGCTTTCAATGTTCTGCAACTCATACCTGAAGCAGAGAGATAACTGTTTCCAACAAGGTACAGTGAGCCATTAATCTGAACCTGGCTACCGGAAGCAATTTTGCCTTGTGGCACTGATAAGACTTCAGTGCTAACTAACTCAATACTTTTTGTAGACACTAAAGGAATGTTTGCATTCACCGGCTCGGGGGCGGAAGCACATCCACTGAGGAGTAACGTCAGACCTACCAGACCAGTACTCAAACCTCTGATACTAAACATGTCTTAATAATTCCTTGTCAAAACTGGGGCCGTAGCATAACACAAATCAACACATTTGCAGTTATCCGACACTTGTGGGATTAAAAAATTCAACTAGGAATATTACACGTTTGTGAAGGAAATGGCCCATATCCTGCTTGCAAAGCCGATAAATAGTAGAAATGAAGAACAATGCGTTTTTTCAATAAGAAATAAACAGACAGTAGTCTTTTCGCCTTTAGTCTATTATCATATGGCGGTATTGACGAAATAACTGTCAATTCTTTTCAGGATGTAACCCAGAGCATGGATCACGACTATCAATTCTCAACACTTTTCAAGCAATCGAAAATGCAAACTCAGATTTCTGAACGGATATAGTTTTTTGTATGTTTGATTATCTGCAAATTGTTCCACTGTTTACGGCTTTTTTTGTCGCGTTGATCCTATTGATCGTGATGACGCCTTTGGCACATCAATTTGGCCTGGTGGATCATCCTTCCTATCGTAAACGTCACGCCGGTATGGTTCCTCTCACTGGCGGCGTTGCTATTTTTATGGCCGTGCTTGTGGCCAGTGTCGCAACTGATGTGTGGATGCGAAATAACCCGCTATTCTTCACTGCTTCTGCGTTTATTGTCCTGTTAGGTATGCTTGACGACCGTTTTCAGTTAAGTGCTAAAGGGCGCTTGCTGTGCCAGTTCGGTGTGGCGGCCATTATGGCGTGGAGTGCGCAAAATTATATCACCTCATTGGGTAACATTTTCGGTTTCGGAGAAGCCTATCTAGGTATCGTTGGCTACTTCTTTACAATTGTTTGTGTCGTCGGTGTTATCAATGCGTTCAACATGATCGACGGCATTGACGGACTTGCCGGTGGCATGAGCCTGATTGTTTTGCTTACTGTGGTCGGCATATTGCTTTTCACTGGTAATGGTAGTGCCATTATGGAGCCGCTTATAATCGTGGCGGCCATCGTGCCATTTTTGGCTTTTAACCTGAGTTGGAAAGGCTTCAAAGGCAACAAAATATTTATGGGCGACGCCGGCAGTATGTTCGTCGGGCTCACTATCGTTTGGTTGCTCGTTGATCACACTCAAGGTCCTGCGGCAGCTTTCAGACCCATCACAGCGGTCTGGTTGATAGGGCTCCCGCTTATGGATATGGCGGCAATCATGTATCGTCGCGCTCGAAAAGGGCAATCCATGCTTCGTCCAGACCGAAAGCACTTGCATAACATCTTCATGCGAGCGGGTTTGACAAGCAGACAGGCCCTAGCCGCAATCTTATTCCTTGGTCTGTGTTACGCCGGCGTAGGCATAATGGGTGAAATTCTTGCCATTCCTGAATACGTCATGTTTTGGTCATTCATCGGGTTGCTGATGATTTACAGCTACGTGATCCAGAATGTATGGCGAATGATCAGAACAATTAAGAAGTCGATGAGAGCATCCGCGAAAAACTGATTGCCCATATTTAGTGCAGACTCAGCGTTATAAATTTGCTATGTTTGCTTCTTATTTTCAGCTTTGCTTTCGATATCGGCGGTTGCTTTGTCCAAAGCCAATACAACAATTATTCATCAAGGAGCGATTGCATCAGATATAGAATCGCTCGTTGCTATGGCCGTCTATCACAATGACTGTTTAGCATGGTTACAGCAAGCAGTTAGCAGTGTGCTTTGCCAGTCTTATCAGTCGTTTATTTATCTCATTGTGATCGATGGCCCCGTCTCTGACGAGATTACCGCTTTCCTAAACGACACCGCAACAAACGACAATCGCATTGTACTAGCCAAAAACGCCGAGAACGTCGGTTTAGCTGCGAGCATGAACTTTGCGATAGAGTGGGGGATGGCGTTAAGTCTGAACTATTTTTTTCGCATGGATGCCGATGACATATCCCTGCCGGAGCGACTCGAAAAACAAGTCTCCTTTCTGAATAATCACGAGAAAGTCGGCGTATTAGGCGCTGCATTGACGGAAATCAACGAGGCAGGTGAAAAGGTTGGCGCTCGTATTATGCCAGCCTCCCACGCGCAGATCGTGCGTGTATTACCCCGACGTTGTTCAATGAATCACCCGACCGTTGCATTCCGCTATGACGTCTTTCGTCAGGGATTTCGCTACGATGCCGAATTGAAGAATACGCAGGATTACTTTTTGTGGATTCAACTCGCCAGTGAAGGCATCGTTTTTTGCAATCTTAAAGATCGACTGCTGGAGTTTCGTCGGGTAAACAATTTCTACAAACGCCGCGGACTCACAAAGTCGCTCAATGAATTCCGAGCGCGTTTATTTGCTATGCGCGCGTTACGGCGATTAACTCCCTGGAATCTGATTTATGCCTCTGGTGTTCTTACCATGCGGCTAATGCCGGCCAGAATTGTGAAAATGGCTTACCGAATGGATCGTAAAATGCTGGAAAAGCGGAATAAATCGTGAAGCCCGGCATCGTTATTATACTTTTTCACCCCGACTTAACTCATCTCAACAAGGTGCTGTCGGGTATTGAGGCTGAGAATTTACCTATCATCCTGGTAGACAATTCACCGGAACCCTTAGTCGACACATTTTCTACTGAAATTACTTATCTTCATTTTCCTTCAAATATCGGTATCGCCGCCGCTCAGAACGCTGGGATTAAAGTGCTTATTGAGTGTGGCTGTAGTCACATCGCGCTATTCGACCAAGATAGCGACATAACCTCAGCACTACTAACGGGTCTTTGCGACGGGTTTTCCAAAGCGCAACAGAGTATGGAGAACATTGCCGCGGTGGGGCCACAAATCGTTTGTGAGTTTAATGCTGAAGCTGTTAGCCCTGCCATTCAGCGTGAGCGAAAAATCAGCGAAGATTTTGCTTCTGTTAAGCAGATTATTGCATCGGGAATGTTGCTAAATGCCGACATTTTTAAAACGGTTGGTGAGAAAGAAGAGTCACTTTTTATCGATGGCGTAGATCATGAGTGGTGTTGGCGCGCTAGAGATAAGGGGTATCAGATTGTGAAACTCCTGAATGTAAAAATGCTACATCGACAAGGAGATGGTCGAAAGAAAATTCTCGGTTTGACGTTCAAACGTGGCGCTCCCATACGTTTGTACTATCAAGCCAGAAATATTCTAATACTAAGCCGAAGAGATTACGTTCCACTATATTGGAAATGTCGCAACCTTATGGGATTGCCAGTACGTTGGCTAATCAATCGCTGGGTATTTGAACAAGGCAAAATACGAGGCCGTTTCTTCCTTAAGGGGCTAAAAGATGGTGTCAAAGGTAAAACAGGTGCGTTAGATTAGTCATACAATCGTCATGATGCACTCGGTATACTAGTCGCCGCCCGGTGATAAATAAATGTTTAGAAAGACAATTAAGCGCTCTAAAAGATTAAGATGCTATCTTCAGCATAATTGCTGAACTTACTAAGCCGAAAGCGCGTAAGTAATCTCTGTGGACCAGATAGTGTTTGTCAATACGATAGTTTTTGCAGACATGACAATCTCTGTAATCACATGTGAAACGCGTTGATGTTTTATCGATTGCCAACAGAACTCGGTTACATTTAGAACATCATTGCTAGCGCACTAATATGGTGATTTTGAGCTAATTTGGTGCGTAGCACGCCCTGTGTTTGGGAACGTGCCCGTTTTTGGGACATTGTTAGGGAGAGAGTCTTTAGCAGTATGCCCGTTTATCTTCAGCCAAAAGATATTGGCTGATTTATTGATTGGTTGTTACGGCATAAACCGTCAATCAAATCGCTTGTGAAAGCAAAATTATTTTATGTCGAACTGCATGGCGGAATAAGGATTGCATTACGCCATGGGTCGAGGAATTTAGTAAAAGGACACTTAATATGAGTCAAGTGAAAAAAGCGGTTATCCCTGTTGCAGGTTTGGGTACAAGAATGCTACCAGCTACCAAGGCAATTCCTAAGGAAATGTTGCCGCTGGTTGACAAGCCGCTTATTCAATATGTTGTGAATGAGTGTGTAGCTGCCGGTGTTAAAGAAATCATTCTGGTAACTCATGCGAGTAAAAATAGTATTGAAAACCACTTCGATACTTCTTTTGAACTTGAAGCAACGCTTGAGAAACGTGTAAAGCGTCAGCTGCTTGAAGAAGTACAGTCTATTTGCCCGAAAGACGTAACCATCATGCACGTACGTCAAGGTCACGCAGCTGGTCTGGGCCACGCTGTTCTTTGTGCTCATCCGTTAGTAGGTGACGCGCCGTTTGCGGTAGTACTGCCTGACGTAGTTATCGACGACGTAGCAAGTAATCCGAAGAAAGATAACCTTGCTGATATGGTGGCTAAATTTAACACCAGTCGTGTGAGCCAGGTAATGGTTGAAAAAGTACCGCAGGAAGACATCACCAAATTTGGTATTGCAGACCTTGGCGGTGTGGATATCAAACCGGGTGAGTCGGCGAAGATTCACCAGATGGTAGAAAAACCAGAGCTTGAAGATGCGCCTTCCGATCTGGCTGTTGTAGGTCGCTACGTGTTGTCTGAAAAAATCTGGGATCTGCTTGAGTTTACGCCTCCTGGTGCAGGCGGTGAAGTGCAACTTACCGATGCTATCGATTCATTGATGAAAATTGAACAGGTAGATGCTTACTACATGAAAGGTAAGAGTCATGACTGCGGAAGCAAATTGGGCTATATGAAAGCAAACGTGGAATACGCACTACGTCACCCAGCTTTAGGTGACGAATTCAAAGAATACCTTGCTTCACTGAATGGCTAATAATTGTCAGCAGTAAGAGAGATAAAACGAAGCCCGCACATGCGGGCTTTGTTTTATCTGCAACTTATTTTGGTACAACCTTTACCTTGTGACGCATTTTTTCAAGTAACTTCTCACCAATTCCGCGAACCTCTGTAAGTTGGTCGACTTCGTGGAAATAGCCTTTTTCTGTACGGTAAGCAACAATCGCCTGAGCTTTACTTTTGCCAATACCGGGCAATGTCATGAGTTCTTCAACAGTTACCATATTGAGATCCATGGCGTCAGCCGTGGTGATGCCGGCCATCTCACTGGCGCTGGATTCAATCACTTCAGCTGATGCCATAGAGCTTCCAAATATCAGGGTAGCTAACGCTACCGCAGTTGCGAGTTTACGGTTATACATAATTCTTCATCCTTTTAAGTGGGTTGTACATCGTGTACGGATGTAGATTACGCATAAGGAGATAGCTTGGGGAGTCCAGTTTCAGGACAGTATTGTAGGAAGGCTGTATTGGGGAAGGAACGTGGTGGAAGAAGTGAGCTAGCAGGCACAAAAAAGGCGGGATATTAAACCCGCCTTTCTTGATATCTCTATGTATTACAAACGCTCAAGTACTGCGTCAGTGAATTCTGTTGTGCCAGCCTGACCACCGAGGTCGCGGGTGGTGCGGTCACCGGTTTCGATAACCTCTTTTAGTGCGCTGCGAATTTTCTCCGCTTTATCACCCATGTTCAGGTATTCAAGCATCTGAATTGCGGCCAGAATCACCGAGGTGGGGTTTGCCAGGTTCTTACCGGCGATATCCGGTGCAGAGCCGTGAACCGCTTCGAAAATAGCACATTCTTTACCGATATTCGCTCCAGGAGCCATACCAAGGCCGCCTACCAGGCCGGCACACAAATCTGAAAGAATGTCACCGAACAGGTTAGTCGTAACAATCACATCAAACTGGTGTGGGTTCATTACCAGTTGCATACACGTGTTATCAACGATCATCTCGGTAGACTCGATGTCGGGATAGCGCTCACCCACTTCACGGGCTACTTTCAGGAACAAACCAGAGGTCGATTTCAGAATGTTCGCTTTGTGTACAGCCGTTACTTTTTTGCGGCCTTCACGACGGGCAAGCTCGTAGGCGAATTCTACGATTTGCTCAGCACCTTCGCGGGTGATTTTACTCTTCGCTTCGGCTTCCTGACCGTCGTCAGAAACTACCTGTCCCAGACCAGAATACATACCCTGCGTATTTTCACGAACAGTGATAATGTCGATATCTTCGTATCGGGCTTTGGTGCCTTTGAACGACAGTACTGGACGAACGTTCGCATACAATTGAAATTGTTTACGCAGGCTCACGTTAATAGAAGTAAAGCCTTCGCCCACAGGCGTAGTCAATGGGCCTTTAAGCGCAACTTTGTTTTTCGCGATTAAGTCCAGAGTTTCCTGTGGCAGCAGTTCGCCGTGGTTTTCAAGGGCTACCAGACCTGCATCTGCGTAATCATAAGCGAAGTTACATCCCACTTTATCGAGAATTTTGATAGTGGCGTCAATGATGTCAGGACCAATGCCGTCGCCGCGAATGACTGTAATGCGTTGCTGAGTCATGTTGTGGAATCCTTTGGTAATTCTTGTTTATTAATTCGTTAGGTTGCCAGGCGTGATTTAAACAGCGGCTTACGGCAGCGATAAAGGCCGTTGCTGTTTTTGCCAGAAATGCGCCAGACTGATTTTTTCAAAACCAGCCTAAAACTTACTGTAGTATTTTATATGAAGAACGCGATGTGTAACAGGAAAGTCAAACACACTCGCCATAAGTTTTGTGAATATTGGTTATGGCCGTTGAGTGTATGGTAACCAAAGTAGCGGTGATAACTGGCCTTGAATATCACCGATCAATTTATCGTTTATCCCCAGCAATGCATAGCTTTGCTGTTGAAATTTAGATGAGGCGCTATCAGGCGTTACGCCAAATAACCAGAGCCTGGCAAGCATTGTAGCGAGACTGATGATTGCGGTGTCGACTTTGAGTGCGCCAGGAATATCACGAAATTCGCGCCCACAGTGACTAATGATCCCTTGATAGAGAGGCGGTTGCTGCCACTGCCTTGCTAACGCTGTAGACATTTCTGAAAACGATTGCGTTTCACTTTTCCATAGCGAATTTAAATTATAAAGCTGACGTTCAACCTTCGGCCAGCGTTTTAAGGTTTTAAATCCGGCTACGGTGAATAGTGGGGCCGTCGAAAACGTTCCGATGAGCGCCATGGTTTGAGGTGTTTGTTTACTTTTGGTAAGGACAGTGAGCTCTGATGCCACCGCAGCGGTCACTTCACTTAATCTGACAAAAACAGGCATGAGAGGGAAAAAGCGTTGATGTAACCGTTGCGATAGCGCACGAAGTATGAGCATGTCGGCAACCCGCGTCATCCCATAGGTCAACATGGCTTGCTTAACGTCTTTGACCGTAAGTTGTAAGCGGTTGTCAGTACTGGCTGTTTCCTTTAAATAGGCTGCAAATACGGGAATGTTCTCGATGCGACGGGCGAGGGCGCTAATATCTGCATTGCTGTCCTGTAACCCCGTAATGATGCTGCGCAGATCGGCGGGTAAACGACTTATTGGATATTGAAGTGGAAAGAGCTGCCTGGTTGTCGGTTTAAATTCTTCAATGTATCTCGCAGCCAACGTTTGCCAGCGATTTAACGTTAAAGTCGGCGCATCGGCTTTGACGAGTTTCTGACAGGGCGTTTCCACGACTTGATTGGTGTCTGTCAGCCACACCGCCGAGGTATTAAGAGAAAGACGATAAAGATAGTAGCCACCGCCGGCTGGCACATTAACGGCTGTGCCAGGAAGAAATTTGCCTGGATAACTGACAAGCATGCCTAGGTCGGCATGGAAAGCGCTGCTCAGCCTGCTAACGGCGGGCTGTATTTTTTGGGTAAATGCAGATGCCTTACTGTTGAGCGCGCAAAACATGATAATCAACCATATTTGCTCGCGCGTAAGTTTATTTTCCTGAAGGTACCTTTCTGGCGTGGCACTGCTTGCCACTTTCGCTACTTTCAATAATGACTGAATAATGTCAAGTTGACGCTTTTGACAAAACTGATGAAAAGCCGCTACCCGATTTCGTTCGGCATTAGCAAAACTCATGGCCGCATAGGCGCCAGCAACAAAATGCTGTAAATAATGTTCATTAAACTGAAGACGCAACCCCACGAAAGCCAGCAATGCACTGCATCGCAATGCCAAGCTGGGGGCGTTTGATTTATCATCGATAAGAAAAGCGATGGCGAGTAAGCCATCGGGTGAATGCTTCCCCGACTGAATAAGGTTTGTGGCTTGTTTCAATGACTGTTGTGTCAGAGAAAGGTCGTCATCTGAAGCATCAAACAGTTTGGTAAGTTGAAGATCTGAAACAAGAATCTTTTTTGTGGCAGGGAGCATGGTTTTGCAATCAGGATTTCAGATAACTTTGATAGGCCCCTTCGCCCCAGGCAATCAATTGATCATTTTCAAATAACAAGGGTGTGCATTCATCCTGTGTAGTCAGGCCATCTGCACGAACATGTTGTGTGCGGTAAAACATGACCTGAATAGGGGTACCGGATTCCATTTTTGCTTCGGTAATATCAGGTGAGCCAAGCATAGCCCACACCTCTTGCTTCGTACTACCGAGTTTCAGCTTGGTGATCTGTACTTTGTTGTATTCTTCCCGATCCTGCCAGTCCATATCTTCAGGTTTGTCCGGATAAAAAGACATAACCATAAATACAAACAATGCATAGGCACCAATGCCGAGCAAAATCAGTTTAAAAACCTTGCTATTCATCCCTTTTCACTTTTTACTGCGAATTGCGATAAGTGTACATTAAAAGTGGCACCTGAAGGAACGATAAAATCGTAACAAGGATTGACTGCGCTATTTTTCAATGACATAGCAGGGAATATATTCACTCCCTGGCAATTTCATGCGCTGTTGTTGCACGAACGAGCGCAAAAGATTGTCTATGCGCGTCATCAGTTCCGGGTCGCCATTAAGACGAAACGGCCCTTTTTCCTTAATTTGCGCGACGCCCTCTGCCTTTACGTTACCGGCTACTATACCCGAGAACGCCTTTCTTAGCGTCATCGCAATATCACCGACAGGTTGATCATTGTGTAATGCCAGTGCCGCCATTTTTTCGTGGGTGGGTTCAAACGGTGTCTGGAAAGCTTCGTCAATGCGTAGCGACCAGTTAAAGCTGAATGAGTCACCCATAGCCCGACGGAAATTTTCGACTTTTGCTAAACCGGTTTTCAGGATCCGCGCTACTTCTTGTGGGTCATCAATAACAATTTGATATTTGTCCCGGGCTTCTTTTCCTAGGGTGGCACCAACAAACTCATCAATGGCTTCAAAGTAAGGACGAGACTCTTCTGGCCCGGTTAATACTACCGAAAACGGGTGCATCGCATTTCTTTCATTCATTAGAATGCCAAGCAGATAAAGCAATTCTTCAGCCGTACCCACGCCACCGGGGAAAATCACAATGCCATGTGCAAAACGAACAAAGGCTTCGAGGCGCTTCTCGATGTCTGGCATAATAATGAGTTCATTGACAATAGCATTCGGCGGCTCGGCTGCAATAATACTGGGCTCGGAAATTCCAATATAACGGCCTTTTTTGTATCGTTGTTTAGCGTGGCCAATGGCAGCGCCTTTCATTGGCCCCTTCATTGCACCAGGCCCACAACCCGTGCAAATGTTCATTTCCCGAAGCCCAAGTTGATAACCAACTTCTTTGGTGTATTTGTATTCGTGCTGTTTAATCGAATGGCCACCCCAACACACAATCGTATTAACATCGTCGTTGCCTTCCAATGCCTGGGCGTGACGCAGCATATCGAATACCATGTCGGTAATAGCAGCACTTTCCGATGGGGCTTTCTGGTTCACGAAGGCATATTTATTACCCATGAACAGGATATCGCGAAGAACGGCAAAGATGTGTTCGTGCACGCCGCGCATCAATTGCCCATCGACAAAGGCCACTTCCGGCGGGTTGATCAATTCAATCTTCACACCGCGTTCGCGACGTATGAGGCGGATGTCAAAATTATCAAAGGGGGCGAAAAGTAGTTCGGCATCGTCTTCGTCGACTCCGCTATTTAATACTGCCAGGCAACAGCGTTTGAATACACCAAACAGTTCGCTATTGGTAATGTCCTGAAGCTTACTTACTTCAACCTGTGAGAGTTGACTTATCCATCCCACAGGGTTTAGCTGTACTTTATTCATATCACAGTCCTATTCGACTACAACGCGATTTCTACCACCTTTTTTGGCTTGATAAAGTAACTCGTCAGCACGGGCAAACATTGACTCCGGCAAGTCGTCCATTCGCAGGCATGTTCCCCCAAAGGAGGCGGTGATACTGACTTTTTCTTGTTTAAATTTAAACGGCAAGCGAGCGAGAGACTGTCTCATGTCGTCAAGCTTTTTCTCTAATGCCGATACTTCTATAAAGGGTAGGAGCATAACAAACTCCTCGCCACCCCAACGCGAGATAAATTCATCACCATGCAGATGTTTTTTCAGATGATGGCCTACAACCTGTAATGTTTTGTCACCAGCTTGGTGGCCAAAACGGTCGTTGATTGACTTAAAAAAGTCGATGTCAATAACTGCCAGCGAAAGAGCACGGTTATCTACCTTGGCTTCTTCATACTCGCGATTGAAACGTTCATTGTAAGCCAGACGATTAGGTAAACGGGTGAGGGGATCGGTATGACTAAAGGCTGTCTGTTCCGCGAGCTTTCTTCGGTAGAGCTGTGCCTGGCGCTGCAAAGTTTCCATTTGCGTTTGCATGGAATTGAACAGACTCATCAATGCTTGCTGCTCTTCATTGTCAGCTGCTTTTCGATCTGCCACTGCTGAAGAAATTGATGCGATGTGTGACTTGGCTTGTTGCTTCAACAATTCCAGAGAGTCAGATTCCTGAACCGTCTGATCCATTTGATTTAGCTGCGAAGTGATATCCGCTGAACTCTTTTGACGTTTTTCAAAAGACTGTGAGGACGTCTCAATACTTGACTCAACTTTCTCCTGGATACCGCCCAATGCAGTGTAAATCCGATAAATCATGCGTCCGGAGAGGGTGGCTTCATGCATTGTTTCTGTGACTACCAGCCGAATAACCGTTAAACAGGTTTGCAATAAATCGTCTTCACTGAGCGGGCTATCAAGGCGCTTTTTAAGATCTTGCACTCGCGGCTCGTCAGGTTGCTTCTTCGCATAGCTGTTAATTAACTGGCTAAGCTCGTTTTGAATTTCTTCGAATAACGTCCCACTTTGACGCCCTTCTGTATCAGCTTGAATATTTTTACTGTTATCAGCCGCTATGGATTGTGAGACGTTCGAAAATAATTTAATCGCACGCAAACACAACGATTGAAGCTCAAACAAGTTATTTACAGGCATTTGGGCAGCATTAAGTACTAGCGCACATTGCCGGGTAAGCTCTTGGTCTTGTGCAAAGTTTTGCTGAAATTGCTTAATCGATTTTTCTAATTCTCGAATGGTGATTTGGGTGTGTTGCTTAACTGAGCTTTGTGCATGCTGAATATGATTATTCAGCTTGTTAATACTCGCTGTGGCTAGGGTGTAATCAGGTTTTGCGGATAAATGGCCTCGCAAGACTTTGAGTTCGTTATCTGTCTCTGCAGACAGTCCCTCATAGAAACTACTTAGCCTAACAATGAACTGGGCTAACGTTTCGTTATGCGTCTTGAGGGCTGTTAATTGTTTAGAATCCATGTTGAACCTTAAATTCTTCGCATCACAATTACTGACGCGCCGAGCGTACATTCTTGCCCGGCTGCTCGAAGTTAGAACGATATGGGTTGATGTCTAATCCGCCCCGGCGGGTGTAACGCGCATAAACGGTTAATTTTTCAGGTTTACAGTGGGTCATGATGTCACTGAAAATACGTTCGACACACTGCTCGTGAAATTCGTTATGCTGACGAAAACCAATCAAGTATTTCAGCAAGCTTTCCCGGTTGATTTGCTCGCCTTGATAAGCAATTTGAATACTTGCCCAGTCAGGTTGACTGGTTATCAGACAATTGGATTTTAGCAGATGACTTACCAGCTTCTCCGAGACATTGTTCGCTGACGTTTGCAGTAAAGTGGCATCCGGTGAATAGCTGTCGATGGTCACATCTAAATCGTCAATAACGTCACCGTCAAATTCGGCCATCGATAAACGAGAGAATGCATTAGGTAGATAAAGCGTCACCGATACTGCCTCACCTGCACAATTGCTCAAATCAGCTTCAAGACGTTCTTTCACTTGATCTGTACTATCGAAGGCAGTTTGATTGAAACTGTTCAGATAAAGCTTGAAGGATTTTGATTCGATGAGATTGCATGAGGTAATAGGAACGCGACATTCCATAATCGCCACCTGTGGCTTACCTTTCACATTAAGCCATGACAACTCGTACCCCGTCCAGATATCACAGCCATGAAAAGGCAGGGCATCAGCATTCAAGCTGATAGTGTCGCGACTCAGCGATCGAGGAACCCCTTGAAGTAACGCCGGGTTATACTGGCTTTCATATTCAACCGTTTTACCAAGTGTCAGATCAGAAGGCACCTGAAAACTAATTGGATTTGTCATAATGTGTACATCAACCTTAAAATCTCAGACGTAATGAGACCATAAAACCTGTCGACCGGGATATTTCCTGGTGCTACTCAGACATAAAGTTTAACGAAAAGGCCAAGTAAATGCCCGCTGAATTAGCACAATCTTTAGATTCTTTTTTTGAAAGCTGCGATCATCAGAACAACGCAGACAGCTATTTTTCCATTGCGTACGAGCAAGATTGGCCATCACCTTGCTACCAGCAAACGGCTAAAGACGGGGATTTCGTGTACTGGCAACCCGTAAGGCAGCAAGATGAAAACACCTTCAAAGGGGTGGAGTCAGCGCTTGAACTTACCCTGAATGAAGAGTTTTGTTTGTTTTTTACCCGCTATTACAGTTTTCACTTGCCAGCGACAACAGCGCGAGGAGACTGCGAACTACTGCAGGTATGCAGTGAAGAGGACTTTAAGCGACTGCAAGAGAACTTAATTGGCCACATTATGATGAAACAGCGCTTAGGGCAGAAAATAACGTTGTTTTTTGCCTTGACGGATGACGATGATTACCTGCTCTCTGTGGATAACGACACCGGAGAAGTGGTTCTGGAACGAGTCGGGAAAGAGCCGCAGGAAGTGCTTGCGCCTTCTCTGGCAGCGTTCATCGAGCAGCTTTCTCCCCGCCAAGCTTAATCACACATCGAGATTTGCCAGCCGCTGTTCAAGGATGACCATCGCGGCTTCTAACTCGGCAACACGTTTTTCCAGTTTTATAACCCGGTCGTCGGCATTAGGCTCTGCGGGTTGCTCGGTTTGTTGACTACTGGCGTTAAAAAGCCTGATGGCGTTGATGGCATCAGTAACCGATACTTTAAACGGCGCTTTACTGCGTAGTAAGCCTACACTGGGTTGTAAACCTGATTTCTGCATCTGATGGCAAAGCAGGATGAGCTGTTGAGACTGATCGGCCGTCGACATAATTTGAATTCCATAGCAAAGCGATGTTTGAAAATGCGAGCCGTAGACATCACTCATGTCCACGTAGCTCAATCGACGAAATAATAGTGGAATGCGCTAAATGTTGATACGATTTTTTAAAGCTTAATTTAACAAGAACCTAATTATCATAGGGTTACTGGTTGGCCCAATAGTTGATTATGAAGTCGTTAAACCATCAAAAATAAAAGGATTATGATGAAAAGTTTCGTTCTGGCTATAGCATTGATTTCCCCGTTTGCCCTTTCTGGTTGTGTTATTTCTGTAGGAGGTGACGACGGTCATTACTCTTCAGATTGGGAAGACCGTGAATACAATAACCGTAAACACGTGGCGCAGTTGGAAAAAGGCATGACCTACGAATCTGTGGTGCGCAAGATGGGCGTTGCAGATTTCAGTGAAATGCATGAACAAAGTGATCATGCTTATCGCGTGCTCTTTTACCGCACGCAACGAACAATGGATGATGGCGTAACCACCAAAGACGAGTGTACACCGTTAGTATTCAGAGATGGTGTGTTATCTGGATGGGGTGACGCGGCTTACCAGCAGTTATAAAATATCATCCTGCCCAATTAATTCTCGTTAACTTTGGTTTAACATTTGGGGCTATTTTCTGTACAGTAACTAAACTAATAGCTGGTTAGTTATTCAGGCGTCAGCAGTCCATACCGCCTGATCTCATTGTCAGGGGATCGCTTTATGAACACTGTACTAGATCAAGACGTGCGGGCAGAAAATGTCCGCGCCATCTTTCTTACTGCCGACAACCTTAAAGTGGCGGCTTCCATTCTATATAACGCGTATTTCGACGATCCCTTATTCATGGATATCTTCCAGGCTGAGAAAGAAGGCTTTGAAGGACGATTAAGAGCGGCCATTAGAGAGGAGTTG
>Ga0208204_100179_pt1 | contig 23718 bp, 26 predicted proteins | sample DeeseametaMP2252_FD_184173 | JGI IMG/M metagenome (GOLD analysis project Ga0208204, IMG submission 184173) | Marine microbial communities from the Deep Pacific Ocean - MP2252 (SPAdes) | ecosystem: Environmental > Aquatic > Marine > Oceanic | place: West of El Salvador, Pacific Ocean | collected...
ATCACCGTATCGGGCGCTTATTGGTGTGGGCTTATTAGGCGCCTTTACCACCTTCTCCACGTTTTCAATTGAAACGCTGACACTACTGGAAAACGGCCTGATCATGAAAGCTGTTGCCAATGTGTTACTGAATGTCTGCCTTTGCCTGTTAGCAGGCTGGGCAGCCATAGCAATGATGAAAGGATAAAAAGAATTACATGTTAGATCCAAAGTTACTTCGCGCAGACATCGATAACACCGCGAAGCGTCTTGCAGAGCGTGGCTTCACGCTGGACGTAGATGCATTTAACGCACTGGAAGAGAAGCGTAAGGGTTTACAGACCAAAACGCAGGAATTGCAAAACGAGCGTAATGTTCGTAGTAAATCTATCGGTAAAGCTAAAGCACAGGGTCAAGACATCGCGCCACTGTTGGCTGAAGTCGGGCAGTTAGGCGATGATCTGGATGCCGCAAAAGCCGAACTTGATGCATTACTTAGCGAGATCAGTGCATTGACACAGGGCATTCCTAACTTACCGGATGCTTCTGTTCCTGCAGGTAAAGACGAAAACGACAATGTTGAAATTACCAAGTGGGGCACACCTGCTTCTTTCGATTTTGAAGTAAAAGACCATGTTGATGTCGCGGAAGGTTTGGGTAAGGGCGCCGACTTTGAAGTGGCAACTAAACTCACCGGAAGCCGCTTTGTGGTAATGCGTGGCCAGGTGGCGCGTTTACACCGTGCACTCGCGCAATTCATGTTAGACACCCACACCGGCGAACACGGCTATCAGGAAATGTATGTACCTTACCTGGTAAACCATGACAGCTTGTATGGTACTGGGCAACTGCCAAAATTCGGTGAAGATCTTTTCCACACCAAACCCGCTACGGAAGAAGGACAGGGGCTTTCTTTGATCCCAACTGCCGAAGTACCATTGACTAACATTGCCCGTGACGAAATCTTTGATGCGAAGCAATTGCCGGTAAAAATGACCGCACATACACCTTGTTTCCGCAGTGAAGCCGGTTCATATGGTCGCGATACTCGCGGGCTAATTCGTCAGCATCAATTCGAGAAAGTTGAGCTTGTGCAACTGGTGAAGCCTGAAGATTCCTTTAATGCGCTGGAAGAACTAACCGGTCATGCTGAAGTGATCCTGCAGAAATTGGGCCTGCCATACCGCAAAGTTTTGTTGTGTACTGGCGATATGGGCTTTGGTTCGTGCAAAACCTACGATTTGGAAGTGTGGCTACCGGCGCAGGATACTTATCGCGAGATTTCATCTTGCTCAAACATGCTGGATTTCCAGGCGCGCAGAATGCAAGCACGTTACCGTAACCCTGAAACAAATAAACCAGAATTGCTGCACACATTAAACGGTTCAGGCTTAGCGGTAGGGCGTACATTGGTAGCGGTTCTTGAAAACTACCAGCAAGCTGACGGCAGTGTGAAAGTCCCGGAAGTATTGGTTCCTTACATGGCTGGCGTAACAGAAATTAAACCTTCCTGATAATTTCTGGCAGCTGTAAAAAAAGCGGAGCAATTAACTCCGCTTTTTTTGTCTGATAGAAAATTATAAACACTTTGCCGGTTTCGGCAGTCCCGCCAACTTAGTAGCTTGCTTTGCGGGTCCTTTCTTAAAGAGGCGCTGTAGATAGCGGCTATTGCCTTTTTCTGGTCCGTGCTCGGCAGCAATGGCTTTCACCAGTGCCCGAATAGCTGGGCTGGTGTCGTATTCCAGATAAAACGCGCGAACGAATCGCACCACTTCCCAATGCGCATCCGTCAGTTCAATATTTTCTTGTTCAGCTAAAAGCGGCACCATGCCTTCGTCCCATTGTGTGTGGTCCAAAAGATAGCCGTTTTTGTCTACCGCTATTTGCGCGCCGTTATACTCTAAAAAATGGGTGTCACTCATTTCACTACTACCTGTTTACCGTATTGCTCTATGAGCGCTACAATTTCACTGTCTGTTAACAAGGCTGCGTCTTCTACCTGCACACCACGTTGTTCGGCGTCGAGTTGACGTACTTTCAGTGTTGAGCACAAACTGGCTATTTTATATATCTGATACACGCCATCTTCTAACAATATCACCGGTGATCCTGCCACATTCGCCGCAGCGAGGTAGCGATACATTTGCGGGGTTTCTGTGGCCGTATTAATCGTTACTATCATTAAAATGTCACCACGTGATCGGCTTGTTCGACAAGCAAGATAATTCCTGCATCGTCGAGAGGCTCAGCTAAGTCTGATACGATATCTAACGAATAGCTTTGTGCGCTCATGCCCTGGCGTTCTATATCGCTTTGCGCGTAATAACATTCCTCAATATCGAAAAACGGTAATGATTTAAGTCGCTTGCTTTGATCTTTAACCCCGTTGACTTTCTTTTGCGGTAATAGCTGATACAGACCATTGCCTTCGAATATTATCGTTACGTCATGGCCGTAGTTCGTAGCGGCAAGTGCAAAATCCAATCCGTCAGATGCATCGCTGGTACCATAAGGTGCGCTGGTCAATCTAATCAATAGTTTAGCCATTAGAATTGCACCAGATTTTTGCTATTGTGTAAATCGGCAAAAAATTCACCCAGACCCGTTTGTTCAAACGGTACAATGTCATTTGCATTTATACCGCGCTTTTCGCCAGCGGTCATACAAACACGTAATGTGACATTATGGTTCTTATTTAGTGTTTTCCATGCCGTGAAATAATTGGTTTCATCATTCGGCGGTGCCATTGCGGGCATCGCATTATAAATTCCACGCTGATAAAAAAATATTTGGTCTATATGATGTCCATCAGCCAAGAGCTGATGACAGAAGGCAAGGGCAGTAGACGCTCCCTGGTCGTCATAAGGCGCTGATGTAACAAGGACGGTGTAATTAGACATAGAAATTAAAAAACACCCCGTTTGGGGTGTTTTCTCCAGACTCACGGGTAACGATTAGTCGTCGCTACCGAACGCACCTAACAGATGCAGAATTGCTGTGAACAGGTTGTAGATGTTTAGGTACATCGATACTGTTGCACGAATGTAGTTAGTTTCGCCACCGTTAACAATACGGCTGGTATCGAACAGAATGAAACCAGACATAATGAAAACAATTGCTGCACTAATTGCCAGTGAAACCGCAGGTACCATAAAGAATATGTTAGCGATACCAGCAACTATGGCCACAACCAAACCAACAATCAGAAAACCGCCCAGGAATGAGAAGTCTTTCTTAGTGGTGAGTGCATAACCAGAAAGCGCGAAGAATACCAGTGCTGTTGCACCTAAAGCCTGCATGATAAGGCCCGGACCACCCATTGCGAGATAAAACTGCAGTGTGTAACCCAAAGATGCACCCATCAAGCCGGTGAAAGCAAATACCCAGTAAATACCGGAAGCAGAATCCGCTTTTTTCTGAACTACGAATAAAGTGATGAAAGCGCCGATGGTCATTACCAGAGACATAATAGGTGAAATACCTACTGCCATGGCAATGCCGGCACAAACAGCACTGAAAGCCAGGGTCATGGCAAGCAGCATATAAGTATTGCGAAGTACCTTATTGGTTTGCAATACTGACTGTTGAGATGCACCTGCATACATCGAACGTTGATCCATTGTTTCCTCCAGAAGGATATCGTTAAAAACCAAAAAAATATGGTGATGTAATCTTAGGTCATTTGTATGGGTTTTGGTTCAATATTTCAAGTGCTTTCCACATCAAAGACACCCCTTGTAACATCTTACGTTTAATTAATACGCAAGTTGGGGTAAATCCAGACCAGTTTGTTTAAAACATAAGCGCTTAAACAGTTTTTTAAAATTATCCCTTTACAGCCATAAAAATATCATTAAGATACGCACCACTTACGGAGAGATGGCAGAGTCCGGCTGAATGCACCTGACTTGAAATCAGGCGAAGGGTCAAACCTTCCGGGGGTTCGAATCCCTCTCTCTCCGCCACATTCTAGAAAACACCGCCTATCAGGCGGTGTTTTTGTTTGTGCAGATCGATCGCTTCCAAATAGGCATAGCGTGTTGTTTGTCATCGCTTCTTTAAAATTAGGTTTAGTGGTGAAAATAGACGCCAGCAAACCGGTGGCATATTGTTCGCTTTATCAGCCAATATGGCAAAATTTGCACACATTGTTTATTGATTGCGCATTCGATTGATTTTGTGAGAAAAAAGACTTTTCACAGCGAAAAAAATCGTTATTATACGCAACACTTACGGAGAGATGGCAGAGTCCGGCTGAATGCACCTGACTTGAAATCAGGCGAAGGGTCAAACCTTCCGGGGGTTCGAATCCCTCTCTCTCCGCCACATTCAAAAAAAACACCGCCTATCAGGCGGTGTTTTTGTTTGTGCCGTTCGCAGGTAACATTACATTTCCTTCATTGATCTGACTTAATCTGTTCACGTAAAAAATTGATTATATTTCGTTATGAAAGATAATTTAGTCGGGGCAGGTCATATTTCCTAACACAACCAGATAGTTCATCAGTTATCTGCCATCCGCATTTTTCTCCTCAATTGAGCATTTTAATAAATAAAAAAAGGGTTGCTATGGACGTCCTGCACACACCACATCTGCAAGAAGGCACCGTAGATGAAAAAAGAAAAGAGATCTTGGCGTATTTTCATCAGTCTTTTGATCGTTACGAAAGCCTATTTTCTGTATTAAAAAATGACGAAGCGTTTTATCAACGTCCTGAAACGTTACGTCATCCACTTATTTTTTATTTTGGTCATACGGCAACGTTCTTTATTAACAAGTTAGTGTTAGCAAAGTTAATAAACGACCGCATTAATCCGCATTTTGAATCGCTGTTCGCCATTGGCGTTGATGAAATGAGTTGGGACGACCTCAACGACGACAATTATGCGTGGCCAGCGGTTTCTGAAGTCAGAGCGTATCGTGACCAGGTTCGCCGATTAGTTAGCGATTTGATTGCCACTGTTGACTTCCGTTTACCCATTGACTGGGAAAGCCCTATGTGGCCAATCATCATGGGCATTGAGCATGAAGGCATTCATCTGGAAACGTCTTCTGTGTTAATTCGCCAGCTACCGCTCGCGTTTATCCAACAACAGCCGGACTGGTCTCCTTGTGCAGAAAGCAGCGATGCACCTGCAAATACACTATTACCCGTTGAGGGCGGCGAGGTAACTGCAGGTAAACCTTTCAGCGCAGCCTATTACGGCTGGGACAATGAATATGGTGAGCATCATGCTGAAGTAAAACCCTTCTCAGCGTCGCAGTTTCTTGTAAGTAATGGCGAATTTCTTCACTTTGTCACCGATGGTGGTTATGCCTCGCCAAAATATTGGGAAGAAGAGGGCAAGCAGTGGTTAGCTTACACCAAGGCCGCCCATCCGGTATTTTGGCGAAAAGAAGGCAATAGCTATGTTTATCGCGCAATGACCCAGGAGATGCCGCTTCCTATGGACTGGCCTGTTGATGTGAACTATCACGAAGCAAAGGCCTTTTGTAATTGGCTTGGCAGTCAAACTGGGAAGAATATTCAATTACCCACTGAAGATGAATGGTGTCGCTTGCGTGATGAGGCTGATGTGGATGAAACCCTGTATACCGATAGCTGGAATATTGGTCTGAATGGCCCCGCGTCGTCGGTACCCGTTAATCGCTTTCATCGAAATGGCTTTTATGACGTTGTAGGTAATGTATGGCAATGGACCGAAACCCCGATTTATCCCTTCGATGGTTTTCAGGTACACCCATTGTACGATGATTTCACCACGCCAACCTTCGATAACAAACATAATCTGTTTAAAGGGGGCTCATGGGTGTCGACTGGCAACGAAGCCATGAAACACAGTCGATATGCATTTCGCCGTCATTTTTTTCAACATGCAGGCTTCCGTTATGTCGAGTCTGACGAGGTAATTAAAGTGAACGATCTCGATTACGAGAGTGATACACAGGTTTCTCAGTACAGCGAGTTCCACTACGGAGCGATCTACCACGGCGTACCAAACTTTGCGTCTGCTTCCGTGGCTTACGCAATGCAGTTCATGAAAGATAAGCCCACTGCAAAAGCATTGGATTTAGGCTGCGCTGTTGGTCGGGCAAGCTTTGAACTGGCAAGATACTTCGATGCGGTTGACGGCATCGATTTTTCCGCGCGTTTTATCAAAACGGCGTATGCCATGCAGCAACACGGAGAAGTACGATATAACCTGATTGACGAAGGTGATCTCACGACATTTAAGGTGGTGCGCCTGGCAGATTTAGGGCTGAGTGAAACGGCAGACAAGTGCCAATTTGCTCAGGGGGATGCATGCAACCTTAAACCCCAATTCACCGGCTACGACTTTATTTTGATGAGTAACCTGATCGACCGGGTTTATGAGCCGAAAAAACTGCTTAATGAAATAAGAGAGCGATTAAATGTTGGTGGCATACTGGTGGTGGCATCGCCGTTTACCTGGTTGGAAGAATATACCGCCAGAGAAAACTGGTTGGGTGGATACAAAGATGAAAACGGTGAAACCCTTACCTCTACCGCCGCTCTTGAACAGGCACTTGGTGACCATTTTACCCGCGTTGCAGCGCCACAGGAGCTGCCTTTTGTCATTCGTGAAACGAAACGTAAGTTTCAGCATTCATTATCAGAATTTAACGTATTTGAACGCGTGAAATAATTTATTTCCTTCATATTTGTACGTTTAGCTTTAATGCAATGTGAAAGCAAGCCGGGCCACCGGCTTGCTGTTTTGTTCTCTAATCATTCTCTTCATCGAACTGCGACGCCACCAGGATGGCGCGCGTTACACTATTAATAGATTCTAAGAAATAGAACAGTTAACGCTAGTTTCTGAAGTATTAATCCGTCTCTACAGGATTAAAATACGCACATTACCTTTGCAGGAGAAACACATGCGTTATATCAGAAAAGCCAGCGAGCGCGGGCACGCCAATTTGGGCTGGCTCAATTCCCATCATTCGTTTTCGTTCGGTCGCTATTATGACCCTGAACATATGGGAATTTCTGTACTTCGGGTCATTAACGATGACCGCGTCGCGCCTGGCAGAGGGTTTGAAACTCATGGCCATAAAGATATGGAAATCTTGTCATATGTGATAGAAGGTCGATTGGCACACAAAGACAGTACGGGAAACAGCGATGTGATCCCGGCAGGTGATATTCAGCGCATGACGGCTGGGCGCGGTATTATGCACAGCGAGTTTAACGGTTCTGATAAAGATGAAGTCCATTTCCTACAAATTTGGGTGTTACCGGCCCAAAATGCGTTAACGCCAGGTTATGAGCAAAAAACGATTCAGCAGAGTGGGGCGCTTACGCCAATGGTTACACCAGACGGACGAGCAGGCACAGTGAAAGTGCATCAGGATATGACCCTATCGCGTCTGTGCTTGTCAGAAAATGAATCGATTTCTATCGCGACTGAAAAACGCATGGGTTATTTGCACGTAATAAAGGGGGGGATTAGTATCGACAGCCAATCGTTTGAAGCTGGCGATGGACTTGGTGTTTACCAGGACGACACCCTGCAAATACATGCACACGACGATACCGAAGCGCTCTGGTTTGATTTGCCACAGCTTTAAAAGTGTTTGTAGTAAGACTGTCTTCACTCTCACTGAATAAATGGTATTATGACCTTCGCAGTTTAGTGGCTGCGTTCAATACTTATAATAACGATTATTCAGTGAGCACAAACGTGATAAAGATTATCCTGGCAGATGACCATGAGTTGGTCAGAACAGGGATTCGACGCATCCTGGACGATGTCTCCGACTTTTCAGTCGTAGCGGAAGCAAAAAACGGGGAAGATGCAGTTAAATATTGCAGACAAAATGCCCCGGATATCGTTTTAATGGACGTCAATATGCCCGGCATGGGCGGATTGGAAGCCACAAAAAAAATCGTTCGCATGTCCGAAAACACGCGTGTTATTTGTTTATCCATGCATAAAGAACACCCTATTCCTTCGCAGGTTATGCAAATTGGTGCCTTTGGTTTTCTGACTAAAGATGCCGATCCCGATGAAATGATCCGTGCGATTTACAAAGTGCATTCAGGTCAAAAGTTCCTCCCGCCTGAAATTGCGCAAAGTATTGCTATAAGTAAGTTAGCGCCAGATGCTGATAACCCTTTCGATAATTTGTCCAGTCGTGAACTAAATATCGCTATGCGCCTTACAAAAGGGCAGAAGGTGCCTGAAATTGCTAACGAGCTCAGTATCAACGCCAAAACAGTCAATACTTATCGCTACCGTATGTTCGAAAAACTCGACGTAAAAACCGACGTTGAGCTGACGCACTTGGCACTCAGGCACAAACTCATCGATCCCAATATGCTTTGATTTGCTGAATGTCACAATTCGACCACAATGATTTCCTGAAAAACCTTACTAGCCAGCCTGGCGTGTACCGCATGTACAACGCCGAAGGTGAGGTGATATACGTTGGAAAGGCGAAAAACCTTAAAAATCGGGTCTCCAGTTACTTTCGAAAAAATGTCGATAATTCGAAGACTCGGTCGCTGGTAGCGAACATTGCCAGCATGGATGTAACGGTGGTGAATAGTGAAACCGAAGCATTCCTGCTAGAAAACAACTTTATTAAGAAATATAAGCCGCGATATAACGTGGTGATGCGGGATGATAAATCATACCCGTTTATATTTTTGTCTGATCACAAACACCCACGTTTATCGTTTCATCGTGGTCCGCAGAAGAAAAAGGGCGAATATTTTGGTCCTTATCCTAGCGCCTGGGCAGTGCGGGAGAGTCTGCGAACCATGCAGAAGATTTTCCCCGTTCGTCAGTGTGAAGACAGTTATTACCGCGCACGAAGTCGCCCTTGCCTGCAATATCAGATGCAACGCTGCAGCGCCCCGTGCGTGCAAGGCTATGTGAGTGATGAGGAATATCAAGAGCAGGTGCAGCTTGCCCGGCTCTTTCTGAATGGTAAAAACCAACAGGTCATTGGCACACTGGTTAATAAAATGGAAAAGGCCAGTGAGCAGTTGAATTTTGAAGCTGCAGCTCGCTATCGAGACCAAATAAACGTATTACGCAAAGTGCAAGAGCGACAATGGGTGGCGGGAACCCAGGACGAAATGGACGTATTTGGTTTTGCGGTACGTGGCAATATGGCCTGTATTCAAGTGATGTTTATCCGAGACAGCCAATTATTGGGAAGTAAATCGTATTTTCCCAAAGTGCCTGCCGCGGCAACCGAAGATGAGATCTTTGAGTCTTTCTTCCTCCAGTTTTATTTGTCTGGCAATAAGATCATTCCCAAGCAGATTGTTATCCCTCGAACGTTATCGGAAGAACACAGCATACTCGAAGTGTTGAGTGAAGAAGCCAAACGCAAGGTTAAGTTGTTCAAAGGGGCGAGGGAAGAAAAACGTCGCTACCTGAGTTTGGCGCAAACTAATGCTGAAAATGCGTTAGATGCCCAATACAGCCAGCAGAAATCAGTGCATGCTCGATACCTGGCCCTAGAAGACATACTTGATCGGGATGAACCCATTCAGCGCATGGAATGCTTTGATATTAGCCATACGTCGGGACAGCAAACCGTGGCCTCTTGCGTGGTATTTAATCGCGAAGGCCCGCTGAAAAGTGATTACCGTCGATACAATATCGAAGGGATCACCCCTGGCGATGATTATGCTGCTATGGCACAGGCCCTAAAACGCCGATATAAGAACGTACAGGAAGTGAGTAAGATCCCAGACATTCTGTTTATCGACGGGGGGAAGGGACAGTTGGGACAGGCAGAGGCATTTTTTGAAGATTGGCCTGTCGATAAAAAGCCGCTACTGGTAGGGGTAGCGAAAGGGACAACGCGGAAACCGGGTCTTGAAACGCTCATTCTTGCTGGTTCCCATGAAACTTTGCCTATGGAAAGTCACTCGCCGGCCCTGCATTTGATTCAGCACATACGTGACGAGTCACACCGTTTCGCCATTACCGGCCACAGGAATCGCCGACAAAAGGTGAAGAACACCTCAAGCCTGGAAGATATTCCAGGAATAGGCGCCAAGCGTCGTCAGAGTTTGCTCAAATATATGGGCGGCTTGCAAGGGCTAAAAAAAGCCAGCAAAGATGAAATTGCCAATGTACCTGGCATTAGCCAGGAGCTGGCTGAAACAATATACGATCACCTGCATCTTTGAGGATGTGTAAAATCGCAGGCGTGGTAACATGCCTCCATTACGTGATGTCATTATTTTTAAACGAGAAGTAATTTATGTGGACGGTACCTAATATCATCACGGTTTTTCGTGTTGTGCTTATTCCAGTGTTTGTCGCGGTGTATTTTCTTGACTGGAAGTGGGCAAAAGAGGCCGGCGCATTTGTTTTCTGGCTAGCGGCCATAACCGATTGGTTCGATGGTTATCTTGCTCGTAAACTGAAGCAGAGCACGCCATTTGGCGCGTTTTTAGACCCGGTAGCTGACAAACTTATCGTCGCTACGGCGCTGATCATGATTACCCATACATATGGAACGTTATGGATCACGATTCCGGCGATTGTGCTGATGGTACGTGAAATCTATATTTCAGCCTTGCGCGAGTGGATGGCCCAGCGTGGCTATAGTGATACAGTAAAAGTCAGTTTTATTGGAAAAGCGAAAACCATGGCGCAGATGTTAGCACTGATAGGGCTACTATCTGGTCTTGAGACTTTTATGGGCTTTCCAATTTATTGGGTTACATTAGGTTATATCCTGCTTTATATTGCCGCAGTGCTGTCAATTTGGTCTATGCTGGTATACACCTCAGCGGCCTGGAAGCACCTTGCTGGACGTCAGGGCTGACTACGTTTGTTTGTCTCTTGCACAATGCGGGCAAAAAAAAAGCAAACAGACAGGAAATTAGGTATTTAGGTGCATTTTGATGGTTTTTGCTGTTGACAGTTTTATCCGGGTAGGTAGAATGCACCCCACGTTTTACGGAGCACCTCAGTAAAACGCTGATGAAGCTAGAAATAGCATCATACAGACTTAGCGGGAATAGCTCAGTTGGTAGAGCACGACCTTGCCAAGGTCGGGGTCGCGAGTTCGAATCTCGTTTCCCGCTCCAAAATGGCGGAATGGCAGAATGGCTATGCAGCGGATTGCAAATCCGTGGATCTCGGTTCGACTCCGGGTTCCGCCTCCATTATTTGTTGCTCACGCAACAGCAGGGTCCAACCTGTACCTGTCCTAGCGACAACCCAATGCCCGGGTGGTGAAATTGGTAGACACAAGGGATTTAAAATCCCTCGCTGGTAACAGCGTGCCGGTTCAAGTCCGGCCCCGGGCACCATTTCTCTTACCTAAATCTAATTCTGATATTTCTGTACATATTTTGCACTCATTAAGTCATGGGAAATAATCTTACTTTCAGTGTCTTACAAGCAACATCCGCTATATTTTTCGCTTTTTTGACGATAATTGGCTGTATTTTTAGGATGAATCTTCGTATAGTGTGGAAATCGTGCAGTTTCGTGTACAGCCGTTCTGAGAAGGGTCTGAATGAATCAAATATTGGTGTCGGCAGCAAATTTACAGCAGCAGTTATCTGAACAACCAATTACTATACTCCGCGCGTTGATGTCCGATCCGATTAACGGAACGGCAGATATCAGAGACTCCCAACTTCTTCCCGGCACCATTGATGTCGATATCGATGCCGAAGGGAGCGACCACAGCAGCGGACTACCACATACAAATTTATCGGCAGACGCTTTTTCGAGTTTGTTGAGCCAGTTGGGGTTAAACATTAATTCCGACATAGTCATTTATGACAACCGGGGTATATTTAGCGCGCCAAGATTGTGGTGGATGATGAAAGCGCTGGGCCATCAGAACCTGAGACTACTCAATGGCGGCTGGCCTGCCTGGGAAGCCTCCGGGTTCTCAGAATCAAAGCATGTTTCGCCCCAGCACAACACGAGTAATTATCAAGCCGTTGTGCCAGCCAAAGCCTGGTTTGCTAATGCAGAACACGTGTTAGCGGCAATGAACACTGAAACACAAATTGTTGATGCGCGCAGTGCAGCACGTTTTCATGGCAACGTTGACGAACCCAGAGCTGGCGTTCGACGTGGGCATATTCCCGGTTCATACAATCTGCCATTCCAGTCCGTACTTGAGAATGGTAAATTTAAAGAGGTGTCGGCGTTAGAAGCACTGTTTGCTGAAACTCAGATTAGCCTTGATAAACCAATTATTTGTAGCTGCGGTTCAGGTGTAACCGCATGCATTATTGGTGTGGCTGCATTACTATGCGGTGCCACTGATGTTCGTGTTTACGATGGCGCCTGGTCAGAATGGGGCGCAAATTCACACTTTCCTGTGGAGGTATAAGGATGGGTAATAAGCCACGGGTTGTAGTGTTAACCGGTGCAGGTATCTCTGCTGAGTCAGGATTACGAACCTTCCGTGACAGCAATGGCCTTTGGGAAAACCATAAGGTTGAAGATGTTGCCACGCCTGAAGCTTACGCAACGAATCCAGAACTGGTCTACAAGTTTTACAATGCACGCAGAGCACAACTTCAGGAGCCTTCCGTTGTTCCCAACGCAGCACATGAAGCACTTGCACGGTTGGAAAAGCAAATTGGCAAAGATTTTCTGTTGGTAACCCAGAACGTTGATGACTTACATGAACGGGCGGGTAGTCAGCGCATGATCCACATGCATGGGAAATTATTGTCAGCCAGGTGTATTAACTCTGGTGAAAGTCACCGTTGGGAAGCATCCTTTGACGAAACGACACCGTGCCCATGCTGCAAGCCCTCTGGCGTATTACGGCCCGATATCGTTTGGTTTGGCGAAATGCCGCTTAAAATGGACGACATTATCCTCGCTCTCACAAAAGCCGATTTGTTTATTTCTATTGGCACATCGGGGCAGGTTTATCCGGCAGCGGGGTTCGTTCAGGTAGCAAAAGACAGCGGTGCACGCACGGTAGAGTTAAACCTTGAACCGAGCGACGGCTTCGATATGTTCGACGAGTCCTATCATGGTCCTGCGTCTAAAGTGGTTCCGAATTTTGTTGAGAGTTTGCTTGAAGAGTTATCTCTAGCCGCCACCCTGTAGTTTATGTTTCCCTATCTAGAAGAATATATCACTATCGCGCTGGTACACTTAGTCGCGGTAGCAAGTCCGGGTCCTGATTTTGCGATTGTTGTCCGGCATAGTATTGCTTATGGTCGCCGTATTGCCATGGTTACTAGTGTGGGAATAGGGCTTGCCATTCTTGTTCATGTTGCCTATTCCCTAATTGGCGTAAGCGTATTATTAACCACAACACCCTGGCTGTATCGTGCCTTTACTTATTTAGCTGCAGCGTATTTGTTGTATTTGGCTATAGGCGCTCTTCGTAGCGGCCCGCCTGATAAAACGTCGCCAACGGGTGATCCTAGGAATAAAGCCTCATCGCCAGATATTTCCGCAGCAAAAGCGTTTCGAATCGGGTTTTTGACCAACGGGCTAAATCCGAAAGCGACCTTGTTTTTTCTTTCGCTCTTCACCGTCATTATTAATCCTCATACCCCCGTTATGATAAAACTGGGATATGGCATTTATTTGTCTGCTGCAACGGCTGCGTGGTTTTGTATGCTGTCATGGTTATTAAGTACCAGTCGTGTTGCCAAAATTATCGGTGAAAAGGGCTATTGGCTCGACCGTACCATGGGCGTGCTGCTTGTCGGCCTGGCCATGAAACTTGTCCTGCTTTAGTAGGCAAACCGGCCTCTTGCGGTATAATCCGCCCATCAAAATATTAAGAAGTGTCTCGTGTCTGCATCAAACAAACCTCCGTTTAATACTGCTTTAAACGATCGCTATAAAATCATTAAAGAAAAAGGGCAGTTCGATTTCAAACAGATTGCCCGGGTTGCCATTGCTTTGTTAAAGGCGAATATCTGGCCGCTCATCTCTGCCAGTTCGGTGATCGTTTTTACTGTGCTCGCGTTTGCCTTACTCATTGCCAATAGTTTCCCCCTGGAAGAACTCACGGGTATGCCGGCACAGCAGCAAGGTATTCTTGATATTGCGATGATCATTATTGTTGCGCCGCTATCAGCGGGACTATCGGTGATGGGGATTAATATCGCCAGACGGCAAAAAGTCACCATGACAGATATCTTCAAATTTGTGTCCTGGGTATTGCCGTTGGCACTCGCTCAACTGCTTATTTCTGTACTGGTGCAGCTCGGTTTGGCCGTATTAATCATTCCCGGGCTTTACGTTTTTGTTGCCTCTACGTTCACGCTGCCTCTTATTGCCGATAAAAAGATGGGCGTACTTCAGGCTGTAATGGCTTCCTGCCGGGCCGTTAACCAATATTTGTTATCATTTATTGTTCTTTTTGTGATTTTTCTCGTATTGTTTCTGCTGAGTATCTTTACTTTTGGCCTGGGTTTTTTGGTGATCATGCCACTGTACTTCGTGGTAACCGGACTGCTTTATACAACCATTTTTGATACAGCAGAAGACCAACAGGCATTGACGGGTGATAGACAGGAGTCGACTTTCGATGCATAAAAGAGAAACCATGAATATTGTGTTAATTACCGTTGCCATTTTACTGGTTATCGTGATTAACGCCTGGATCATGTCTTCCAGGGAGCCTGATATTCTTGATATTCCTATCACCGAGCAGGCCGACGAGCCTGTACCTGACTTTATCGATATCGAAAACGTACAGGAAAAGAAAGAAGCCTTTTTCAATTACCTTCGTCCTGAAGTAGAAAAGCAAAACGAGTACCTACTTTCATTACGTCACTACATTCAAACTCTCCAGCGTCAAATTTCATTGGGCGAAACGTTAACTGAAGATGATCAGGAACGGGTTGTCTGGTTGGTTAATGAGTATAAAGTTGATGAAGATGCTGAAATTGATGATCAATTACAGACGCTCTTGCGTCGGGTTGATATATTACCGGTGTCGCTGGTACTGGCTCAGGCAGCGAATGAATCGGCATGGGGAACCAGTCGATTTGCACGCAAAGGTTATAATTTTTTTGGTCTCTGGTGTTTTCGTAAGGGCTGTGGATTTGTCCCCGCACGCCGTACCGAAGGGGCTGATCACGAGGTCGCTAAGTTCCCTAACTTATCAAAGGCTACTTATACCTACATGCGCAATATCAATCGTCACAATGCCTATAAAGAGCTACGTACTATTCGAAGTACACTTAGATCGAATCAATTACCAGTGACAGGTGTCGCCTTAGCCGAAGGGCTGATGAATTACTCAGAGCGGGGCATAGCTTACGTAGAGGAACTACAGGCTATGATTCGTTACAACAGGGATTACATGTAGTGAAAAAGGTGTTGTCTGCAGCATTGATGCTGCTCTTTGCAGGTAGTGTTAACGCCGAAGTCATTCAGGTTGAATATAGCCGGTTTTATAGTCACGTGAAAAAGCTCGACGGCGAAGACACGCAAGCATTGCAGTTTGCATTTGGTTTTCAGCGTGTGGGTGAAGGGCGCTTATGCGAAATAAATAACGCGAAGATTGTCACTGATAAACAGACATTGCCACTTGAGGTTTCTGAGGAATATCGTTTCACGGTACCATCGGAAAAAGTGTTAAAGATGGCTGAAGCCTTTGTCGAAATCGATTTGGCTGAGGCCGCCAATTTATGTGATATGTCTGTACAGCTTGAAACAAAGACCGCATATTTGAAGATGCGCTATAGCAAAGAAGAGTTGACGTATTTGCTTGAACAATACCGTTCTTTTTTCAATGAAATGGGCAGTTTCCTGTCTTTCATGATGCCAACGGTAGATGGACTAAATATCCAGTTCGCTGATGAAAATATCAGTATGCCGGTAAAAGATGCACCGAACATCAATATGGGAACACAAATGCTGTCAGCCGAATGGATTGAGAGCAGTAAAGGATTAGTACTGCCCGAGAAGCCGTTTCGAATTACGGCAAAAGCAACAAAATAAGCAGCATTAATAACGCCAAACCTTATTGTTCGGCGTTCTCAATGTTATCAAGATCTTCTGCTTCGATTTCTTTGCTTTCAATAACAAGCTGATATTTTATCTGCTCTGCAAGCCGGGCAACAGTTCGTTCGCCTTCTTGACACAACTCTTCTGCACGATGAAATTCCATCAATCCCACATCGGAAAGATAAGGTTCGATGAGAACATCGGGTGGATCGCCAGCGAGGCGTGAGCGGGTCACTCTTGCCTGTAAGATCTCTAGTGAACTGGTCATCACACCCAAAATACTTGGCGGCTGAGGCGCAGTCTCTTTCTCGTCGTGAGAAAACCACTGCTTTACCATGTTGGTACTTTTAGAGAAGAAATCATCATTTTTCTTCTGCATTTTCTCGTGTTCTTCGGCAGGTTTGTCGAGGCGTTGCGGCTTAAAGTCTGCGTTCAAATTAACTGCGATGACAAAATCTGCGCCCAACTGCCGACAAAGATTTACGGGTACCGGATTCACCACAGCACCATCCACCAGCCAGCGATCCTGATAGGACACCGGACTGAATAAAGCCGGGATGGCACATGACGCCTGTACGCATTTATCTAACGGCCCTTGCGAGAACATAACCTCACGACCGGAATATAAGTCTGTCGCCACACACGCGAACGGTTTTTGCATTTCTTCAAAGGTCGGTGCACAAAATTCGTCAGCGAGTTTGGTAAATACCTTTTCACCGCTGGCAATACCACCTTTTCGAATGCCAACTCCCATTAAGGCTAAAATCTGCCATTCAGTCAGCGAGCAAGCCCATTCCTTGAGTGGCTCCAGCTTACCACTGGCATAGGCCGCGCCCACATAGGCTCCGATGGAGCATCCTGCAACCACATCAATTTTAACACCCAGCTTTTCCAGCGCTTGAATGATGCCAATGTGTGTCCATCCTCTGGCCGCGCCAGCACCGAGGGCGAGTCCTATTTTCATGTGTTAATCCGCCAGGTTGACAATTTGCACGTCTGAACGATTCTCTTCTGCCAGCTCGTCTTTAAATTCAGGCGCATCAAATGCGGTATCACCGTCGGCCACAGGCGCTCCTGTGGTCTGAATAGCCGCGAAATCATACAGGTTTTTATCGGCCAGGTGAGACGGCGCAACGTTTTGAATTGCCCTGAACATGGATTCAATTCTGCCAGGAAAACGCTTATTCCAGTCTTGAAGCATCATCTTAATGTTTTGTCTTTGCAGGTTTTCTTGTGAACCACAGAGATTACAGGGAATGATTGGGAATGATGCCGCGTCTGAATATTTCTGAATGTCTTTTTCACTGCAATAGGCAAGAGGGCGGATAACAATATGTTCGCCATTATCGCTAACAAGCTTGGGTGGCATGGCTTTGAGCTTTCCACCATGGAACATATTCAAAAACAAAGTTTCCAACATGTCATCACGATGATGCCCCAATGCGATTTTGGTTGCGCCTAATTCTTTGGCAGTGCGATATAGAATGCCACGGCGCAGTCGCGAACACAGAGAGCAGGTCGTTTTGCCCTCAGGGATTTTATCTTTCACGATGGAGTAGGTGTCTTCTTCTACGATTTTATAATCGATGCCCAGTGACGCCAGGTATTCCGGTAAAACATGCTCAGGAAATCCGGGTTGCTTTTGATCAAGATTCACCGCCACGATATCAAAGTGGATCGGCGCAATTCTTCGTAAGAAAAGTAAAATGTCTAACATGGTGTAGCTGTCTTTACCCCCTGACAGGCACACCATGACTTTATCTCCGTCTTCAATCATCTTGAAGTCATCAATGGCTTTACCCACGTTACGACGCAAGCGCTTCTGCAACTTATTGAAATTGTACTTCTGTTTGCTTTCGGCGCTGTGGCCCGATGTACCGGATTCGGCTGATGTTAATTGATTCATGACACTTCAGAATTGACGATGGGAAAAATAAAAGTGGCATTATACAAAACCAAGGGCGCTGCCGCCATAGAGAGTCGCGCGGCAGCGTGAATACCTTAACTGATGGGAGAGACATATCCGTCAGGTTTAATGGCCAGGACATCACAATTTAAGCTGTCGAGTACATGTTCGGCGGTGTTGCCAATGAACGCGGCAGATAATCCGGTGCGGCCAACCGTACCTATAACTACGAGCTCAGCATTTAACTGCTCACTGATGCGTGACACCGCTTTTTCTGGCAGGCCTTCAACAACGTGACAGTTGGCAATACCAATACCGTATTTGGCACTGTGGGCTTCCATCTCTTTCAGGTGATGGTCCCTAACGGAATTTTGATAGGTTTGGGCGTTAAAATCCGGAATCTCAATGGCAATATTCAGTGGTGTAGACGGATAAGCATTTGCCAAATGTACCTGACCACTGAGCATATTGGCATAGTCGGTGGCGACAACGGTAATCTTGTTATTCAGTTCAGCATGCTCTTTGTCTTCGGTGCCCACGTTGACTGCAGCAACCACAGTGCCATTTTCTGGCCACACATGGTCTTTTACCAGCAGCACCGGGGTGGGGCACTTGCGGAGTAGGTTCCAATCTGTGGGTGTAAAAATGATAGTGCTGAGCTCGTGATGTTGTCGGGTTGACTTAACAACAAGATCGATATTTTGTTCTACTGCATAGCGAATAATGGCTTCGTATCTTTTGTCATTCCAGACGACAGACACTTTTACCGGGCATCCGTCATAGTGACTAAACGTATTTTCGGCCCATTGCTTGCGATCGTTGGTTACCGCTTTTCGCATTGCCTCTCGCTCAGCACGCGTGAGCATGGTGGTCATGTCGTAAGAAAAGTCATAAACAACCAGCAATGCATGGACTTCAGCACCGGTTTTTTTAGCGATTTCGATGGCTCTTGAAAGGGCGGGCTGTTCGGATTTGTCCGGTTGGACAACGGCGAGAATGCGGTTGTAAGTGATCATGACGTCCCTCCTTAGTCTATGGACTGCGATACGGCTTACATCTTTAGTATAGTAAACCGCCCAGGAGAGACGTTGTTTCAGATCAATAGACTGTGCGGATATCAGTCAACGCAGGTAGTAGGGATATCCATAGAGTGTAAACGTTTATCCATGCCTTCGAAATCCAAAATGGTGATCAGCTTACCGTCGACTTTTATGATCCCTTCTTTCTGGAAACGGGTTAGCAATCGGCTAATGGTTTCTACTGTCAGGCCAAGATAATTACCAATTTCGTTTCTAGTCATACTTAGATTAAACTGGCGATGTGAGAAACCGCGCTCTTCAAAACGACCAGAAAGGTGAGCAATAAAGTAAATTAAACGCTCTTCGGCGGTGCGTTTATTCAATAACATCATCATTTGATGATCTTGCTTTATTTCGGCACTCATAAAGCGCATGACCTGGTTTCGCAACTTAGGAAACTGTTCTGACATCTTTTCCAGCGTGGCATAGGGAAGTTCACACACCATGGCCGTTTCCAGCGCCTGGGTATAACTCTGATGCGTATCGTCGCGTAATCCGTCGAAACCGATAATGTCACCCGGAAAGTGGAAACTAATAATTTGCTCTTCACCTTCTCTGTCGGTCACAAATGATTTGAAAGAGCCAGCACGTACAGCATACAAGGACGTGAATTTGTCACCCGCTTCAACCAAGGTGTCATGTTTATGAAGCGGCTTTTTTCGTTCAACGATATCGTCCAGCGATTCAATTTCAGTTTTGTTTAAAGCAACTGGAAGACATAAGTGACTAAAACTGCAGTTTTGACAGTGGATAGAGAAATCCGAACGCTTTTGCATGCTTACTTACCATTTTTACGTAACTGCTTTTAAAAACTGCTGACTGCCCGCCATAAAATATAAAGCGCGTATATCAGCAGACTCAATGCGATTAGTTGCCGTACCATCGGCTGTCTGAACCCTTTAAGGACCCAGTTCGCTCCTGCCCAGGTGGCAAGTAACGCGGGAAGTGTACCTAATCCAAACCCCGCCATGATCACCGCGCCAGAAAAGGCTGTACCAGACGCTAATGCCCAGGTGAGGGTGGAGTAAACCAGTCCACACGGTAACCACCCCCAAATCATACCATAAGGAATAGCGGAGAGAGGAGACCTGAAAGGTAAAAAACGTTTAGCAGCTGGCTGTATAGATTTCCATAAATGGCTGCCGAGCTTCTCAATTTGAGTAATGCCTCTCCACCAGTTGCCAAGATAACACGCCATAGATAACAGCATGATTCCACTTAGAATGGCGAGGATCGGCCCCGATAATGGCAGGTACTTTTTGGCGATTTGTGCAACTGCCCCCGTAATTGCACCAGCCAGAATATAACTGGTAATGCGACCAAAGTTGTAGGCCAGTGCATAAGGAAAGCCATTGGCATTTCTGGGAATTGCACCAGAAAGCGCAATTGAAACGCCACCACACATGCCAATGCAATGGACCCCACCGGCAATACCAACCAGAAAGGCCGATAGAAAAGAAAACTCACTCATTGAGTTTCTTTCGTTCTTCAGCGAGTTTTTTCTCTTCGGGCGACAGGTCATCGTCAAAGAGTATGCTGTACCCCTGACGATCGAGATCTTCGAACTGATTAGATTTCACAGCCCAAAAGAATACCCCGATAGCAATAGCCACAATGATAATGGCCAGCGGAATTAGTACATAAATTATACTCATAAGAATTACTTTAACAGTTTGGTAGAATTAGTCACCACAATAATGCTGCTGAGGCTCATGCCAATAACGGCCATCCAGGGCGTTAAAATGCCACTGACTGCAAAGGGTAATACAATCAGGTTATAGCCGATGGCCCACGCCATATTCTGGCGGATTACACGTTTCACCCGGCTCGCCATGCTCAACAAATGACGCATCAACGTAAGCTTCTCATTGAGGAAAATCACATCAGCGGCGCTTCTGGCAATGTCTGTAGCATTGCCAACCGCCACCGAAACATCCGCGGCAGCCAGTACTGGCGCATCATTGATGCCATCTCCCATCATCAAAATGTGCTCATTGGCCGTCTGGCGCGCATGAACAACATTGAGTTTATCTTCTGGACTGTTTCCACCTATGGCTTCATCGATGTGTAATTGTGCGGCAATGTCGTCTACGTTTTGCTGTATATCACCGCTCAACAATACTTTTTTGTAGTTCGAGAATGCGCTTAGTACGTCTTCAGCATCCGATTTTATTTGATCAGTCACTCTGAATGCGGCAAGGCATTTATCATTCGACACAAGGTATACATTAGCGATTATCGGAATTTCTAACTTATCGCAGGCTGTAAAACGTGCTGAGCCCGCTTTGTAACATTGGCCATGTATATCGCTTTCGATTCCTTTACCCGCCGTTATCGTCACATTCTTTACCGGAGCAAGATCGTCTGCGCTAAATGCGGCGGCGATAGGGTGCTCTGAACGGGATTCCAACGACGCCATCACGTGCATGATAGTATCTCGCTGTTCATTATCAGCAAACCAGGATTCGGTGATGGCAAAACGCCCCTCTGTCAGTGTGCCGGTTTTGTCCATCACAACGGTTGTAATACTGGCGAGTTGTTCAAGGGCATCGGCTCGCTTCAGTAATATTCCATGCTTGTTAAGCGTCGCCATGGCGCAGGTAAGTGCAGTGGGGGTTGCTAACCCAAGCGCGCAAGGACAGGTTGCAACCAATACGGAAATCGTGATCCAGAATGCACGCGGATCGTCTTGCCAGTACCAGTAAACGAAGGTCAGCGCTGCAATGAAAAGTACCAACGATACAAACAAGCTGGAAAATCTATCCGCTAACTGTGCGACCTTGGGTTTTGAAGCCATAGCGACACTCTGTAGGCGAATAATTTGGTTAACCAGCGCATGTTTGAGCGTTTGCGTAACGTTTATTGTCACACTGTTACTGAGATTGTTAGTACCACCAAAAATTGTGTCGCCGACGGTTTTCCTGCTCGGGTTGAACTCACCCGTAAGCATAGATTCATCAAATTCGCTGCTGCCATCCACAATGATGCCGTCGACAGGCACCGTCTCTCCGGCTTTTACCACCACGGTATCGTTAATCTTTAACGCTTTGGCGAGGCTTTGCACCAATGTACCGTCGGCATTTAGTTTATTTGCTGTAACCGGTATGTATTGCAGCATATTGGCAGAGATTTGCGCAGCACGATGACGGCTTCGGTGTTCAAGGAACCGGCTGAGCAAAAGCAGAAAGATGAACATACAGATACTTTCGAAGAATACATCGCCGCCACCGGAAATGGTTGCCCAGGTGCCAGACAAATACGTAGCGAACACCGCAATGGTGACGGGCACATCCATATTCACGCTGCGAGCCGCGAGCGCTTTCAGTGCCCCCAGATAAAACGTACTGCCTGAATAAAATACGACGGGTGTGGTAAGCACTAACGCAATCCAGTGAAAGTAAGACACCGTTTGTGCATCCATCGCATCCAGAAGATCAAAATACAGCGCGGCGGCAAGCATCATAACCTGCATGGTCATCAGGCCAGCTAACCCCAGCTTTTTCAGGAATTGCTTATCTTCAGCTTTGTAAGTGGCTTCATGTTGGTCGGGCTGAAAAGGTAATGCTGGGTAACCAATGCGCTGAAGCGATGCCATGATTTGGCTTAGCGATAAAGTATCCGGCTCCCAGGTCACTACGGCCCGCCGTTGCGCAACATTCACCGCGATTTGTTTTATACCGCTTACCTTTGATAACTGCTTTTCAATTAGCCAGCCGCAGGCTGCACAGGTAATTCCTTCGAGGGTAAATTCTATTTGCTTGTGCTTACCTTCGTCGTAGACAAACTCTTCCTGGAGTGCCGGTTCGTCATAAAGTGCTAATTTATCCAGTGAACTTTCAGGCGTAGTGGCGCCTTTCGCGGCGGGCTCGGTACGAAACTGATAGTAATCTTCCAGGCCGTTATCAACAATGGCTTCGGCGACCGCTAAGCAACCCGGACAGCAAAATTGTCTGGACTCACCAAGGACAATTGCGGAGAAAAGCTGACGGTGGTCGTTCGGTTCCCCACAGTGATAGCAAGATTCAGTACTCACGGATTAAAGGCGATTTTCTGAGATTGAGGCAATAAAACGGTATTTTGAATCTTCCAGGCTTCATCGATTGGAGTAAGGCTGATTCGCCACTTTCCGTCGAGTTCGGCTTCAGTGGTTCCCCGATACACACCCGACGCATCCCGGGTTAAGAGGAGTTCGGTATCCCGTTCAGCCAGGGTAACGTGATAAAATGCAATTTTTAGCGCCGTACCTTCCTGCGGTATACCTGAATGAAATTTCACTGAAACCCGGTTGTCATCTACCATTAAATCGGTGGTGATATTTAGCCTGCGCGCTGCTTCGACTTTATCGAGCCTTGCATTGATGGCTTTACCCTCTTTGTAGTAATCATCGATAACCAGCGTGTCTTGTGTAGACGTAGCAAAATGGATGAGAAAACCACTCATGATGACGGTGATAACCGGCACGGCGATAAGGAACCACGGCCAGAACTGTTTGTACCAGGGAGTATGCATAACACTTCACATTCAATTAATGCCCGGAATGAGCGCCAAGACTAAAGGATTAACCACGGTTGTTTTATGATTTCTATCAATATTTTTCCCATTCTCCCACAAAAAAGCCCCGCAAACACGGGGCTTTTTATTGTGCTGTCAGCGTTTAATGAGACAGGCTGTATACATAGGTTGCTACAACGTGAATTTTATCGTCACCCAAGGTTTTCTTGAATGAAGGCATCACGCCGTTACGACCATAAGTCAAAGTGTCAGTAACAGATTGCTCAGTGGAACCGTACAACC
>Ga0208204_100180_pt1 | contig 23646 bp, 15 predicted proteins | sample DeeseametaMP2252_FD_184173 | JGI IMG/M metagenome (GOLD analysis project Ga0208204, IMG submission 184173) | Marine microbial communities from the Deep Pacific Ocean - MP2252 (SPAdes) | ecosystem: Environmental > Aquatic > Marine > Oceanic | place: West of El Salvador, Pacific Ocean | collected...
CTGCTGGTGCACCGTTCTCGCCAGCTTCACCCTCGCCGTTAAGACGAATGCGATCACCGGTATCTACACCGGCTGGGATTTTAACTGACAGGGTTTTGGTTTTTTCTTTTCGACCGTGGCCATGACAGGCATTACATGGGTCGGAAATGATTTTGCCGCGACCCGAACAAGTTGGACAGGTTTGCTGTACCGCAAAAAAGCCCTGACGCATCTGCACCTGACCATTACCATGACAGGTTGGGCAGGTAGTCGGAGACGTACCTTTCTTCGCGCCGGAGCCATGACAGACATCACATTCCACCAGCGTAGGTACGCGAATTTCCACTTCTTTACCGCGTACCGCTTCTTCTAATGAAAGCTCGAGATTGTAACGTAAATCGGCTCCCTGACGGGCACGAGACTGACGTCCACCGCGACCACCACCGAATATATCGCCGAATACATCACCAAAAATATCACCAAAGTCTGCGCCACCGCCGAAGCCGGCACCACCACGATTCGGATCCACACCGGCATGACCATACTGATCATATGCAGCGCGTTTCTGCGAATCAGTCAGGACTTCATAGGCTTCCTGGATTTCCTTAAATTTTTCTTCCAGCGCTTTATCGCCCTGGGTGCGGTCTGGGTGGTACTTCATTGCCAGCTTTTTATACGCTTTTTTGATATCGCGTTCGCCAGCGCTTTTGTCCACACCAAGCACTTCGTAGTAGTCTCGTTTCGACATATCGCTTACTTTTCCTACTCGTTACTTCAGATGCCCAGCGGCGGTATTTCCGCAACCGTTCATCAAATAATCATCCGGATAATTTTAACCGGCCTTAACACAACAAAAGGCGCAACAAGAATTCCTGCTGCGCCTGCACTGTACAGCACCCCGGCAGAGTGCCGCCGGGGAAGCATTGCTTACAGCTTATTTCTTGTCGTCTTTCACTTCTTCGAATTCAGCGTCAACAACATCATCGTCAGCTTTCTGAGCAGAAGGCTGCTCGGCACCTGCGTCAGCACCACCGGCTGCTGCCTGTTGTGCCTGTGCCGCTTCCATCAGTTTACCTGATGCTTCAACCAGTGCCTGTGTTTTCGCTTCGATTTCGGCTTTATCTTCACCTTTAACCGCAGTTTCCAGTGCAGAAATAGCCGCTTCGATTGGCGCTTTGTCTTCAGCAGACAGTGCATCACCCACTTCATCAAGTTGCTTACGAGTAGCGTGAATCATGCCGTCACCCTGGTTACGGGCTTGAATCAGTTCTTCGAACTTAGCATCTGATTCTTTATTCGCTTCTGCGTCAGCGACCATTTTTTCGATTTCGTCATCGCTCAGGCCAGAAGACGCTTTAATCGTGATCTTCTGCTCTTTGCCAGTATCTTTATCTTTAGCTGATACGTGCAGGATACCGTCGGCGTCCAGATCGAAAGTTACTTCGATTTGTGGGGTACCACGAGAAGCAGGACGAATACCTTCTAAGTTAAACTGACCCAGCGACTTGTTACCAGACGCTTGCTTACGCTCACCCTGCAGTACGTGTACAGTAACTGCGGACTGGTTGTCTTCAGCCGTCGAGAAGGTTTGCGATTTCTTAGTAGGAATCGTAGTGTTCTTCTCAATAAGGTTGGTCATTACACCGCCCATGGTTTCGATACCCAGAGACAGAGGCGTAACGTCCAGCAGCAGTACGTCTTTTACTTCACCAGACAGTACACCGCCTTGAATAGCCGCACCAACGGCAACCGCTTCGTCAGGGTTAACATCTTTACGTGGCTCTTTACCGAAGAACTCAGTGACGTACTTCTGTACCAGAGGCATACGCGTCTGACCACCCACCAGGATGATGTCGTTGATGTCAGAAACTGACAGATCCGCATCTTCCAGTGCTTGTTTAACTGGCTTCAGCGAGTCTTTCACCATGTCTTCAACCAGAGATTCCAGTTTTGCACGGGTTACTTTGATCGCTAAGTGTTTAGGACCAGTTGCATCTGCAGTGATGTACGGCAAGTTAACTTCAGTCTGCTGAGAAGAAGACAGTTCGATTTTCGCTTTCTCGCCGGCTTCTTTCAGACGTTGCATGGCCAGCGGATCTTTACGCAGGTCGATGCCCTGATCCTTCTTGAATTCGTCTACCAGGTAATTGATTACACGGTTATCGAAGTCTTCACCACCTAAGTGAGTGTCACCATTGGTCGCCAGTACTTCGAAGGTGTGCTCACCATCAACTTCATCGATTTCAATGATAGAGATATCGAACGTACCGCCACCTAAGTCGTAAACGGCAACAACGTTATCGCCTTGCTTTTTGTCCATGCCGTAAGCAAGGGCAGCAGCAGTTGGCTCGTTGATGATACGCTTAACTTCAAGACCAGCGATACGGCCAGCGTCTTTCGTTGCCTGACGCTGTGAATCGTTAAAGTAAGCAGGAACAGTGATTACCGCACCAGTGACTTCTTCGCCCAGGTAATCTTCAGCAGTTTTCTTCATTTTCTTCAGAACTTCTGCAGAGATTTGAGGCGGTGCCATTTTCTCGCCTTTGGTCTCAACCCATGCATCACCGTTGTCAGCTTTAACAATTTTGTAAGGCATGATGTCGAGGTCGCGTTGTACTTCTTTATCTTCGAAGCGACGACCGATCAGACGTTTGATAGCGAATAAAGTATTTGTTGGGTTGGTAACTGCCTGACGCTTCGCAGACTGACCTACCAGAGTTTCACCGTCGTTTGTGTACGCGATGATAGAAGGCGTAGTGCGATCGCCTTCGGCGTTTTCAATTACGCGAGGTTTGTCGCCGTCTAGAACTGCGACACAGGAGTTTGTTGTACCTAAGTCGATACCAATGATTTTACCCATTTCGTGTCTCCAAAATAAGATTCAATAATTTCTGCAATATTAGTGGGGTTATTCCCCCGGTAATTCAAGAGACGCCTGTAAAAATAAGTCTCTTAGGCTGTCGCCTGTTACGCCTGCGTATCAACACCACCGTCTGGTGCACGAGACACCATGACCATAGCCGGACGAAGCAGACGCCCGTTGATTTGGTAACCTTTCTGCATCACTGCCATCACGGTGTTTGGCGCGTGGTCGGCGCTTTCCTGCATGGACATTGCCTGATGCAATTCTGGATTAAAACCTTCACCCTGAGGATCAATAGGTGTTAAACCGAATTTTTCAATAGTGCTAACAAAAGATTTCAGCGTCATATCAACGCCTTCAAGCAGTGGTTTCACCGCCTCGTTTTCAGCATCACCCGCCTGAATAGCACGTTCCAGGTTGTCGAGAACCGGCAGCAGTTCACCAGCAAAACGCTCCAGGGCGAATTTGCGGGCTTTTTCTACTTCGGCGTCAGCACGACGACGGGCATTGTCGCTATCAGCACGTGCACGCAGTACGCTGTCCTGCTGCTCTTTAACCTGCGCCTGGGCGTCTGCCAATGCAGTTTCAAGCTCGTAGATACGCTGTTCCTGTTCAGATACCGGTTGCGCTTCTTCAGCTTCTTCGTTTACTACTTCGCCCTGAATCACTTCTGCGTCTTCAGGCTTCTTTTGATCCTTCACATCGCGCTCTTCGCTCATGCTATCCTCCCAACAATACTCATCTGCGGTGAATTTTTGTGTAGCTGACTGCAAGCAAAAAACCTTGCCGCAACCAGCGTGAATACGTTCAGTGGGGCTAATAATGGGGTTAGTTAACCGCCTATCAAGGGTATCCCTGAAAAATTTGTGGCTAATTGCCATATTTTTTGCAGAAAGGTTGCGGTAGAGTTTGTTAACGAATTGTTTTTGTTGGCTATCGCATGTTCAGCATCTATACCATCGGCATGATTACCGTGGTTTATCTCATGTTTCTTTTTATGGTTGCCTTTTGGGGCGATAAAAAGCTGCGCGATAACCAACAACACCCGGTTTTATATAGCTTAGGCCTTGGCATTCACTGCACGTCGTGGGCGTTTTTCGGCACCACCACCCAAGCTTCACAATTCGGTTGGGCGCTGGTGCCCACCTATGCCGGCATTATCTTCGGCATGGCTTTTCTCTACCCTGTATTGATAAAAATTGTTCGGTATTGCCAAAAGCACAATGTCACTTCTTTAGCGGATTTCTTTGCTCTACGTTTTCGCCATAGCCACTTTTTGGCAGCCACGGTAACAGTTTTATGCTTTATTGGCGTTATTCCCTATATTGCGCTGCAATTAGATGCCATTTCTGCCAGTATTCGGCTTATTTCCTACGATGCCGGACAAGGCTCAGATACCGTAGGATTATATGTTGCCGCGCTAATGGCCCTGTTCGCCATTCTGTTTGGTACCCGCACACTCAACCTTACCGACAAACACCCCGGGCTTGTGCTTACCATTGCCGTTGAGTCTGTGGTCAAACTGGTTGGCCTGTGTGTGGTAGGCATATTTGTGTGCTACGGACTGTTCAACGGCCCCTTTGACTTAATTGCACAGGCCGCGGTTCATCCCTCTGCCCGCGAAGTGTTGTATGCCGATTCAGCGCCTCTGGTGTATTTGAGCCATGTGTTACTAGGGGTGTGCTCATTGTTCGTGTTGCCCCGCCAATTTCATATGAATTTTGTTGAATGTAACGGTGAAGGCGAACTGGCTACCGCCCGCTGGCTTTTTCCCGCCTACCTTGTTGGCATGACAACGTTCATTCTGCCCATCGCCATTGCCGGCCACATTCTACTTGATACCAGCGTGGTAAAAACCGACGCTTTCGTATTAGCGCTACCGTTGAGCACCGGCAATATCGGGGTTTCACTTGCGGCATTAATTGGCGGACTGTCTGCGACCACCAGCATGATAATTGTGGCTACCCTGGCCCTTGGGATCATGATGTCGAATAATCTTATTACCCCCATTTGGCTTAAGATTCGGCTAAAGAATGACCCGCAATTAACCATGCGCCCCGCCACCCTGCTCACCGTGCGGCGACTCACGGTACTGGTCGTACTTAGCGTAGCTTACTGGTACCACGTCAACGTGAGTCAAAGTGCCCCATTGGTAAAAAGCGGGGTGATTGCCATCGCTTTGCTCGGTCAGTTACTTCCCGCCATGCTGTTTTCACTTTACTGGCAGCGTACCGCCAAGTGGGCGGTGCAATCAGCGATTCTGGTTGGCTTTGTCTGTTGGGTAATGTGGTTACTCTACCCGTCAATTTTGTCGAGTTACTATTTCGAAAAAGCGCCATCTGAACTTCAACTGGGTACCAGTTTCTTTGCCTGCCTGGTGATGAATACGCTCACCTTAGTTTTGATTTCGCTCTTATCATCGTCGAAGACAGAGCAGGATAAAAACCTTGGCGGCGACGATAATCATCCTGATCTTGCCATTCGCATACAGGATTTATTTTCACTCACTGAGCGGGTACTTGAGCCCAGTGTTAACCTTACATTGAAAAGCCAGCTTTCAGCCCATGCCAATACAGACGGTTTCGCTAGCATGGCGTTATTGCAACGGGTAGAAAAGTTACTGGCCGTTCAGGTGGGCACACCAAGCGCCCGCATTCTGCTTTCAGCCATTGCCCAATCTAAATCTGGGGCACTAAGGGAGATTGTAGACTGGGTGGAAGAAGCCTCTCAATCATTCCAGTTTAATCATGAAATTTTACAGTCATCGGTCCAAAACATTGAACAAGGGATCAGTGTGCTCGATCAGCAGCTTTGCATGCTTGCCTGGAATGATCGGTATGTCGAACTGTTTAACTATCCGAAGGGCTATCTGAAGGTAGGTCAGCCAATTCAGGCGTTGCTGCAGTATAACGCTGAGCGGGGCTTGCTGGGTAAAACCGATGACGTGGAAAATGAAATTAGTAAGCGTGTGGACTACATGCAAAAAGGCAGCAGCTATAAATATATTCGTCGCCAGACCGATGGCCGGGTCATCGAACTTAATGGTAGTCCGCTCCCCCACGGCGGTTATGTAACAACGTACAGTGACATCAGCGAATATATCCGCATACAAGAAGAACTGGAACTCGCTAAACGGGATTTGGAAGCCCGGGTACTAAAACGAACTGAACAATTGGAACTGGCCAAACAGGAAGCAGACCGGGCCAATGAAAGTAAATCCCGCTTTCTGGCCGCCGCCGGCCACGACTTAATGCAACCGTTTAATGCCGCTACGCTTTATGCTGGCATGCTGTCTCAAAAAACGACTGACTCCGATTTAGCCAGTTTGTCTCATGGGCTAGTCACATCACTCAATAGTGCTGAAGCCTTGCTCTCCACTTTATTAGATATGACCAAACTGGAATCGGGCGTATTGGTACCTCAAATTACTGAGTTTCCACTAGACGATGTGCTCACGCCGCTGGTTAATGAATTTCAGGTTATCGCAGGGCAAAAGCAACTTCTTCTAAAGCAGGTTCACACCTCCGTAGTCGTGCGCTCTGACAAAAAGCTCCTGAAGCGTATCGTGCAGAATTTGATCTCCAATGCCATTCGCTATACCCGCACAGGAACCATTCTAGTGGGCACACGTCGTAAATCATCGGATCGGCTAGCGATCTGGGTGTGCGATACCGGCCCGGGCATACCCGAACATCAGCAACAGATAATTTTTCAAGAGTTTCACCAGCTCGAGAACCGCGAAGCGAGTCAGGGGTTGGGATTAGGACTGACTATTGTGGAGCGCATCAGCCAACTGCTCGACCATGAAATTGGTTTGGCATCGGCTGTAAACAAAGGCACGGTATTTACCGTTACCCTGCCCCGGGCTGTGCGGGCACTTCAGCGCAACGCGATTGCTCCCCAAGAACAGAGTGTTACGTCACAAGCAACCTGGTTACAGGGACAGCATATTCTGCTGCTGGAAAACGACGAGCAAATTACCCAAGCCATGCAGGAACTGTTAAGCGACTGGGGCGCTGAGGTAATCTGTGCTTCTTCATTCTCTGCGGCGCAGGCAGTATGCCCCGCACCGCCAGACATGATGCTGGTTGACTATCACCTGGATTTTGGCGAGAAAGGCACCGATGCGGCAAAGTCATTGAAAGGCTTCTGGCAACAAAATGTTCCTGGCATTCTGGTAACGGCAAACCGCGACGATGGCGTGCGGGATGAAGCCGCCGCAGCCGGCTTGCGATACCTTCCGAAGCCGGTAAAACCACCGGCACTCAAACGTTTGCTTAAAGAACTGCTAAGTGGCCGCTAATTCCAGTGTTTACACTTCTACCCTGTGCTCACCCTCGGTCTGATTTTCATTACTTAGCTTTTGGTATAGCCAGCCGATTCCCACCAGACTGAAACCTAGACCAATGAATGAAATAGCACGATACAGCCCTTCTAGCTGTGCCGTATCAAAAATAAATGCTTTGAGAATAATCACCGCCAGAATACCAAATCCCGCGTTCCGCAGAGTGATTAGCTGAAGATGCTGACCACCAAAGATTATTGCTACCGCGATGAGCAGCCACACGATTGAATACGTGTAAAGTTCTGCCTGTGGCACGTTGTTACTGATGACAATATTCCCAGGATGGAATGCACCGCGGATCACGCCGTTAATATAGAAAAACAACAGCACGCCTCCCACAGCACACGCTGCTTTTGTAATTTGCATAGGTATTAATCTAGCCATTCCCAACGCAATCCCCATCCCAATAAGCATCAGCGCCGGTAGTAGCCACAACACAATCAGCCAGTTCAGAAACACCCCATCGCCGGTGGCAATGGGTACAAAAAACGGGTTGTTGTATCCCGATAGCCCCACATGAAGTACTGCGGCGCCGGCAACAAGTAATGCGGCGTAACAGTGATAAATCCGAGACAAACTTTGCGCAAACCTAGCCCGCCGCAAATAAACCGCAGACAAAATCAGCCAGTTACAGGCAAGAAGTGCACTTTCAGTGAATGTCAGATCCGTAAAATCAGGATAATGACCTACCAGCAAATAACTGGTTTCTGTGGTGATGAACAGCGCGGTGAGATGCAATATGCCGCCATCCAGCCATTGTCGCAGACTGGTGGATAATTGATAAAAGCGACTTAACCCGAACAGTGCCACTACCATAGGAAGAATGATCAGGGTCCAGCGCACTCCAATAACCGTTTCACCGGAGTATGCATCCAGCCAGGGTGCCATTGTTAGTCGTACGCTAACTGCAGTAAGCGCCACTTTATACACCCAGTCGGGCAAGGAAACGCGGGCTTTCCAGCTCAGATAGCTCATGACGCCAATCTGAATTGCCAGCGCTAAAGTAAGCGTGCCCGCATTCAGCAACATGGTCAGGCAAAGCGTAATGCAGGCATTGCTGAGTAAAGTGAGTGTAAGCTTTAGCAACGGAGCACTAATGCGCATGGAAACCAGCGCTGCACCAATAGCCAGCAGTGTTAACTCTGCCGCCCACACGGGGTAGAGCACGGCCGCAGCCTCATCGGGTGCAAGGGCATAACTAACGGCATACAGACTAACAGGCGCAATCACGAGCAACATCAAATAGGCCGGCCTCTGCCACTTTTTCAGCATAAACGCGCTGTACCACAGCATCGCCAGCGCGGTTACCTGAACAAACAAGTAATTCTGCGCGAATGGAAACAGGATGTCCGAATAGTCGCCGGGGGAAGGCATGCGTACGAAGATAAACAATTGGAACAGTAGCCCCAGAAACGGCCAGGAATCTAGGAGGCTGTAACGGTTCGGCAGATAACATAGCACGACACCAATAATGAGTGCGCTCATGATCAGATAAATCGGTTCGTTGATGGTCGACAGGTAGCCACACAACGCTATTAGCGGCAGAATGATCCCGGGCAGCTCCTTACGCGGCATCAACAATGCTTTGACCGGTAATGTCTCGGTCATTACTTTATCTAAAGGCGAGAGTACTAACTCAGAAAGCGCGAACAGATAAATGGTAAAAAGAGTAAAAATAATAACCGCAGTAAAGTTGCTGGTATCAGCTTCCGCGCTGGCCCACAGCATCCATAATGTATGTGCCGCAAAACTGAGCCACCATATTTTGCTCTGACATACTGACTGTGCAATCCATGTGGCCGATGCCGACACTAAAAGGATGTACGCATACAAGACAGCGACATTTGGCGAATCTGTACTCACCAACGCGGGTACAATGTAGGCGCCAATAACACCTATCCACGCCAATACCGGGCCAAAGCGTAGTGCCAGCCAGGTTGCAATAAGCGCGATGGCGGCGAGCAGAGCAAAACCTAATTCTGCACTGATAAAGTGGTAATAGTCGTAAGCCACCAGCGCAATAGCAAAACAGGTGATTATCCCACCGCTGGCAATGGCTGCGCACACGTAAGGCGAATAGATGTGAAACTTCTCACGATAGCGGGATAAGTACTCCGCTGTGCCCACCAGTACTGTACCGAACAGGCCGCCTAATACTACGCGCAAACCCGGCGACAACAACCCGGCTTCAATAGCGTAGCGTGCAAGAAAAATACCGCCAATGGCCAGCACCAGACCGCCCAGCCAAAACAGGCCGTTTCCACGTAGAAATTGCTCAATGTCGAACCCGCTATCCCAGGGAGAGCTTTCTTTACTGTTCTCTGTTGATTTTTCCGACGGTAAAGATGGCGAAGACACGGAAGCAGGAACAGATACCGGGGCGGAAACAGGCGTTGGCGCGTTTAAAACTGTCTTCGGTGTAGTAGTTACCGGTGCATTTTCCTGCGGTTGCGATGTTTCAGTGGTATCGGACTTTTCATCACCCGATCCTACTTGTTTATTCAGGCGGTTAATCTGGCCAGACTGTAAATTCACCAGATTTTTTAGTGTGGCAATTTCGCGGCGTAGTTGGCGAATAGTGGAGAAATTCGAAAAAGACAGGAGTCCGCCAGCAAGCAGAAATAGAACAAATAACACTGCCAGGATCATGAGGCCATCCATGCCATCTCCTTATTGTTTGAGTAATGATTGCGCGGCAACGCGAAATATCAAAGTGCGTTAGGAATTATGACGTGTCGGGAACGCCTTTACCCTTACATTTTCAGATGCTCCAGTTTTCGCATTTAAAATATCGGCATAATACCTGGCGAATGGCATCGCTGTGAGGCCATGAGCGAACACAGACAATATGACACTGGCAAACACAATCTGTACGACGACATTTGCTATACCAATGTCGCTCTGCTCCAGCAAAAGTAAAACATAAAGAATTGATGCTAACCCGCGAGGCCCAAACCACCCTATGAAAATAATTGTCGCAGGCCGCAGTCCTGCACCAATTAACGATATGGCCACCGGCAACATTCTCAGAACAGTTAAAGATAGTACAGCATAGAGCCAAATCCGCCAGTTCAATATGCCACTGGTAAAGGCATCGGGCAATAATATCGCCCCAAACAACAAAAAGACGACCAGACTTAGTAGTTGTCCTTCAGCCTCACCAAACCGGGCAGCCTCCTTTACAATGTGTTTAGCTCGAGTTGCCACCATTAAACCTGCGGTGAAGGCAGCCAAAAAACCATTCCCTCCAACAGCACCGGCCCCCGCGTAAGCCGCTAATGCCAACCCTAGGACGATAATTTGAGAGAATGCCTCATCCATCCACTTATTTTCTTTCGCTTTTTCTGCTGCTATAGCGCCAGCCAAGCCAATTAGGCCGCCAACTAGAGGGCCCAAAATTACCTGTTCAGCCACAAATATCAACCACTCAGCAGCACCCTTCATTTGTTCAGAACCCAGCACGAAAGATGCGACTATCAGGAGTGCCGGATAAGCGAGGCCATCATTAAGCCCGCTTTCTACATTTAAAGCCTGCCTGACCCGCTGTGGCACAGCTTGATTCGAAACCACCGCTTGTCCAAGTGCCGCATCCGTTGGCGCTAGCGCGATTCCAAGCAAGAGTGACGCGCCAAAGCCAAGTGCTGGAAAAAGTCCCCAAGCAACGAGCGCACCTGCAAACATACATAAAGGCAGACCTATAGTGAGCAAACGGATAGGAATTCTGTGCTCCTTTGTCAGCGCAGTTACGTTTATCCGAGATGCATCGCAGAACAGGGTGACTACCAAGGTAACTTCGGCCAAAATATTTATCGCTTCGTTTTTTATCGAGAGATTGACTAGATCCAAGCCAGCGGCACCAATAAGCAACCCAAACCCTGTGAAAACAATGGGCCCGGTTATCGAACGATTGTCTGCTTGCCCAGAGACCAGTGCAAAAAGAATAACGCCAACAGCGACAATGAAAATGTCGGTATCTATCATAAAATAAGTTCTTCGTTATGGATGTACACTATCGCTGCAAACAAGCGAAACGCTGTAGTGCTTGAAAAAAGTTGAAGCGTGATGAGTTTTGATTTAATCAATAAATGCAGTTACGGAAAAACATGAGCAACAGTTTACTCATTTTGCATCAACTGATTAAACAACACACCCGCTTTGGTACGGTTAATCACGCCTAATTTGCGCAATACCGCCGATACATGCTGCTTTACTGTAGATTCTGAAATATCCAGCTCGTAAGCAATCTGCTTATTCAGCAGACCATCGGCAATCATTTTCAGTACTTTAAACTGGTGAGGCGTGAGTTGCGCCAGGCCTTTTGTAAACTGGTTATCAGATGTTGGCACGTTGGTAATAAGCGCATCGTTCCAGCCGGAGGGCAGCCATTGCTCGCCTTCGAGAACGAGTTCAACGGCTTCGGCAATCAATGGTAATGGCGTAGATTTAGGAATGTAACCGCTGGCGCCTAGTGTGACCGAGCGTTCAATTAACACCGGCGACTCTTCTGCCGACACCACAACCACTAATAGATCAGGGTGGCGAGAGCGCAGTTCAGCTAAACCGGTAAGGCCCGCGTTACCTGGCATATTAATGTCGAGAAAAACCAAATCGATGGCGCTGTCCTTCTCAAGATGGGCAACAGCTTCATCAAGCGTTGCCACCTCGCTGATTTTTCCCTTTACGATATCATTCATGGCCTGGCGCATGGCGGCGCGGAACAAAGGATGATCATCGGCAATCAGTACATTGGCTTGCATAGTGTCAAACATTTGTGAAATCCATGTTACTGTGACCCAGAACGCAGAAGTAATCAAGCGATGAAATGAAAAACGGGCGACACTATGCCGCCCGTTTGGCTAAAGCGCTTTAACGCAAATCAAAAACGATAACCCACCGTCAAGTGTACAGTACGCGGGTCACCATAATAGCCGGCCAGCGTAGTGTCGTTCCCTAACCCTACACCGTATGAACCGTCGTCATTACGGGTAACAAAGTCATAACCCCCTACCAAATATTCTTCATCGGTGAGGTTCTTCACGTGCAGGCCGGCATACCAGTCACCTTCCATGCTTTCCCAGGTCACGCTGGCGTTCACCATGCCGTAGGCATCCTGCTTAATCAGATCACTGGCTTCAAATAGCAGGTAATCGTCACGGTAGTAATAGTTGGCGTTAAATACAAAATCCCCCATATCGGTCTGTATAAAATACTTAGCAGCAATATTCAGCGTATTTTCCGGCGTGCTTGCCAGGCCAATCAGTGGAGGCACGGCATTGTTTTCTTTAATTTCAAAATCAATGAAACCGTAGGCCACGTCAAAACTCAGGTTCTCAGTAGCAACGTAGGTCATTTCCAGTTCTGCGCCTGTTGCCGATGTTTCTGCAGCATTACGCAGACGCTGTAGCAGCGCCGTTGGATCATCAGAGTTACCTTCAATACCAATGTACTGGCGATCTTTGTGGTCATAGGAGAACAATGTGAGGTTAAAGCGCAGTTGATTGGTCAGGTCACTTTTCATGCCCAGTTCGAAGGAATCCACTACTTCTGGATCGACGCCGGGCTCGTTAAAGGTAGCACGAGGGTTAAAAGTACCTGATTTAAAGCCCTGAGAGTAACTGGCGAAAAACATCATGTCTGGCGACCATTGATATTCCACACCCACACGAGGGGTGAAACGTGACCAGCTATCAACGGCAGGCGCATCGGGTACTCCATCACCGTCAGTGTCGGTGCCCAGCACCTGCGGCATAGACACGCCATCAGGGCGCACATAGCCATCGTACCAGCCACTTTCAGGATACAAATTATACAGTACTGTTCCATTGAAAACGGTTGCTTGTTTCTCTTCATCGGTAAAACGAGCGCCCAAAGAAACAGACAGTTTCTCTGTAATGTCATAGTTCAGCTGGCCATAAGCGGCGGTACTTTCACTGTTGTTACAGCCAGACACTTCACGGGTGAAACCTGTGGTGCCTTCCGGGAAGATCCCAAGCGCTGCGTAGTCACGACCCAGTACGCCTAGCACAGCATCGAATACGCCGCATGATTCGCCGTCGTAATAATACAGGCCCCCTACCAGACTGAAGTGACTACCAGCATAATTGAACTGCAATTCATGGGTATCATTTTCATCTTCATAAATAGCCGGTACATCAAAGATATCCAATGGCGTGTTGTCGAAATCGATATTGGTTGGAGAATAACTTTCACGATGAGAACCGATGTATTTCACTTCAAAGTCTTCAGTAACATCGTAGCGCGCCATCCAGCTATAGCCTTCCAACTCAACCAAATTCCACGTTGGCATACTGGTATATGAGTCGTACACAGAATCTGGCACTGGCGCATCGGTACGTTGACTATCGATAAGGCGATAGCCACCCTTAGCGTTTGATTTGTCTTCGGTTTTATCCCAACCAAAGCGCAGGAATAAATCGTCGGTGGGCTCAATTTCCAACGTCAGTCGGGCTGCCCATAAATCTTTGTTGTAATTTTCACGATCTTGTCCGTCTAACGCACTTTGCAGGAACTCACCATAACCATCACGGTTCAGATTCGCGTACCCAAACCCAAGGTACACTTTGTCTTCCATGATGGGATACTGACCCATCACCTTCACGTCTTTACGGCTGTAGTTACCTACTGTGCCTTCTACTGTCAATTCGGGCGACCCGGACATTTGTTTGGTGACATACTTCACTGCACCACCAATGGTGTTTTTGCCATAAAGCGTACCCTGTGGGCCGCGAAGTACTTCGATGCGCTGCACATCCAGTAAATCCAGCACGGCACCTTGCGGCCGGGCAATGTACATATCATCTACGTAAATTCCGACACCGGGCTCATAACCCCACAGCGGATCTTGCTGCCCCATACCACGAATAAACGCAGTTAACGTAGAGTTAGTTCCCCGACTGGTTTGTAATGTGGTATTAGGCGAGAACTGTTGAATTTCAGTCAATACGCTAATGCCCTTTTCCGCTAACTCAACCGCACCAACGGATGTAATCGCAACCGGGGTTTCTTGTAAAGATTCCACCGTTTTACGGGCTGTGACTTCGATGCGCTCGAGCTTGCCGCGGCTTGCGTCTTCAGTATCCTGAGCCAGCGCACTTTGGCTGCTTAGACAAGCGGTGGTGACGGCAACGGCGCAGAGGGTTCTGGCAAAGATGTAGGGGTTGTGTGTCGTGTTCATGTCATGTCCCTTTTGATTGTTATCTGTTATCAATTCAGTGTCTGAAGCAGCGGTCTTTTTTAAGACTATGTTAATTTTTTGTGTTTGTGAGTAGTACCATCGTACTATGGGCAACACGCTGTTTTACCGACACAATTTAAAACAGTTCCTGAAGCAACTGCGGTCACAGATTGTTTTAAAGGAATCTTCAAATGATAAGTATGATTGGACTCACAGGCGGGCTAGCCCTGCTTATTGTGCTCACCATTCGTGGTATGAATTTATTCATTGCGGCGCCGCTTTGCGCTGTGATTGTTGCCCTCACCAGCGGTATCCCCCTTTTCAGTGGCGAAGAAAATTTCGTTAGCCTGTACATGAGCGGATTTTCTGGTTTTATTGCTGCCTGGTTTTTTATGTTCTTGCTCGGGGCTATTTTCGGAAAGTTCATGGAAGATACCGGTGCAGCAGACTCGGTAGCGCGCTGGATTGTAAACAAACTCGGATTTAAACACGCCGTGCTGGCAATTGTGCTTGCCTGCGCCATTCTGACTTACGGCGGCGTGAGCCTGTTCGTGGTGGCTTTCTCGGTGTACCCCATGGCGTTGAGCCTATTCAAAGATGCCAACCTGCCCCGCCGCTTTATTCCCGCGACATTGGCATTTGGTTCGGTGACCTTCACCATGACGTCCGCCGGTTCACCAGAGATCCAAAACTGGATCCCAATTAAATACCTTGGCACCACACCTTTTGCAGCCTGGGAAGTCAGTTTGTTAGTGGCTATTTTCATGGCCACATTTGGTTACTGGTGGCTTAAACGCATGATTAAAAAAGCCATTGCCAACGGCGAACGTTTCGAAGAGCGAGCAGAAGATCCCAAGATCGAAGCGCGTGACTACCCGAATCCGATTACCGGCGTGCTCCCCCTGTTTGTGGTACTCGGCCTCTCTTTTCTATTGCACGATTCGTTGGCGCAATTAGCATTAATTGTGGCCTTAACCGGTGGCGTATTAACCTTGATGGTGCTCAACTTTAATTACTTCCACAACCTCGGGCGCGCAGTGAATGAAGGCACTACAGGTGCACTGGTGGCCATTGGGAATACAGCTGCAGTGGTAGGTTTTGGCGCTATTGCGAAAAACACCGAAGCCTTCCAGCAAACGGTTGAAATCATGACGCAGATCCCCGGCAACGAACTCATCGGCGCGGCGATTGCGGTAAGTGTTATGGCGGGCCTTACCGGCTCTGCTTCAGGTGGACAGGTCATTGTGCTGCCCCTCGTGGCGCCTCACTATATTGATCAAGGCGTGCCGCCCGAGCAATTACATCGTATTGTTTCTATCTCATCCGGCGCGCTGGATTCCCTGCCCCACAATGGTTACGTGGTGACGACCATACGCGCCATCTGCCGTGAAACTCATAAAGCGGCATACGGCCCAATGGCGGCGCTTACTGTGGTGGTGCCGATGATTGGTCTCGCTATCGCGATTACCATTTTCAGCATTTTCTGAGGCAATTATGACGAAACCGACTCTTAATCTTCATCTGGTGCTGGTATGGTTAATGGCAGTGCTCGCCTCGCTGTCGCAGACAGCCTGTGCAGCCACGCCTTCATCTTCAAAAAAGGCCACACTAATGACCGAAAAACAGGTATTTACCACGACTAACTTTAAAACCTACGGCGGAAAAACCATTCCGGAAGTAAATGTAGGTTGGGAAAGCTATGGTGAACTCAATGCGGCCAAAGATAACGTCATTCTGATCACCCATTATTTCTCTGGTAATTCTCACGCTGCTGGTCGGTATTCTGCCGATGACGCTGAACCTGGCTATTGGGATGCTATCATCGGGCCGGGTAAAGCCATTGATACCAACAAGTATTTTGTGATCAGTGTGGACTCACTGGTGAATCTTTCTGCCTACGACCCGAACGTTGTCACCACTGGCCCCGCTTCTATTAATCCCGAAACCGGCAAACCCTATGGGCTGACTTTTCCCGTCGTGACTATCCGCGATTTTGTTAATGTGCAGAAGTTGGTATTGGAAAGCTTAGGCATTTCAAAACTGCATGCCGTAGTTGGTCCTTCGATGGGTTCTATGCAAGCACAAGATTGGGCGGCGACGTACCCGGAATGGGTGCCGCGAATGGTGGCTGTTATTCCCGCAGCACAGGCCGACGCATGGACGGCCGCGGCATTAGAACAATGGGCTATACCTATTCGTTTGGATAAAAACTGGAATAAGGGTGATTACACCCGCGAAGCGCCACCGAAAGACGGCCTGGTAGCCGCATTGATGAGTATTACCCTACAAGCACTGCACCCGGATTTCTTTAATCAGACCGGTCAGGCACTAGGCTATACGCCGCAAGAGCAAACGCCGCTGAACGATATTCACACCACCCATTCCATAGTGAACTGGTTGCGCGGTCGCGCCGAGGAGCGCGCCGACTTAATGGATGCCAATCACCTGCTTTATTTGGTTCGGGCAAACCAGTTGTTTGTTACCGGGTATGCGGGTTCTTTAGAGGCCGGCTTGAAAAACGTGAAAGCCAAAACCCTGTACCTTCCTGCGAAAACCGACTTGCTGTTGATGCCGTATATGGCTGAAAAGCCGTACAGCATTCTTAAATCTCAGGGCAAAAATACCCAAATTGACTATCTGGAAGGCGCGCTGGGACACCTGGAAGGCGTGGCTGATATCAGCCAAAAGGCTGACCTGCTGCGGGCCTTTTTAAATGATGAGCCCCAATAACCTGAAATAGCTAAAATCGAACACCCAATTAATAAAACGGAAGCCAACTATGCACGGACTGAAAATAAAAGCCTCTGCCGCCCTTCTTACCGCCGCATTCAGTGCAACAGTCGCTGCACAGGTACCGCCATTGCAGCTGGATGTAGAACATATCACTGTGTCGGGCTTATCATCTGGCGGTTATATGGCTAACCAGATGCATATTGCCTATAGCGATTGGATCACTGGCGCCGGTATTCTTGCAGCAGGCCCTTACTACTGCGCTCAGGGCGACATCACGGTAGCACTTAGCCAATGCGTGGACAAAAGTGAACCGGCCATCGATACCGCAGCACTTAACGACAAAGTGAAGACGTTGGCTGCCAATAAGAAAATCGCTGAATTGTCCAACCTGCAGAACGATAAGGTATGGCTGTTTCATGGCACCCGTGACGTAAGAGTGAACAAATCGGTTAGCGATGCACTTACCGCACAATATCAGGCATTGATGCCATCTGAACAAATAAAGTACATTGATAATAAACCGATCGCCCATTTATTCCCTACAAAGGATCGTGGCGGTCAGTGCATGTCATCATCCTCTCCTTTCATCGGCAATTGCGATTACGATGCCGCCGGTGAAATGCTCAACTACTTGATTGATGATTTAAAACCCGCCAGTGATTCCCTCACCGGCAAGGTAGTCAGCTTTAACCAACAGAAACTCGGTGGTAAGAGCGCTGCCACGCTGGCAGAAAAAGGCTATGCTTATATTCCTGCCAGTTGTGCTGAAGGTGAAGACTGTCAGGTACACGTGAGCTTCCACGGCTGTAACCAATTCGCTGACACTGTGGGCATGGCTTATGTAGAACAAACCGGATTGAATCAGTGGGCAGACAGCAACAACATGGTGGTTGTTTACCCGCAGACGACGTCGTCTCTTGTTATGCCGTTGAATCCTCAGGGATGCTGGGACTGGTGGGGTTACACCGGTGAAGATTACGCCACACGCAGCGGAAAGCAGATCACTGCCGTTCGCAACATCGTTTTGGGATTATCATCTAAGTAAGGATTTATCATGGCTTTAAACATTTTTATCACCGGTGGTGCCAGTGGCATTGGCTACGGTATTGCCGAATCCCTTGCCTCTGAGGGTCATCATCTAATTATCGCCGACATTAACCTGGACGCCGCAGAGTCTGCCGCACAGAAGTTAAAAGATGAAGGCCACAGTGCCCAGGCCATTGAAGTCAACGTGTGTGATGCCAAGCAGGTTGCTGCATTGCCTGAAAAACTCGGCGACGTAAAAGTCGACGTATTGATTAATAACGCAGGCATTCAGCACGTTTCCAAAATTGAAGACTTTCCACCCGAAAAGTGGCAGCAGTTAATTAATATCATGTTGGTTGGCCCAGCCCTGCTCACTCAAGCGTTTCTACCAGGCATGCGCGAGAAAGACTTCGGCCGTATCATCAATATAGGCTCTATTCATTCGCTGGTCGCATCGCCGTTTAAGTCAGCTTATGTAGCAGCAAAGCATGGTTTGCTGGGCTTCGCGAAAACGATTGCCCTTGAAACCGGCGACTGTAATGTCACTATCAACACCGTTTGCCCGGCTTACGTGAAAACCCCGTTGGTTGAAAAGCAAATTGCCGATCAAGCGCGAGAAAACGGCATTAGCGAAGAAGAAGTTATCAATGAAATCATGCTGAAGCCGATGCCGAAAAAAGCCTTTATCACGTTTGAAGAGCTCGGTGCTACCACCAAATTTTTGATGAGCGATGGTGCCCGCAACATTACCGGTCAGACCATGGTGCTGGACGGCGGCTGGGTTGCGCGCTAACCCTTTCTTTTTTCATAAAACTTGTGCTAATGTCCGAAAAAATGTAGCGGCAAGCGGGCATTAGCCAGAATATGACTTATCAAACGGTAGCGTTGATCGGAAAACCCGATCATCGTGGCATCCAGGATACTCTCCAACAACTCATTACCTATTTGCGGAAACGTGAATGTCGGGTTTTGGTTGAAGAGTCCATCAAATGCGATCTTGAAACCAATGAATGCGAGCGGGCGAACCTGGTCACCATTGGTAAAGAAGCCGATCTTGCTGTGGTGATTGGTGGCGATGGTAGCATGCTGGGCGCAGCCCGTGTGCTCTCCCGTTTCGATATTCATGTAGTAGGCGTAAACCGCGGCAATTTGGGTTTTCTCACAGACATTCATCCAGACCAAATTGAGCAACAGCTGGATATTATTTTTTCCGGCGAAACCGTGGTGGAAGAACGGTTCCTGCTGGAAGTATGCGTTTACCGTCACGAAAAACTGCGCAGCAATAATGCCGCCATGAACGAAGTGGTATTGCACCACGGTAAAGTGGCGCACATGATGGAATTTGAAATTTACATCGACGGCCAGTTTGTCTTCAGTCAGCGCTCTGATGGTCTGATTGTAGCCACACCAACAGGCTCAACGGCTTATTCACTTTCTGCCGGAGGCCCGATCATCGCCCCTCACCTTGATGCCCTTACGCTGGTACCGATGTTCCCGCATACACTGAGCAGCCGCCCTATTGTGGTGGACTCAAAAAGTATAATTTCCATGCGGGTATCCAAGGTGAATAGCGACAGCCTGCAAATAAGTTGCGATAGCCATATCATTTTGCCTGTTCTACCCGGCGATGAAATACGCGTGCATAAAACTAAGGACACGCTGAAACTGGTACATCCGAAGGGCTACAGCTACTTCAATGTGCTTCGAAATAAGCTTGGCTGGGGCAGTAAGCTGTACTGAGTACGTGCTTTTTATTCATGGCTAAACACAAACCAATTATCGAAATGCTGACCTGCGGCATCCATTCAAAATGGGACGCCGACGATAAAGCCTTGCCGAAAATCAAAACCTTCACCCAGAGTATCCCGCTGGAACTCGACATTGAGTTCGGCTTCATCGTCAACATTAAGCGGGCTAAGAATCAGAAAGTCCGCTTCTGTATTTATCATCCCGATATTCCAGACAAACACGGCGACCCCATGCCTCCCTTCGACGGCGAAGAGTACATTCGTTCTAATGACTGGGATTTCTACCTAGGTGACACATTATGGGAACCACTGGAAAATAAAGTGGGAGACTGGCGCATGACACTGGAACTTGATGGCAAGATCGTTGCTGATAAAACCTTCACCGTAGAAGAAGATTTACCCTACGACGGTGCGCAATTCTGGATGCGCGGGAAACCTAAGTTAAAGCGCTAAAGTACAAGACTACCGAGTTACCCTGTTGGCAACAAGAGATGTTGTAAGTGAAAGAACTGAAAGTGATTTAGAAGACGTAATGCTAAGATGAAATGCCACCGGTAGCATGATAATCTAATAAAATATCAATGCAGCATCAACAGAGGTAATCAATGACATTCAAACGGGACGAGCAACAAGGCAATATTTGGCTTTCCACCAACCACATTAACGGTGATTTTACCGATTTTGGTATTCAGCCTCATATCCTGCCATCTGAAGCCGCCGTGGGTGAAGCCATGTTAGAAGAATTGCTTGTCACCGCTTCTCAAAAAACCGGAGAAATAAATATCGCGTTGCTTGGCGGCCGTGGTGCGCAAGCGTTTCACCGGTTACTCGGTGAAAAGGCGCGTACCCGTGAACTTGATACTGTATTGTCGCGATTGAATGTGTTTACCCAAGATGCACTAGCACCGATGAGCATGGCGAATAGTCTAAGCTTTGTAAGAGATTTTGAGCGTATTCTGGGCGATGATTTCTTCGCAAAAATTAACAGTTTTACGCCCATGCAAACCGATGTAACCAATCTGGAAGCTGGCCTCACCGCTTACCTCGATAAACTCGAATCGTTAGGTGGACTGGATATTTTCTTTATTGGTCATGGTCCGGAAGACAACGCCGCCTCTCACCTGGCCTACATAAAGCCCGGCTCCGGGGCAAAAGCTGAACATATGGCTGGTCTTATTCCTATTTCCAGCAGCATTTTGGAACACCATATCAGCAAGTTTAAAGCCGGAGGCAGCAACATCAGTGATGCCGATGAACAAGAGTGTCGCGCGGCTGGTTTTATCCTTACCCTGGGCCCCGCAGCAATTCTCTCGGCAAAAAGGTTGTGCAATCAGTGGTCGATGCGTCTACTGCACCGGCCAAGGTACAAACCTATGCCAATGTCATGAATACACCACTCAGCAGCGACAATGAAATGGCAAAACAACAGTTAGACGCAAATCCCGGCCTGTGGATTCGTCTGCATTCAAATAAAAAATCCTTTGTGCTGCCAGATGTTATGAGTGACGTTGTCGCATAACCACGAGGATTATTTTTCACCTTCACTAAACATCGGGCCGCAATCAGCGTATCTTTAACGCTGAATAGATTTGGAGATTGCTATGTGCGGCTTTATTCAACGAGAACCGAAATCCACGGGTTTGCAGGAAGTGTTTTCTGAGGCAGGTTTAACTGAAACCTTGCCTCTTTTCGCTGCAGAAAATGAGAACGTGATTAACTTTTACCCGGCTTTTGGAAAAGATCCTTCACGAAAAATCTCGAATCTCATCGTGAGTCCCCAGACTAGCATTGATGCGACCTGGTGGTTCGATGCCAAACCCCACGGCGACAGCCTGTTATTAGGCGACCGCACAACGTTCAACGCAAGAAATCTCGACAGTCCATTTTGGAAACATGCTATACAATCACGCCGCGCCATCGTTGCCGCTACGGCGGTGGGCGAGTCGAACCCGATAGGTAAAGGTAAAGCGCATTACCTGATGAAAGCACGGCGGGGGCTGCTCATCGGCGCCGTTTACCGTATTTTTGACAATGGCTGCGCTGTTTGTTCAGTGATCACCCGCCCGCCCCAGCCTGGGTTCAGTCAGTTCCACGAAAAGTCCATCCCGTGCTTTTTGCCAACAGATCCCCAGGTTATCGATGCCTGGCTAAGCGGCGAACCAAACGACCCTTTGGTTAATGAGCTCCTAGCAAACCCACGGCTTTACGATGATCTTTGTGTCACTCCAGTGAAAAGCTTCAAAAGTGCAGAGGCTAAAGGCCCTGACATCTGGTTACACGCTAGCGCTCAATAGCTGATATAAACGGAATATTGCTTAGGAGCATATTGCTGCCGACATTTAAATTTACCTGCAAATCAATTGGATAAGCAGCTATCCACCGGCGCTTGCTCACCCTCAATAAAAACTTCACTTTACACTGTCAAAATACTGTATATATTTACACATACTGTATAAACATACTGCGGTGAAAAAAATGCTGGTCAACTTATCGATTAAAAACTTCGCTGTTGTAAAACAATTATCCGTAAATTTTGAAGCGGGAATGACGGCCGTTACCGGTGAAACTGGTGCCGGTAAATCTATTGCGATAGATGCGCTCAGCCTTTGTTTAGGTGAGCGAGCAGATGCCGGTGCGGTGAGAAAAGAAGCCACAAAGGCTGAAATTGTCGCCCACTTCAATTTAAGTGGCCACAAAGCCGCACTTGCCTGGCTTGACGAGCAAGAGTTAGTCGATGACGAAGACGAGAGCTGTTTCGTGCGTCGCGTTATCTCACGTGAAGGCCGATCTAAAGCGTTCATTAACGGTAGTCCGGTTTCACTGCAGCAATTAAAACAGTTTGGTCAGTACCTCATTGCTATTCATGGACAAAATACGCATTTACAGCTGCTTAAAGATGACTATCAGCGCAAACTTGTCGATCAGTATGCCGCACACCCAGCGTTGCTAAATAGCGTAGCGGAACACTACCGTAGCTGGAAGAGCAGACAGGCAGAATTAAAGGCGTTGGAAACACAGGCGCAGCAACGCGCAGACCGTCAGCAACTACTGGCTTATCAGGTTAAAGAACTGGATGAGTTTGCCATTGAAGAAGGCGAGTTTATCGAGCTTGAAACCGAGCATAAGCGCTTAAGCAATGGGCAAACGCTTTTAGAACAAGCTCAAACCAGTTTCTATAACCTGTATGAGAACGATGAAGGTAATGCGTTATCTATCATCCAAAACGGCCTGGAGCGACTCAGTGAGTTAGAAGAGCACGACAGTGCGCTTACCCCCATCATTGCGTTGCTCAACGATGCCTCAATTCAGGTGGAGGAAGCTGCTCGGGAATTGCGCGGCTATTGTGATGATCTGGAAATTGACCCTTTACGTTTGCAACAAGTTGAATCTCGTTACAGTAAGGCGATGGAACTGGCACGGAAACATGCAGTAATGCCAGAAGAACTGTTTGCACATCATCAAAGCTTAGCGGCCGAATTTGCTGAACTGGAAGGCGATGAAAATAGATTAGAAGATCTACAACATGAAGTCGTAGAAGCGAGAAACCAGTATATAAAAGCGTGTGAAGCCTTATCGGCCTCCAGAAAGACGGCTGCATCTAAGCTTGCCACCGCCATTGAAGGTCAAATCCGCCAGATGAATATGCAGCACGCGTGTATGCAAATAGGCGTTGAATACGACGACAACAAAACGCCCACAAGCCATGGGCTGGACGACGTAATTATTCGCGTTTCAACCAACGCCGGGCAGCCCGCCG
>Ga0208204_100181_pt1 | contig 23623 bp, 21 predicted proteins | sample DeeseametaMP2252_FD_184173 | JGI IMG/M metagenome (GOLD analysis project Ga0208204, IMG submission 184173) | Marine microbial communities from the Deep Pacific Ocean - MP2252 (SPAdes) | ecosystem: Environmental > Aquatic > Marine > Oceanic | place: West of El Salvador, Pacific Ocean | collected...
GCTTTATCGAGATCCACATTATTAAAACCCGCGCATCGCAGGGCAACGTGTTTAACGCCCATCGCACTGAGTTGTGCTAACACAGTGGCACTCACATTATCGTTAACGAATACACAAACCGCATCGAGCCCGTTACATAGCGCCACTGTGGCGTCATTGAGGTGGGCAGAAAAATACTGAATACTTATCCTGTCGTCTGCCTGGGCGGACAACGATGTTTCATCATAGGGGTTACTGCTAAACACACCAATTTTAATAGCCGAGCTTTTACCCGCCATAATATTTCCTTATCAGGCTTAAATCAGAGAAAGCAGAGACTTCTCCAATTCTTCTGGTTTCGTTGTTGGCGCAAACCGGTGGCGTACTACACCGTTTTTATCGACAACAAACTTGGTAAAGTTCCATTTTATGCCCTTAGTACCGAGTACGCCCCGGGCTTCATCTTTTAAGTAGTTAAACAACGGCGCGGCATTGTCGCCATTGACATCGACCTTCACGGACATGGGAAACGTGACATTATAGTTAAGATCACAGAACTGCGCGATATCGGCGTCGGTGCCCGGCTCCTGGCTACCGAATTGATTGCAGGGAAAGCCAATCAGCACAACATCTTTATCTTTATATTGTAGCCACAACTTTTCAAGCCCTTCATATTGGGGGGTGAAGCCGCAGCGACTGGCAGTGTTAAATATGACGAGCACTTTCCCTTTTAATGATGCTAAGGGCAGTGTCTCGCCATTATTTAATGTCACGGTGAAATCGTAAACCGAAGGCATGTTATCGTCTCTCAGTTGATTTGCAGCACGCATAGGCTGCTTTTACTCGTAGTTTTGTTATTATCCTGATGATGACAAAACCGTTTAAATGAAATCAGCAAGTTAGCTGAATATCTCATTATCACGTATAACGAAGAGAATACAATGTCTGTGAAAAAAGTTACTTTTCTTGGCCTTGGGGTTATGGGCTATCCCATGGCGGGTCACCTGCAAAATGCGGCCTTCGACGTTACAGTTTATAACCGTACAACCAGCAAAGCAGAAAGCTGGAAACAGCAATATGGCGGCAAATTCGCTGAAGACATTGCTGCTGCGGTATCTGGCGCAGACATCGTGTTTATGTGTGTGGGTAATGACAACGACGTACTCGCGGTGGCAGGAACAGCCATAGATAACATGGCGGCTGGCGCGGTGCTGGTTGATCACACCACAGCCTCTGCTGATGTGGCCAGAACGCTTAGCCAGCGCTGCAAAGAAAAATCACTTGGGTTTCTCGATGCACCGGTTTCTGGCGGCCAGGCAGGCGCTGAGAATGGCCAGCTCACTATTATGGTGGGAGGAGATCAGGCGGTGTTTGATCGCGTGCAGCCAGTGATGGATGCCTATGCGCGCCATAGCCAGTTACTCGGTGATGCGGGCAGTGGCCAGTTAGCCAAAATGATGAACCAGATTTGTATTGCCGGTATTGTTCAGGGCCTGTCGGAAGCATTGCATTTTGGTCAACAGGCAGGGTTAGATTGTGGTGCGGTTATCGATGTTATTTCTAAAGGTGCGGCACAGTCATGGCAGATGGAAAATCGTGCGCAAACCATGCTGGAGGGGAAATATGACTACGGTTTTGCCGTTGATTGGATGCGTAAAGATTTGTCGATTGCCCTTGATGAAGCCCGGCGTAATGGTTCTACGCTTGCGCTTACCGCACTGGTTGATCAGTATTATGCCGATGTACAAAAAGCAGGGGGCGGCCGCTGGGATACATCGAGCTTACTGACCCGACTGTCAACGTCTTAGCGTTGCAGTCTCTCGCACTCAAGAAGTACGCTCAAGACGCAGAGTCTTGAGCGTTTTCATTGTCTGGTGTTTGCTCAGCATAGAAAAAGCTCGCTTCAGCTTGTGCTTGGGTTCTTAGTTGATGCAGACGTTTACGGTTGCTGTTATTGAGCGCCCCAACATCGAGTTTACTTAGCAAAGCCGGTACGGTGTACGAGCGGTAATTAGCATGGCGAGACTCCAGCATGCACTGTACCAGGTTCAAGCCAAATGCTGCCGTGCTGGGCTGCATCTGATAAGCTTGATAAAAGTAGTACATGGCTCTGATGTAGTCTCTGCCAATAAAAAGTCGCATTCCCGTATTATTGAGCTCGAGTGAACGCTCTTCGGCCATGCCCATATCAAGCTCTGCGTTTGTCAGCACCTGTTCGTTTAACGTTTGCGAGGTCAGGTTGCTTACAAGGTGATTGCGCTCATGTGCCATCGCCAATAATTCTCGGGCTTTTTCACTGTTACCTATAGCATTGTGGGTTTTTGCCGCAATGGTTAAGGTGGCAGGATCGGTGCGCGACAGCAGATCCATATGTTCCAGCGACAATATCTGAGACACTTTATCGTGATCGTCTTCGAGAGATGCCGCGAACGCGAGCAGGTAATCTTTCTTCTGAATTTGCTGTTGATCCACTTGTGCCCGGCTCGCTATGCCAATCAGGCGGCGGGCCTGGCTAAGACTTTCGTCACGATTTGTTTTCGGTTGTTGTTCAGCAATGGAAAGATAAAACTCAGCCAGTTCCACAGTGAATTCATTGAAGCGTTCGCGAGTACTGCGATTGTAATCACGCTTCTTTTGCAACAACTCTATGCCTTCAATCACCTTATCCTGTTTCTGGTAGGTCAACGATTTAAGACGCGTAGCGGGAACACTTAACTCACTAATTTTTATATGATCTAAATAGAATTCAGCTTGTGACCAGGCTTCCTGTTCGAAGCAAAGGCACGCGAGCCATTCGAAAGCTTTATCTCGTGCCAGTGAATTGGTCATTAGGTCAGAAAGCTCATTTCTGCAATGCGACCAGTTGCCCGCCAGATATTCGCACTTAATTTTTCCCCATTGTGCCCATAGCACTTTGTCAGAATGGGCCAGCACGGTTTCATATAACTTTTTGGCTTCTAACAGTTTACCGAGCTGAAACAAAATACGGGCATGTAACTTCACCACATCATTTTTAAGTCTGCCGGGGGTTTGCTCGCTGTTCAGTTGATTGATAATGCGAAGTGCATTTTCTGCATCATTGTTATCTAGCGCGTCGAGGGCCTGTTTAACAAAGTTTCTGTAGCTCAAATAGTGCTTTAACCCGCGGGTCAATGTGGCAATGTTGTAAGGCTTTATGACCAATAAATCCGGCTGTGTATCAATGATCTGACCTACAGTTTGCGGGAGCCGGTCGGCGGTAATAAATATGATGCCTGTACTCGGACGAATAAACTGGCTCAGTCGTAACTGTTGCACCCATTCCACGCCATTTCTGCCTTGTCCGAGGTGAAAATCCATCAGAATTATTTCAAAATTTTGTCGGCGAAGGGCCGCTTTTAGCTCAGAACCGTTACTGAAACTACTAATTTCAAACTCGCCCATAGGCAGCAAGTGACTGCGGATTGCCGAGCGGGCAGTGGCGTTATCTTCAATAATTGCCAGACGATAGGGCATGATGGCGAGCAGCTTCCTGATATAACAGCGAGAATGGCACGTACCTTAAGCATAACAGCGGAGGTGAAATTCGTCACCCTGAGAGCGCTCTATTAAAAGTGTTTCACCAGAACGTACTGAACACACCAATCGTTGTCACAAAAAATTTACAATATGCTTTTATTTGTTTTACGTTAACGTTTACGTAAACCTTCAGAATTGTTTAAGGTGTTGTATAAGCCAATAGCAAGCAACATGAAAAGAGAGCGATATGCAAAACGTGCCGATGTTGATTAACGGGGAATGGGTGTCAGGGAAGGGGGAACAGACGATTGCTGTGACTAACCCTGCCAATAACGAAACCATCGCCAATATTCAGTGTGCTTCTGAAGATGACATGACCGCAGCCATTGATAGTGCGGTGAGGGCGTTTGAGACCTGGCGCGACGTGCCTGTCACCGAGCGTGCTCGATTGATGATGCGTTATCAAGCATTACTCAAACAACATCATGATGAACTGGCCACACTTCTGGCCAGCGAAACAGGCAAAACATTCGACGATGCCAAAGGCGATGTGTGGCGTGGTATTGAAGTGGTTGAACAAGCCATGAATGTGCCGTCTATGATGATGGGCGAAACCGTAGAAAACGTTGCCCGCAATATCGACACTGCCAGCTACATACAACCTTTAGGTGTGTGTGTTGGCATCACACCGTTTAATTTTCCGGCAATGATACCGCTTTGGATGTTTCCTCTCGCCATTGCATGTGGCAACACGTTTGTGCTCAAGCCTTCAGAACAGGACCCGCTGACTCCCAACCGTCTTGCTGAACTGTTTCTGGAGGCGGGAGCACCGCCAGGCGTACTTAACGTTGTGCATGGTGGTAAGGCGCAAGTCGACCGTTTACTTAATGATGATCATATCAAAGCCGTTTCGTTTGTGGGATCTGTGCCTGTAGGCCAAGCCATTTACAAAACCGCTACGGCAAATTTGAAGCGCGCCCAATGTTTCGCCGGTGCCAAAAACCACACTGTAGTGATGCCTGATGCGAACAAAGAGCATGTATTGAATAATCTCGTCGGGGCATCTGTTGGTGCGGCAGGGCAGCGTTGTATGGCTATTTCAGCAGCAGTATTTGTTGGCAAGGCGAAATCGTGGATCCCAGAATTGGTTGAACGTATTGCCAAGGTAAAACCAGGCTTATGGAACGACAGCGAAGCCGGCTTTGGCCCGTTAATCTCACCGGCGGCGAAGCAACGTGTACTGTCGTTAATTGAACAAGGTAAAAAGCAGGGCGCAAACTGTTTGCTGGACGGCTCTGATTTTACCGTACCAGGTTACGAAAAGGGCAATTGGGTTGGTGCCACGGTGTTTTCAGAGGTTACGCCAGACATGGCTATTTACCAGGAAGAAATTTTTGGGCCAGTCCTTTCGTGTATGACCGTTGACTCTCTGGACGAAGCCCTTTCGCTGGTAAACGCGAACCCCTTCGGTAACGGCACTTCTATATTTACGAACAGTGGTGCGGCTGCGCGTAAGTATCAGCATGAAGTCACCGTTGGGCAAGTGGGGATCAATGTCCCCATTCCGGTGCCACTACCGTTCTTTTCATTTACCGGCTGGAAAAACTCGTTTTACGGCGATTTGCACGCTTACGGAAAGCAAGCCGTGCGCTTTTACACAGAAACTAAAACGGTTACGAGTCGTTGGTTAGACGATGATATTCCTGGTCCACTTAATCTCACCATTTCAATGTAATAGGAGGCATCAATGGACTTTTCTTTAAACGATGACCAAATCGCCTTCATGGATGCGGCCAGCCAATTCGCTGCTCAGGAATTTGCTCCGAATGCAGCTCGCTGGGATAGAGAACATATTTTTCCTGTAGAAGCCCTACGCAAGGCGGGTGAACTGGGATTTTGTGGCTTGTACACACCGGAACACGCTGGTGGCCTGGGGCTGTCGCGACTGGATTCATCGTTAATCTTCGAACAGTTGGCAATGGGCTGTACCACCACCACAGCCATGCTAACTATTCACAATATGGCGACCTGGATGATTGCCACTTGGGGTACCGAGGAAGCGAAAAGCGACTGGTGTGATGCATTGGTTAGCGGAGAAAAGCTTGCTTCTTATTGCCTTACTGAGCCCGGGGCAGGTTCAGACGCCGCGTCGTTAAAAACCAAGGCGGTTAAATCACAAGATGGTTATGTGATTAACGGTTCCAAGGTTTTCATTTCTGGCGCGGGCAGTACAGATGTACTGGTCGTCATGGCGCGAACAGGCGGCGAAGGACCAAAAGGTATTTCGGCTTTTGTGGTTCCTGCGAATGCAGAGGGCGTGAGTTACGGTAAGCCAGAAGAAAAAATGGGTTGGAACGCGCAGCCAACGCGCATGATTACCTTTGAGAATGTGCATGTGCCTGCATCGGCTTTATTAGGCAATGAAGGCGAAGGTTTCAGTATGGCAATGCAGGGGCTGGATGGCGGCAGGGTGAACATCGCAACTTGTTCCGTTGGCACAGCCCAACAGGCGCTGGAAACCGCAAGGCAGTACCTTAACGATCGGGAGCAGTTTGGCAAACCACTGGCAGCCTTTCAGGCGCTTCAGTTCAAATTGGCCGACATGGCCACAGAATTGGTAGCGGCTCGCCAGTTGGTTCGCCTGGCTGCGTTTAAATTGGATAACAATGACGCTGATAAAACCACCTATTGCGCTATGGCAAAACGATTCGCTACTGATGCAGGCTTTATGGTGTGTAACGAGGCACTGCAAATACATGGTGGATACGGCTACATAAAAGAATATCCGCTAGAGCGACATGTACGCGATGTACGTGTGCACCAAATTTTGGAAGGTACGAATGAGATAATGCGCGTGATCATCGGTCGCCGACTCATTGCGGACATAGGGTCGGTGTTATAACCCAGCCAAATAGACTAGGCTGGTGATGCTTGATAGCCCACATCTGATACCTCATGCCGACAAGGATATGCTTGTGAACGAACAACAAAAGGTGATTGCGACCGAACATCGTACCCGCTGTGGACAGCGATTCGGGCAACTGACGCTGAATAAACCAAAAGCACTGAATGCGCTGGACGTAGACATGGCAACCACAATGCTCGCTGTGTTGAAGCAATGGGATAAAGCCGATGACATGGTGTTTGTGCTGATTGACAGTGTGGGTGATAAAGCGTTTTGTGCGGGTGGAGACATCGTTTCGATGTATCACGCAATGGCAGAGCAACCCGACACGGTGCCTCCATTTATAAAATCATTTTTCACCGTGGAGTACGAACTCGATCATACCATCCACACCTTCAGCAAACCGGTGGTGGTATGGGGTTCAGGAATTGTTATGGGCGGTGGTATGGGCCTGTTACAAGGTGCAAGTCATCGTGTGGTCACAGAAACCAGTAAATTGGCCATGCCGGAAATCTCTATCGGCCTTTTTCCTGATGTGGGGGCCAGTTTTTTTCTGCCGCGACTGCACCATAAACTCGGATTGTTTTTGGGCATGACGGCGGCGCAGTTGAACGGTGCTGAATCGGTGAATCACGGAATGGCCGATTTTCTCTGTAACAGCGGCGGATTGAATGCGCTTATTTCACAATGGCAAGATACTGATTGGTCATCGACGGCGTTGCCAGGCAGCGCGCTTTCTCGTTTGCTACAAGACCATTCTGCGACCATCGCGACCAATGATGGAATTGCGCTAAACGACCGTGTTGCACCTTGGCTGGCAGAGATTGAGCGAATTTGTGCGGCGAATACTGCCAGTGACGTAAAAGCCGGTCTTCTCGCTATTGATGCTGGGGACGATCTCTGGATGCGCCGTGCGCAACAGTCATTGTCAGCCGGTTCTAGTCTTACTGCAGCACTGTTCTTCTCGCAATTTAGTAAAGGCGCACAGTTGTCGTTGTCAGACTGTTTCCGTATGGAACTGATCATGGCGTGTCGGTGTGCTGAATTTGGCGAACTCAAAGAGGGGATAAGGGCGTTGCTTATTGATAAAGACGGTAATCCTGCCTGGCGTTTTAATCACATCGACGCGATTCCAGACGATGTTGTCGCCGGCTTCTTCGCGCCACCGTGGGAAGAAGCGCACCCGCTTGTACATTTAGGAGAATCATGATGCATATTGCGTTCTTTGGATTAGGTAACATGGGGTCGCCAATGGCGGCAAACCTGCTAAAAGCAGGTCATGAGGTAACGGTGTATGACCTGGTTCCTGCGGCAGTAGAAAAGCTAAAAAAGCAGGGGGCCAATGGTGCTGATAACGTCGCGGATGCAGTAACCGACGCCGATGTAGTGATATCTATGCTGCCAGCCGCATCCCACGTAAAAGCGCTGTATTTTAATGACGATGGTATATTTTCTCATCTTAACAAAAGCACGTTGATTATCGATTGCAGTACCATTGATGCGCAAACGGCAAAGCAGGTCGGTGATGGAGCGGAAAAAGCCGGTCACGCGTTTATTGATGCGCCAGTATCTGGTGGTGTGGCCGGTGCCACCGCGGGTACGCTAACCTTCATTATGGGCGGAGAAACAAGCGCCGTAGAACAAGCCAAAGCTATTTTATCTGCCATGGGTGCCAATCTGTTTCATGCCGGCCCGGTGGGGGCAGGTCAAATTGCCAAAATTTGCAACAATATGCTGCTTGCGGTGCTCATGGCAGGTACGTCGGAAGCCTTGCAACTCGCCATTGACAATGGCCTTGATCCAAAAGTGATGTCAGACATCATGTTGCAGAGCTCGGGTTGTAACTGGACTCTGCAGAAATACAACCCTTGCCCGGGCGTGATGGACAATGTGCCCTCGTCGAACGGGTATCAGGGAGGATTCATGGTGCAACTCATGAACAAAGACTTGAGCTTAGCAATGGATACCAGCGCTGCAAGCGGTTCAGCCACACCCATGGGCGCTGCGGCGCAGCAACTTTATCGGTTGCACCAGCGTAACGATACCGCAACACAGGATTTTTCCAGTATTTTTAATCTCTATAGCCGTGACAAATAATGCTTACGGTACCCAATGACAGGGCAGTAATGGGTTAATTTCTGCCCAACTTTCTACTTTGCACGTTTGCCAGGCAGCGCTTACTTCTTGCTATTATTTTTGCTACATTGCCCCGGATTTTACCGCTAAGAGAACCAATCCATGTGGCGATGCCCGTTATGCCAGTCTTCCCTTACTACCGATACCGTTTGGTACTGCGAAAATAACCACCGTTTTGACGTGTCCAGGCGGGGTTATGTCAATTTACTTCCAGTGCACAAAAAGGGCAGTAAACAACCTGGCGACAGCAAAGAAATGCTTTCAGCTCGACAGACGTTTCATCAAACGGGGGGCTATCAACCGTTAATGGACAAAATGGCAACGTTACTGATATCGGCGCTGAAAACAAAAACAGGCGAATTAAGCCTGTACGATGCCGGCTGTGGTGAAGGCAGCTATTTGAACGAAGTACAGTGCGCGTTACAAAATCATGGGGTGTCAGTTTCTGCGGCTGGTAGTGATATTGCAAAAAGTGCCGTCGACTTTGCCGCGCGCCAATACAAGCAGGCGCAATTCGTGGTTGCCAGTAGTTTTGATTTACCGGTAGAAGATAACGTGGTGGACGTGGTGCTTCAGGTATTTGCACCTGGTGATGATAGAGAACTCCACCGGGTTTTAAAGCCGGGTGGACTGCTCTTGCATGTTGCACCGGGACCCGAGCATCTGTATGCACTTAAATCGGTAGCTTACCAAACACCACGCAAACATGAGCAACCGGTTGATCGAAGAGTTGGCTTTGTGCTGCAGTCACGAGAACCTTTGTCGTTTGATGTCAATTTTAGCTCGGCTGAACAAATTAGCGCTCTGCTTATGATGACGCCGTTCACCTGGCGATTAAGCGAAGAAAAACGAGAGAGTTTGCTTCGCGATTTGAAACAGATAGAAGCCGATTTTGTCGTCAGTTTGTGGACAAAATCTGAAGCGGTGTAGCGCTGAGCGCGATAAGAACCAAGATGGCTAAAAGCAAAAAACGCAGGATGTTCATCCTGCGTTTTCAATGGTTAATGATTGATGGAATCGCCGGCTATTTCGAAAAGTGGATCAAGTGCTTAATTGCCCTGCTTAATAAATCCACATTTAATGGGTCGTTACTGCGTGCTCGGGTATCGACATCAGAGATTTCAAAACTACCATTACTTAACACTTCAATCATTTGGTCGTTATGGACCACAATGACTTTCTCTCCAGAGGTACTCACCAGCCAATTACGTTGCGGCGCAAGTAAGTTCTGGCCCGTAGAGTAGAACTGAACCGGCGCATGACAACCAAGTGCATTCATGATGGTGGGCGCTAAATCTTCGGTGCTCGCCAACTTACCTTTTACATTCAAGGTGGTGTACAGCTTCCCGCGGCTGGTGCCACCGTCGGTATCGAAACCCGTTGCGATAATCACATCGCTGTTCGCAAACACCTCGTTATTCAGCATTTCTGCAATTTTTGCAGCAGGCAGAAAGGCTATATGCAGTCCGTCGTGATTATTACTCACAGGCTGGCGGTAACCATTGAGCGCTTCTGTTGGCAATGTTTCGTCAACATGAATAGACACTGGCATGCCCAAACCTACAGGCAAAGCGAGTAGCACGGGGCGCTTGTCTTTCAGGGTGCCCTGATAGATTTCAGGTACACCGAACAAGGTGGTGTGAATCAGGCCATCGAGTGACGATGCGGTGGTGAAATAGTTATCCATTTCACGGAGATCAAACTGCGGTAAGTCGGGCAGTGGAGCATCGTCAGTTTGCACAACCAGTGCAAATGTGCGCGTTGATTCAATATTGCAGTACACTGGCTCGGTGGGATAAGCCACCTGGTGGATTTCCGGATCAAACTGTAATTGTTGTCGTTCACGGTAACGATCCAGGTCGAGTAACCCATAACGTGACATGGTGGTTTTTGCGGTGGCCGGGTACGACAACGGGAACATGTTGTCCTGCTTTACGATAGGTTGGTACAACTCGGCATCGGCCCATACGTGAATAGCATGGCTCGCCACAAAGCAGCCTAAGAAAAACACCATGACTTTGGTGCCAATTTTATGCTGTTGCAAACGTTCGACCCGCTTCCAGATAGCATTGGCAAGAATGAGTTGAAAGCCCAACCACACTACAAACAACAGCAGGAGGTACATCCATTGTTGCAGTCCGAATTCAGTGACTTGTGTATTGGCTTCGCTGCGTAATAAGTCGGCGGAACTGAAACTTAAATGAAAGCCCGTGCGATTAAACAGCAGTGCATCGAAGGCCATGAGGGCGAGCCCTACAGCGGCGATGGCGGAAGCGGCGAGTTTGATGATCCTGGGATTGGTGGCCAGGTAACACAGCGGCAATACAAATATGACAAAACCGGAGAAGGTCATAAAGCCAATATGACCGAACCAGTTACACACTAAATACAGTGCGCCGAGCAACGTACCCGGTGCCGGCGATGAAAAGATAAACACCGAAGCAATGATCATTGCGATGGCGATGTTTGCCAGAGCGAACCAATGGCCCCAATTGACCAGACGGGTAACGCGTTGACGGCGCGGAGATTCCGCTAAAATCATGGTTGCAACCTATTCCTTGACACTTTTTACCAGTACGGAAGCAAATTGTTCTGCCATTGCTTTTCGACTCGCTGGCGATACCTGCGTATTCAAAATATGGGTGATAACATTTCCCAGCACCATGAGCTGAAGATCTCTGTCTGCCTGATTTTCCTCTAGGGTGAGGATAACTTTATTCATTAGCGCTTCAAAATCCGAATCGGAGTAACGGCTTTGTTGGGGCATTGCGACGCCTCTTTTACTGTTTTCTTTTTCAAAAAAGAATGGAATTTAATTTCAAATGATTATAATCGTTGCTCGGGTGATAACAATCATTCATTCGTAAATCCCGCAAATACGCTGTAAATTCTTAACAAACAGGACTTCTTTTAGCCTATGAGTGCACTGATTCACCATTTTGTCGTTCATCGTTTGGTCGTTACCGATGAAGGCAAGCTCTCAATTATTCCCCGTGACAAATGCCTTGCAGTAACGCCGGAAATTGAATCATTGGCCCATCAGATAAACCACAGTTTTAACAGCAAGCCGGGTAAAGGGGTTGGCCACTTTACCGATTCAGCGGAAACCGCAGAGGGTAGCGTGCCGTTTAAAGCCTCTCTTGCTGACTTCATGCATGCGCAAAAAGAACGGGTGGATAATTTAGAAGACATATTTCATCAATTTACGGTGTTGTCGGGCGACAAGCTTATCAAAGCGCTCACCGATACCGGCAGTGTGCAAACCGGTTTTCTGATTTTTTGTCAGTATGAATTCCTGGCAACCCAATACCTAATGATCACGCTGTTAAACACCCGTTCACACGTGGAGATTAACCAGGCGTTGGAATTAAATGCCCGCGAGCACCTTGATTTAGCCAAAATGCAGCTTGCGGTACGTATTGATCTTACACAGCTTGAAATTCAACCGGAGCAAAAGCGCTACGTGAGCTTTATTAAAGGCTTGATGGGGCGTAAGGTGTCAGATTTCTTTATGGATTTCATTGGCTGTGAAGAGCTGGTGGATATTAAGCAACAGAATAAACAGCTAATCTCGTCCGTCGATGCTTATCTGGCCAGCGAAAACTTGGATCGTAATGAACAAGAGCAGCATCGCGAAGAAGTAAAATCTTACTTTAAAGAAAAAATTGATGCGGGAGAAAGCCTGTCTATTACAGAGCTGTCTGGGCGTTTATCACCCGAAAGCGACAGTGAGCACAGTTTCGAGGCCTTCACGCAAACGCTAGAAGCACCGTTAGAAGCGTCTATTCAGCCCGATCCTGCTGCGTTGCGCCAATTAGCAAAATACACCGGCCAGGGCGGCGGTGTGTCGTTAAGCTTTGAGCGAAAGCTTCTAGGTGAACGGGTCATTTACGACCCCGTATCGGATACCCTTACCATTAAGGGCATTCCTCCTAATTTGAAAGATCAGTTGACCAGACAGTCAAAAAATTAACTAATTTTACCGCCGGCACTGGCTTGGCTGGCAGTGTGGGTGGTAAAATCGCACATTCTTTGTTTCTGTTCGCTTGCTGCGATGATTCGCCAGGCTTCAAGATGAGAAACAGTTTCTTTTGGTTATTTATCGTATAATGCCGGCTGATTATTTCCGGTAGTAAGGTTTTACATGCAATTATTTGTTAACGACCTCACCGTTATGGATTTCTCTTACCTGTGCCCTAAGCGCGGCATGGTAGGTGAAAGCTGGATTGTCGACGTGGTGTTATCTGGCGATCTGAACGATGAGAGTATGATTCAGGATTTCGGTAAGGTTAAAAAGAATCTTAAGCGCCTGATTGATGACTACGTCGACCATAAATTGCTGGTACCTGCCGATTACAATGATGTTGCAATTATTCGTAACGACGACGAACAAGTTGATGTGCGTTTTACCTGTGAGGATGGCCGGGTGTTGCAACTGTATTGCCCGGCGGAAGCCTATGCGTTCATTTATGGTGAAAGCGTCACCATGGAGTCCGTTGGCTTATATTTGCGGGAAGTCCTTGCCACACATTTGCCTGAGAATGTGGACAATTTGGAACTCATCCTGCGTACAGAAGTGATCACAACGCCGTTTTATCATTACACCCACGGGCTAAAAAAGCATGACGGCAATTGTCAGCGTATTGCCCATGGTCACCGCTCTAAAATTGATGTGTTTGTCGATGGCCAAAATAGCCTGGAGAGCCAGGAATACTGGGCTTCTCGCTGGGAAGACATTTATATTGCTTCGGAAGAAGACCGTCTGGCCTTCGATAAACGTCAGGCCAGTGGCGATGTGCCAGGTGATCAGTCTTACAGCTGTTTTGCCTATGAATCATCACAAGGCTATTTCGAAATTTTGTTGCCCGATGCTGACTGTGAAGTGGTCACCACAGATTCTACCGTAGAGTGTTTGGCACAGTTTATTTATGATCAAGAAAAGCAGCGCCAGCAAGGGGCTGCGGTCAAAATTCTTGCTTATGAAGGCGTGGGCAAAGGCGCACTGGTGTGCGACTGATGAAAAGCATCGCCCATGCCGTAGTGGCCTGTACATTTTTGCTAAGTATGTCTTCTGTGGTGCATGCCGAGGCCAACGACTCTGGGCTGGTATTGAATGGAAAGTTTACCCAGGGCAGTTTATTTCGTGGTCAATTACCCGTTGGAAGCAAAATTATGCTCGATGGGGAAACACTGAAGCAAAATGACCAGGGCAAGTTTGTATTCGGCTTTGCCCGTGATGCCAAACTGAATCATCGTCTTAGCTGGACACTGCCAGATGGGTCATCCGGCAATCGTGACATCACGCTTAAAAAGCGTGATTACAATATTCAGCGCATAGACGGCCTTAAACCTTCCATGGTCACGCCGCCACAAGAAACCCTCGACAGAATCAATCGCGATAGTGCCAATGTGGGTAAAGCAAGAGCAGGCGTTTCTGAGCTTGATGCATTGTTCACCGGGTTCGTCTGGCCAGCAGAAGGCCCTATCACCGGTGTTTACGGCAGTCAGCGTGTATTAAATGGTGTACCAAAAACACCACATTATGGCGTTGATGTGGGCGCGCCGACGGGCACACTGGTGGTTGCACCGGCTGCAGGCGTTATTACGTTATCGGATGATTTGTATTACAGCGGCAACACCGTCATTCTTGATCACGGGATGGGTGTGTATTCCACATTTTTGCACCTCGATGCGTCTGATGTGAAAGTGGGCGATGTTTTAAAGCAGGGCGATCCTATTGGTAAAATTGGTGCCACAGGCCGTGCCACCGGGCCCCATTTAGACTGGCGGCTGAATCTTGGTAAGATGCGCCTTGATCCGGCCTTGCTGGTACCCGCGCGACATTGATCTTAGCGATTGAAGTGGTAAACAAAAACGACGGTTGCAACCGTCGTTTTGTGTTTAAGGCACATTCATTCTGCTAAAGGCACCTTAGCTAGTGAGCCATTCCGCCAGTTTTTCTTTATCCTCGATGGTGAAGTAACAAGCTTCCTGGCGTTCTTCGATAACCGGCAATTTCAGAGTAAGCAACCGACCATCACGGATAACAGTGATTGCGAGTTCTGTTTTATCTGTTTGATTAAGCAGACGTTGCAGCAGTACATCACCAACCACGTAGCCTTCAAGAGCGATGATCTTATCATTCACCTGTAGACCGGCGAGATCAGCGGCACCGCCTTCAAATACTACCTGTACTGTCACACCCAAATCGGCAGATTTAATGGCAGCGCCCAGCGGGTGTTTTTGATACGCCGGCGAGGGTGGAACGCCACCGCGATCGGCGGCTGAGTTTTTAGGCCGCGTGTGCAGACACACGCCGATATCTGCCAGCCAATCATTGAGTGGTACATCCTCGTAGCCGTAAACCACTTTCTTCAAATAGTCAGACACATCAATACTGAATTCAGACTGACACACTTTTTCTATGACGTCGTCTGGTGTGCCTTTTTCGTCGGCCCCGTAATCACGCCACAGTGCTTGCATCAGATTATCCAGCGAAAACTTGCCAGCCGACGCTTTACGCAACAATAAATCCAGCCCAAATGCGATAATGCCGCCTTTGGTGTAATAGCTGACAATATTGTTGGGTGCACTAGCGTCTTGTTTGTAGAACTTTGTCCAGGCATCAAAACTGGATTCCGCCACAGATTGCTTAAAGCGGCCTTTTGTTACTTGTAGGCGGGTAAGGTTCTGACCCACAATCTCCAAATATTTTTCCGGCGATATTAACCCAGTTCTCGCCAGCGTGACGTCATCGTAAAAACTGGTAAAGCCCTCATAAATCCAAAGCTGAGGTGTGTACACTTCCTGGCTGAGATCCGGTGTGAGGAAAACGGCAGGCCGCAGTCGCTTAACATGCCAGGTATGGAACAATTCATGGCAGCACAGACTGAGGAAGGTGACGTATTGATCTGTTTTAGCACCACCTTCACGTTCCAGCGGTAAATCAAAACGGGGATAAAGCAGAGCGGTTGAACTGCGATGTTCCAGCCCGCCGAAACCCGCGTCACTGAGCAGCGTCATAAAGATGTAGCGATCGACAGGGTATGGTTTTCCGAACAAAGAAAGGTGATGCTGGCATACCGGTACCATGTCTTCGCAAATGCGCTTGGTATTAATAGGCGTATTGCCACTGAACAGGAATACAAATTCCACGCCGTCGACGTTAACGCTGTCGAGCACACATTCACCCATAAAGAGGGGGTGATCGATAAGTTCGGCATAATTTTCACACAAATAATGCGCGCCATTTTGATCGGTTAGCGGCATACTGGTTTCTACGTGCCAGTGATCGAGGGCTTCTGGCAACGATACGGTCACTTCACACGTCGCGTTGGATAACGCCGGCACTTCCAGAAACACACTGGTACCATTCACAAACCCGTATTCGTCATTGAGATAGGCTGCGCGTACCGATAGGTCGAAAGCATAAACAGTATAAATGACACTGGCTGCTTGTTTGTTGGTGACCAGCGTCCAGGTTTGTTTATCTGTTTTTTCAACAGCGAGTGAGTCGCCTGACGCGTTGGTTGCATTGAGCGTGATGATATTTCGGGCAAAATCACGCACCATATAGCTTCCCGGGATCCAGGCTGGGAGAGCGAGCACCAACACATCATGGTCTGTCGCCGGAATTGTCATTGTGACGGAGAACGTATGCTGTGAACGTGAAAGAACAGAAATGTCGTAACGAAGTGATGTCATTGAAACACCCGGTAAATAAAGCGGTAATTAATGATGCCCTAGACAACACACTTTGTCAGCAAGGAAACCTGTTATAAAATCATGGCGATCACAAAGGAGTTAACGGATTAATGAGTAAACAGGATGCGCTTGGTCTGAACAAAGAAGACATCGCGGCTTTACGCAATCTGCAGCCGGGTACGGTAGTAGACGTGCAGGTTGATACACCCGTATCGGTTCAGCGTCTGAAAACTCACTATATCGGCATGGACATTGGCAAAGCCTTTTTCTTCCAAATTCCCAACACCCACAAATGGGCGAATGTACGTGGGCATTTAGTCGCAGGCAGTGAAGTGGTGGTTCGCTTTATCATTGAAGGTGGCTACGGTGAGGTGATTGCATTTAAAGTGTCGTTGATGAAGGCCTTTAGTAAACCAGTTTCTATGCTCATTACGACATTTCCCGATAAAATTCAGAAGCTAGGTTTGCGTAGTGATCAGCGCGCTCAACCTGGTATTCCAGTTAGCGTCTATACTGAAAGTGAAGAAAAAGAGCGCGTGAGAGGGCTCATCATTGATGTGTCTAAAACCGGATGCAAGTTGGCCATCAAGTCGGATAATCCAGATCTAAAATTCGATGTTAACAAAATAATAACATTGGGCTGTAAATTAGATGGCGATACGATTAGGATAGAGAGTAAAGTGAAAAACGTCGCTGAAGTAAAAGGCTACTTTTACTACGGTATTCAATTCACCGGTGAATTAGCCGCTGTGGAAATATTGATAGATAGATACATACTCGCATTGTGAAGCACATTAAGGTGGGGTCTGCTTCTTATGCCAGGTAAGGAGCATTGATGCGTCACATTGAAACATTACTTACGAAATACGAAGAAAGCCATCGCAATCACACCAATGTGCTCATTCACGCGATTGCGGTGCCGTCTATTTATCTTGTCACGCTGGGATTGTTGTGGAGCATTCCGTTACCGGCTTTTCTTGCTGAAACCGATTTAACCTGGGCACACATTCTAGTGTTGCCGGCACTTTACTACTACTTCATGTTGTCGGGGCCGATAGGTGCGGCCATGACATTTCTTACCATTGTCAGTTTTGGCATTATCAACCTAATTGATTCACTGGGTATTTCGGTATGGCAATTTAGTTTGCTGTTATTTGTGGTTATGTGGATTCTGCAATTTGTCGGTCACAAAATAGAAGGAAAGAAACCCTCGTTTCTTGATGACTTGCGATTTCTGCTTGTTGGGCCTGCATGGTGGTGGACCCATTGGTTTAAAAGAATGAATATTAACTGGTAATTGAAACGCTTAGCAGGGGCAATTACATCGTTTAAATGCTATTCATCACTGCGACCAGAAGCCCCCGAGGCACGACCAAGTCAGTCACGTTCATCAGCAAACTGCGTATAATAAAATTACTATTTGATTTATCGGTAATAAAGTGAGTCGCTGGCAACAACTTTTCGAAAGCAACGAGCGCTTGTTCTGGACTTTGCACAGTGTCGGCTGGGCAGGGTTTGCACTAATTTATTATATTGGCTCGTTCCTTCATGATGTGCGTCCTATCTGGGTGTTCATCATTTTACTGAATGCCTATGCTGGCTGGCTTCTTACCGTTCCTCTTCGTTATATTTTCCGCTGGGCGCGCACCCAGTCACCAATAAAAATGGTGTTTGTTGTGGTGTTGTCCTGCTATGTGGTCGCGCTTGTGTGGGCCGTGGTAAAAAATGTCAATTACTGGGAAATTTATAAACACGGCTATCGTCCTGATACCTGGTACCTTTATTTTACCAACACCATTAATTCACTCATTATGGTGGGTTGCTGGACCGGCACGTATTTCGGTATCAAAAACTTCCAGATGCTGCAAAAAGAAAAGCAGAATGCGCTGAAGGCCAGTACTATGGCGCATCAGGCGCACATCAAAATGTTGCGTTATCAGCTTAATCCGCATTTTCTTTTCAACACCTTAAACGCAATTTCCACACTGATCTTGCTGAAAGAAAATGACATTGCAGAAGCCATGGTATCCCGTTTAAGTGATTTTCTTCGCTACTCATTAGACAACGATCCTATCAAACGGGTATCGCTGGGCGAAGAAATCAAAGTGCTTAGATTGTATTTAGAAATTGAAAAAGTCCGGTTTGATGATAGATTGGACGTTGTGTGGGATATTGATGACGAATGTGATTCCGCGCTGGTTCCCAGCATGATCCTCCAGCCGTTAATTGAAAACGCAATTAAACACGCCATTTCCAGAATGGAAAATGGTGGTCGAATTTCCATTTCTGCACGTACCTTTGGTAATGATTTATTACTCGACGTGGCCGATAACGGCCCTGGTGCAGAAATCAAAGATGGTCAACTACATCGTGAGAACGGGGTAGGGTTAGTCAACATTAAGGAACGTTTACAGTCTCTTTATCAGCGCAATTTTGCTTTTTCGGTTGAACATAATCAGCCGTCAGGCATACGCGTGAGACTACGGATCCCTTACGAAGTATAAGATGTAGAATATGAGTGATCGTAAAATTAAAACCGTCGTGGTAGACGACGAGCCACTGGCAAGGAAAGGATTACGCACGCGTTTAGAACGACACGCTGATGTTGAAGTGGTTGCAGAGTGTCAGAACGGTCTTGATGCGGTTAGTGTTATTTCAAAAAATCGTCCCGACCTGGTATTTCTGGATATTCAGATGCCGGGACTTAATGGCTTTCAAGTAATTCATAAGCTGCGAGAATTGAATCAGCCAATTCCTATGATCGTGTTTGTTACGGCTTACGATAGCTATGCAATTAAAGCCTTTGATATCCACGCAGTAGACTACTTGCTAAAACCTGCAGACGATGCGCGTTTGTCCGATGCATTGAAAAAAGTACGTGAGTATTATTCTACGCAGCATCAGGATGAGCAGTCCCGTAAATTGGTGAATCTGGTTGCGGAACTCACCGGTGATGATTGCGAAGAAATCTTGCGCAAACTGGCAAGCGGCGAAGAAATTGAAACCAATCCATACCCTGATGTACTAGCTATTAAGGATGGATCGGAAGTGACCCGAGTTGCGGTACAAGATATTCAGTGGATTGATGCTGCCGGCGATTACATGTGTGTCCATGCTCTCGATGGTATGCACATTATGCGTAAAACCATGAAAGAACTCGAGCAGGAACTGAATCCACAATGGTTTGTTCGTGTTCACCGTTCAGCCATCGCTAATATTCGCTTTGTTAAAAAGCTGGTGAGTCACATTAGTGGTGAATACCACCTTATCTTGCAAAATGATACAGAGTTGAAAGTCAGCCGTAGTCATCGAGATAAAGTGAAAGCGGCAATGAAAATGTAACTGCTTGGAAAACGGCGCTATTTAGCTCCGTTTTTGTTTATTTCTTCTAAAGAAAACATCCTGTCTTACCGTTACGCGTAACGGTTATTCATCAATAATGTCATGGTGTTTACCGACAGGTCATCTAATGGTTTGCTGTGTTCCCATGTAAGCGGTAAGGGCACTTCCACTGCTTGTCCATTTTGCTCGCCAACCATGATGCCGGTTATTGGTTTGCCAATGAGTGTGGCGGCGTGTGCGCCCAGTTTCATGGCTAACAGACGATCTTGAGAAACTGGCGAACCGCCTCGTTGGACATGACCTAAAATCACCGGTCGAACTTCCGTTTCTGTTCGCTGCTCAAGTTTGCTGACAAGATCGGCAATGCCGCCAGGCCAGAGGTTCTCAGCTAAAATAATGATGTAGCTCACATTGCCACGTTGATCTCGTCGTTCATTGAGCTGTGTAAGAATATCTTTCAGTGTTTTTTCTTCATTCTCAAAAAGCTCAGGCAGAATGACATAGTCTGATGCGGACGCGAGGGCACCGTTTAATCCCAGAAAGCCCGCATGACGCCCCATGACTTCGACAAGGAAAACCCGTTCAAAGGCATCTGCGGTATCTCTGACTTTATCCACGGATTGCACCGCCGTTTCGATGGCGGTGAAATACCCAATGGTGGCATCTGTGCCTACAATATCGTTATCGATGGTGCCCGGCAGACCAATGATTTGCCCGTCCCAGAAACTGCCCAAATGCTGTGCACCACGAAATGAGCCGTCACCGCCAATCACAAATAAGGTTGTTACTCCGAGTTCATCTAAATTGGCAGCGGCTAATCGGGCCGATTCATCGGTTTTAAATTCGAGGCAACGGGCACTGTGCAATATCGTGCCACCCCTTTGTGTAAGGTTGTGCATTTGACGGGCATCGAGTTCGCGGTATTGCTGTTTTAGTAAGCCATTGTATCCATGAAGATAACCCAACACATCATAACCAGAACGTTCACAGACTAAAACGATGGCGCGGATACAGGCGTTCATTCCCGGAGCGTCACCACCAGAGGTGAGAATAGCCACTTTCTTACTCATGGAAATTCCTTACAGTTAAGTCATGCCATTATGACAGCATCGTCGGCGATAACTATTGATGTCGGTCAGCTTAAAATTTTTCCACCTGTTGAACCATCATGAAAGGTTTAGCTCTTATCTAAAATTCAAAATGTTACTAAGCATTAATGACGGTTTAACCGTGGCATAAAACCTTGTACTGTGAGTGTAATCGTCTTAGTGCTACTTTCAAATCATTTACTGAACGCGGATATCCAATGAAAAAATGCTGGCTAGTGTTGTTGATGTTGTTCATGAGCGGTTGCAGTAGCAAACTCGCTTATAACAATCTGAATTGGCTGATTTACTGGTACATGGATGACTACGTTGAATTAAACGATCAGCAGGAAGCCATCTTTGATAAGCGATTGGAACAATGGATAGACTGGCATCGCAGCGAGGAAATGCCACGTTATATTGCGCATCTTAATGCGGTGCGCAACGATCTTAATGATGACTCGCTTACCGAATCACGTTTGCTGTCACACTATGAAAAAGCCACTGCGCATTGGCAGCGGTTACGGGCAGAAATTACCCCCGAGCTGGCAAACATGGCGCAAAAATTATCTGACGAGCAGGTTATTCGCCTGTTTGCTGCCCTGGAAAAAGACAATAAAGAATCTGAATCGTCGATTAAAGAAATTGACGAGAAATCACCAGAGGAACAGGCGAAGCAACGTATAGAAGACCTCCGAGAGGATATGTCGTCTCGCATCGGCGCCCTTACTGACGAACAAAAAGCCATCATAGACAGATTCGCGCCAACGTTTAAGCGTTCAAGCCGATTATGGCTGGATTATCGCCGTGACTTGCAGCGGCGTGCACGGGCACTGTTTGCTAATCGTGAAAATAACCCTGATTTCGTGGATGATTTAACAGCATTAATGATGAATCCTGAACAGTATCGCAGCCCCGAGTTTCTTGATGTCTGGAATAACAATCGAACCCAGCATGCCAAATTGGCGGCCGAAATCTCTCAAACCCTTACTGCTAAGCAAAAACGCAAGCTTGTAGCTCAAATCGACGATATGATTAGCGACCTTGAGGATTTATTGGATGATTAATTGTTGGATACCGCGTACCGGCCTGTTTATGGTTTTTTACTCTCACTGTTAACGGCTTTTCTTTGGGGTGTGTTACCCGTAGCGCTTACGTTGTGTTTAACCGTGATGGACAGCCCCACTATTACATTTTTCCGCTTTATTACTGCGGGCGTGGTAGTACTTGCCTTACTGCAACTGAATAACAATATTCCAACGTTAAACATGTTGTCAAAAAAGGCGTGGTGGTTGGCCATCGGCGCCACCATCATGTTGGTAACTAACTACGTAACTAATGTAATGGGGCTACGATTTCTCAGTGCATCCAGCGCCCAGGTATTAATGCAAATAGCGCCATTTGTGTTGATGCTTGGCGGCATTCTTATTTACAAAGAGTCGTTTACCAAAGTGCAGTTCTGCGGTGCGATGCTGCTGGTTTGCGGACTCGGCTTGTTTTTTAATCAGCGACTGCCGCAAATCTTTGCGTCGGAAACAGAAAGTGTGTGGGGGATTGTCATCATCGCGGGCTCTGCCATCGCCTGGGCGTGTTATGCATTAGCACAAAAGCCACTGTTAAAGTCGTTGTCTGCCCGTCAGTTAACCTTAATCATGTATCTGTTAGGGAGTCTACTGTTATTGCCGGTGAGTACACCTGGCGAAATCATGGCGATGGACACGATTCAATTTGCCGCCCTGGTATTTTGTTGTCTTAATACATTGGTCGCTTACGGGGCGTTTACCGAAGCCATGCGCGTGTGGTATGCCTCGAAAGTCAGTGCGGTGCTGGCTGTTCAGCCATTGTTTACATTCATCAGTATGACGGTAGCCGAGAACATTGCGCCGGAGGTTTTCCACCAGCCTGATCTCGATAGTATTGCGTATACAGGTGGGTTTTTAGTCGTGTGTGGTTCAATGTTGGCTGCTTTAGGGCGGAAGAAGCAAAAAACGGTTTTATCAAGCCGCCTTACTGGTAAGGCAGGATAGCTCTTCTTTTAAATCAGACAGTTTCTGTGCGTACTGCTGCTTGAGGGATTGGCCCTCTAGCATGGTTAACAAACGGCGGGATTCATTTTGTAAGCCCGGTTCTTGTTTTGTTTGCGCATGCATTAACTTCACCACACACTGCAGCAAATTCAATGCGACGCCGGTATTCACTGGCGCAAATTGCAATGCACTTGTGAAAGAGCGGCGGGCGGCAGTGTAATCACCGGCTTGGTAATGATCGATACCTTCTTTGTTATGTCGAGCGTATAACTGTCTTTTTTCCAGGGCTTTAGTCTGTTCCGACTTGAATGTACTGTCGGTAAACCGGTTCATCTGGTCATCACTTGCCAGTGCGGCCAATGCTTCCGCTTCGTCATATTCACCCACGGCGTAGAGCACTTTTATGCTGTCAGGAATGTAGCTTTGGGGATAGTGATCGTACTTTTCTTCAATGGCTTGCTGTCCGCCAGACAACACCCGTTTTGCTTCAATCAATTTACCGTCGAGGCTATGAAGTCTGGCATTGAATAGTGCCTCATAAATGGTGAAGTCGAAATCGTCATTGTATCGAGACAGATAATCATCACTTTTACCCCGTTGCACGGCGAGGCTCGCCTCGTGCTGATATTTATTGCGCGTACGTTTATCGTCAGCATGCTCAGCCACTTCAAGAATACTGCCAATGTAATTACACCATACGTTGGCATTGTTTCTTGTGACCTTGCGGGACAACTTCCAAATGGCCAGGGCACACTCGCTCATCATTACGTAATCTGCATTTTCGCGGGCAATTTCGCTGGCAATATGATGACGGTCGGTTGAATATGGACTGATTTTTATCGCCTGCTTGATGGTTTCAGCCGCTGCTTCAGGTTCATTATTGTGTAATTGGCACTCAGCAATAACATCGTATGCCTCTGCATTAAATTTACTTTGCTGAACAACAG
>Ga0208204_100182_pt1 | contig 23177 bp, 17 predicted proteins | sample DeeseametaMP2252_FD_184173 | JGI IMG/M metagenome (GOLD analysis project Ga0208204, IMG submission 184173) | Marine microbial communities from the Deep Pacific Ocean - MP2252 (SPAdes) | ecosystem: Environmental > Aquatic > Marine > Oceanic | place: West of El Salvador, Pacific Ocean | collected...
CGGGGCCGACGACATCTTGGGGTTTCGTCAGTCTGATGGAGCCGAGTGTATCGACAAGGTGGGTTAAGGCTGGGTTAACGTCGGTTTTGCAGCAGTCAAAACGTCGATAAAATAGGATGAATCTAATAAATGCCCAGCGTCTTCACGGATAACAAACGGTGGGCAACAAAAAAGCACCGGAGATGGTGCTTTTTGTCATTACACTAACGTAGCGAGGCTTATCAGACGTTATCGAACAGGTTTTCTACTCGCTGTCTGAGATCTTCAATTTGGGTAACATCGGCTGGCGCGATGAAAATGGTGTCATCACCAGCAATGGTGCCCAGCACACCGTCTTTCTGGCTGAGTGAGTCCAGCAGTCTTGCGATAAGCTGAGCCGCTCCCGGGCTGGTTCGAATGATGACCATCACGTTATTGTGTACAATATCGAGCACGAGCTGTTTTAGCGGGCTTTTCGCTGTAGGCATGCCAAGTTCGGGTGGTAAACAATACACCATATCACCACGGGCATTTCGCGTTCTTACCGCGCCAAACTTACTCAGCATACGTGACACTTTCGATTGGCTGATGTTATCAAACCCCTGTGATTTCAGGGCTTCAACGATTTCTCCCTGAGAGCCGAAACTTTCGTCTTTCAGGATTTCTTTGAAGGCTTTGATCATCTTTTCTTGTTTTATATTAGCCATATTTACCTGTCATATTTGGTGTTTAAGGGTACAAACCGCTATTATTGTGCCGTAGTCTTTCCATTTAAGCAATATTTGTGCATATTCATTCAAAATCATGCATAATCTTGCCGCTTATACCCAATATGCATGCATAAGACCATTGGGTGATTGAGTTTTTACGCGCGTTGATTTACTGTGACGCTCCGTTTTTTTGACGAGTAACTATTCCATAGGAGAAATGGTATGAAAGTAGCCGTGTTAGGTGCTGCCGGTGGTATTGGTCAAGCGCTGTCATTGTTGTTGAAAACACAATTGCCAGCAGGTTCTGAATTAGCGTTATATGACGTTGCGCCAGTTGTTCCTGGTGTTGCAGTTGACCTGAGCCACATCCCCACCGCGGTGAAAGTTACCGGTCATGGTAAAGATGATCTGGGCGATGCGCTTAGCGGTTGTGACGTTGTTCTTATTCCAGCTGGTGTTCCTCGTAAGCCTGGTATGGACCGTTCTGACCTGTTCAACATCAATGCTGGTATCGTTAAGAACCTGATCGAAGGCGTTGCTGATCACTGTCCTTCTGCTTGTGTTGGTATTATTACTAACCCAGTAAACACCACTGTTGCTATCGCTGCTGAGACGCTGAAAGCAAAAGGCGTTTACGACAAGAACAAACTGTTCGGTGTTACTACTCTGGACGTGATCCGTGCAGAAACTTTCGTTGCTGAACTGAAAGGCCTGGACGTATCAAGCGTACACGTTCCTGTAATCGGTGGTCACTCTGGTACTACTATCCTGCCTCTGCTGAGCCAGGTTGAAGGTGTTTCTTTCACTGATGAAGAAGTTGCAAGCCTGACTACACGTATCCAGAATGCGGGTACTGAGGTTGTTGAAGCCAAAGCTGGCGGCGGTTCTGCGACTCTGTCTATGGGTCAAGCTGCAGCACGCTTCTGTCTGTCTCTGGTTGCTGCTATGCAAGGTGAAAACGTGGTTGAATACACCTACGTTCAAACTGACGACAGCGACGACGCAGCATTCTTCTCACACCCTGTACGTTTAGGTGCAAACGGTGTTGAAGAAATCCTGCCTTACGGCGAGCTGAGCGATTTCGAACAAAAAGCGAAAGATGACATGCTGGAAGGTCTGCGTGGCGACATCAAAATTGGTGTTGAATTCGTAAACGGCTAATACCGAAACGAATTGCAAATCTGTTAAGGGCCGGCTTTTAAGTCGGCCTTTTTGGTTTTTGGTGTTAGCACTTCTTTTAGTGAGTCACTTCGATAATGGCCACACCCCACGGGGCGAGCGAGAGTGTTTTTTGATTGGCAATCGCTTCACCGCTGAGTAACTCTTTCCCTTCTATCCCAGATATTGTGGCTGACACCGTATTTTCGGAGTAATTAAACAGAAAGCGTAATGCTTTACCTTTTTGGTTCACTGCGTTTTTTTCTACTACAGGGAAACGATTTTCAGAACGAGTTAATCCTGCGGTCGCTGCGGCACTACTTAGGATGGCATCAATTTGCGCGTCGGTGGGCATGGTTGCCACATAGGTTGCGCTGCCTTTGCCAAAATGATTGCGGGTAACGGCGGCGTAGTCTTTCCAAACCGGATGCGAGTAGGTGGCCAGCACATCAGCTTGCTGCGCTGTCACCAGTTCCATCCACCATTTCAGTGGCTCGTCAGCGGTTTCCTGGTTCATCATCTCGGTTTTGAGGCTAGCACGCTCTGGGTGCACGAACTGTGAATAGGTTACGCCTAGAACTTCTGAAAGTCCGCCGGGTTGGGTGCTGTGACGCACTTTCACGTTCTCATCAGTGAATCCGGTTTTGAATGTCGTTACGATATGACCGCCATTTTCAACATAATCGGCAATCGCATTAAGTACGTTGTCGTCAGCAGAATAGAGCGCGGGAATGATGATGAGTTTATAGTTTTCGGCTTTGTCGGCGAAATTAGACGGGTCGAGGAAGTCGGTTTCGATGTTGGCCCGGTACAGACTGTCGTAGAACGGGCGGAGCACATCATTATATTTTTGCTGCGCACCCCAACCAAAAGAAAACTCATTAAAAGCCGTCAGGGCTTCATTACTGAACAATATGGCTACGTCGTTCTGTTTATCCAGCGAAGTGATGTTGTCGCCTAACGAAGCCAGCTTATTGCCAATTTGTTTTGCTTCAAGGTAGGTGGGGTTTTCAGCATAGTCCTGGCTCAACAAACCTTTCCAGTATGTTTCAATGGCGTTGTGTGTTGAGGCCCAATGCCAATAGGCCACCATATTTGCGCCACTGGCAACATGACTGAAAGCCTGCAGTGTGAGTTGGCCGGGGTAGGGCGTCCACTGCGGGAACCCCTGTGCTTGTGTTTCAATAACAAAATAATTCTGCCCGTTCTTCATACTGCGTGACAGGTCGCCACCTAATGCGATTTCAGCTCCAGTAAGCTGATTTTGTCCCGGATGATAAATATCCACGCCGGCGATATCCATGGCCTGTGCTGCTTCAAAATGGTCAACCGAAGACTGTATGCCGTAGGAATAGCCACGCCAGTCTAAATCAAAGTTCTGCGTAACAAACTGGCCCGTCTTTTTGTATTCGTTAACGATGTCTGCCTGCCAGGCCAGATATTCTGTGACCAGCGAACGTTGATAAGCTGCGAACGCTGCCGTCACGCTGCCGTTAATGGAAGTGACGGGGGAGGTATAAACGGATTCATGGACTTCAGGAAACTCCTCCCAACTGTTAATCCGGTTACTCCAGTAATTCAATCCATAGGCGTCGTTCATGGCATCCAGAGAAGAGAATTTTTCTTTCAGGTAATTCACGAAACCTTGCTGTACCTGCTTGCCACTGGTGTTGTAATGTTTGGTTTCGTTATCAACCTGATAACCGATGATGGCAGGGTGATCACTCACATGGGCTAACATGGCGCGTATCATGCGTTCGGCTAAGCGTCTGAAGTCAGGATTGGTGATGTCCATATTCTGCCTTGTACCGTATTTATTTTGCCCGGCAGCGGTAGTAGCCAGTACGTCAGGATAACGTTTCGCCATCCAGGCCGGGATGGCGTAAGTAGGTGTTCCGATTATTACGCGAATTCCGGCTTTATGCATGGCATCGAGTACGCGATCCAGATGGGAGAAATCAAACTCGCCTTCCCGGGGTTCCATGGTGCCCCAGGTGGACTCCCCAATGCGCACTACGTTAATACCTGCCGCCTTCATCATGGCAATGTCTTTATCAAGCCTGTCGTAGGGCATGTACTCATCATAATAGGCCACGCCGTACCAGATCGCGTCCTGCTCGAGGTCAGCGGGTACAGCGGCCCCCGCTGTTGTAATAGACAAGCTGCCGAGTAGCAGCGCCTGGCTTAAACGGGTGATGAGACTTTTCATAGTGATGTAGTTCCTTTTAAACGTTGACCAGATTGATATGGCGTAATGTCCATCGATGTCACTCTCGCGCACTGGAAAAATTGCGCGAGATGAGAGACACCTTCATTGTTTTTTTGAGTAACGAAAACGGCGCCAGGCGCGTAAAACCCCAGTGAGATATGTCGTGAAAGGTTTTTATCTCACAAGGGGGAAGGAATTATCAAGATGGAAAGTAAATTAATTGTTAATTTTAAGGCTGATAGTTTTCTGATAACGTTGTCGTAGTGGCGCTTTTGTTAGCCGCGCCAATACGCCGCTGTCATGGAGGGAATAGTTAATACACATCGCGATGATAGCGGCGGGCATCGATAAGCTGATTGACAGTATCTTCCCCCAACATGGTGTTCAGAGTGTGATGTATGCCTTCGCCCATTCCGGCATAGCTACCGCAAACATAAATCTGACCACCATTATCAACCACATCTTGCAGACTTGCCATTTGTAGGCTCAGGCTTTGCTGTACGTAAGACGGGTGTTTCTGACAGCGTGAAAAAACGCGATTTACCGCTGTTGTGGGGGCATGCTGAATGGATGGCTCAATCACTTTCGGAAGTACGTCGTCGTTGTCGGGCTCGCGTTCTCCATAAATGACGTACAGGCGACGGGATGTCTGTTTAGCTGCGTGAAGCCACTGAGAGCGAATGCCGGCGAGCCCACTGCCAGCGCCAATCAGCAGAATAGGCTTTGCATCTTCAGTAAGGTAGCAAGACGGATTCCGATGAAGTTTACCGCGAACCGGGCATCCAATGTCGAGTTGACGGGAAACCCAGCCAGATGCTTTACCCAATTCACCATCCGGTTTAATCACCAGCCTGATAATCAGCTTAACAATGCCCTCTTCAGGAAGCGAGGCGATGGTGTAGCTACGGGCTGCGGCTTGCTCTTGATCGCCTGAGTTAATGCCGGGCAGGATATCCAGAATGTCGCCTGGATGCCACGAAAACACATCACTCGTGGGGCGTAAATCGATTTCGAATAATGGACGGGTACTATCGTTATTAAGCTGTCTGCGATTCACCAGGGTAAATTGCTCAAATTCAGAATCTGTCTGCACGCTCGTATCTTGCGTAAGTGCACTGTCACTTCTGTCCCTTTTTTCCAGTGCCGTCGATGCCACTGCCCCCAGCGCTTTTAACCCCTTTTCGATTTGTTCTCCGAACGCGCAAAAGTGAGGATATTTGCTATCGCCCAATGCAATGACATTAAAATCAAGGTGCGACAAATCGGTTGAGCTAGCGTTAGCCTGGTTTAATCGTCTTAGAAAAGAACGGCCGTTATCCGGTGGTTCTCCATGACCGTAAGTACTTACTACAAATATAGCCCTTTGATATTCAGCTAGCTTCTCTATTGTGATAGCGGAAAGCGTACGGGCTTGTATGTGGTGATTGTTCGCCAGTTCCTCTGCAACACCTTGTGCAGTACCGGTTTGACTTGCGTAGGCAACTAGCAGTTCACTGTCGCTGATGTGAGTAAATAAATAGCGGCCTTTATGGCGCCAGAATAAATATCCCACCCACACCAGATAAAGTGCAACCAGCACGAGAGCCAGTATTAAACGTTGTGATTCAGTCACAATGGAAACTCCCTGTCGGTGGATCTACTAGTGAATGAAAACGAGCATGATGAATACCGGAATAAGCAACCCCAGCGCGGTGACTGGCCAGGTTGAGGCTTTATGTGGGGCTTGCTTAAGCAAAAGTTGTAAACCGGTAATGGTAAAGATAATCACCACCGCGGAGAATATATCGATGAACCACGACCATACACCGCCGGTATTGCGGCCTTTATGTAAGTCGTTGAAATAGGCAATCCATCCTCTGTCAGTGCCTTCATAAACCAGTTCGCCCATTTCTGCATCGATAGACAGCCAGTGATCTTGCCCCGGGCCAGGCCAGGAAACGTAAAGCTCTACGCCATCCCATTCGCCTTCTTTATCTGAGGGGGGCGCTATGCCGTTGTCTGATAACCAGTTACGCAGCGAGCGGGGCAGCGTAACTGGGCCTTCCTCCATCGAATCGAGTAGGGCGAGTTGATCGTCGGGTACCGTTTTCTCAATGTTAGTTAGCTGCGGAACAGCATCGATATCGGCTGCATGATTTAACGTGATACCGGTGATAGCAAACATAAGCATACCGACCATACAGATTGCGGCAGAAATCCAGTGCCACTGGCGGGCGCTGCCTAAAGAAAATCGCATAATGTTACTCAAATTGGACAAACGGAGTCTGGGGATGACCAGAATAATCTGGTTATGATAATACGAATTATTATTTTTTGAAGCAAAGCTGGCCCACAAAGTGGGCCAGTAGTCTCTTTCGCTGGGCGTTTAACCCTTTTTATCAGAATACGTAGGTAAGATATACGCTGCCATTTCTACCAGGCTCAGAAAAACGCTGGAAGCCATTACCCGAAACGCCTGAGAAGAATCCGCCGTTACCTGAACGCAGGTTTCTCACTACGCCCCAACGGTAATATTCTTTATCTGTCAGGTTATACAACGCCGCCGTCAGTCTCAGATTATCTGTGATTTGATAAAATGCGGTGAGGTCGAATGTTGTCAGACTACCAGGATAAAAGAACGGGCCACTGCCATTGTTAAGCGATGCAAAACTGTTTTGGTCGGCATTGTTGTCCATTTTGGCGGAATACATACCGTGCAGTTTTACACCCCAGTTGTGGTCAGTTGACAGATAACCCAGCGATAACGTTGCTGCATCCGGAGCCAGTGTCTCCAGATCGTTGCCTCTGTCGTAGAAGTCAAAGCTGTCTTCACTGAGCGGTACATATTCAGATTTGTACTCGCCGGATATGGTGGAGTACGCGAACTGTGCAGTAATGTTGTCGGTCAACATATAGAAAGTACTGAACTCAAGACCTTTAATAGCAATTTCGCCACTGTTACGCGGTTGAGTGTAAGTATCTTCACTCACGACAGACGTCGTACACTCGCCAGTCCAGGGGCTACAGGACTGTGTTGTTACGTCAGTGCCATAAGCGTTGGAGAAGGTTTCACTCTGAATACGGTTGGTGTAGTTGGTTTTAAAAGCCGTGATATTGACATATCCACGTTCAAAGTTTGCCTGATAGCTCACTTCATAGTTTGTCGAGCGTTCAGCGTCTAGTTCGGGGTTCGCTACCTCATCGAGATCCTGATAAACGTCGCCGGTGACAATGTCAGTGATCTCATCACCAGAATTGGTGCCGAAATAAAGTTCCTGTAGCGTCGGAGCTTTGTAGCCCTGGCTCACTTTAGCCAGAATTTCATGTCCCTCGGCAACGGTATAGCTCAGTGCCAATTCACCAACCAGCGCATTGAAGCTGGCATCCTGAACACTTTGCCCGGTAGGATCTGAGAAGTTTTCAGACACTTCCGGCTCATACTCTGTTCTGTCATAGCGCGCGCCAACGTGCAGGTTAACAGCATCATTTAATGCCATGGTGTCGGTGGCATAAAAAGAGATCAGCGTTTTATCTGATTTAGGTACAAATGCCTGATCGAGAACAGGGTAACCGTCGAGTAAAGCTGCGCTGGTGGTTTCACCGTCGTAGCGGCGATCGTACATAATATTGTTTGACTCGGTTTTCTGATAAGTCAGTCCGTACGCAATATTGTGGCTGATATCACCTTCGATGAGTTTGGTGAGATCGACATTGACATTTGTCGACTGTTGCTCAAATTCGCGGTCTTCCTGACGCAGTATTACGGAACCCTGACTGTTGTACAGGAAGGATGTCAGACCCGACGTATACAATTCCTGATAATTTGCCTGAAGCTTTATTGTGTCGAAGAACGGGTTATTGGCATTTTCCTGCTCGTAAAATACACCGTAGCGTTCACGATTGTTTTCATCGTAACTGGAAAAATCGAAGTAACTTGCCGTTGTACCTTCCGCCGGTTCTCTCGACAGCGGCAACCCATCGGTTGAACGGTCGGTTTTTTCAAGAACAACGCCAAAGCGGCTATTTTCGCCCAGGTTGTAAGCAAGCTTCAACATCACAGCATCGCTGGTATTATCCATCGGATCAGCCTGGCCTCGGGCAGCACCCAGAATATCGTCGCCATTGCTGTGAGCTTCAGTTTCATCGCTCTGACGGCGAGTATATTGCAGCAGGCTCTCAAAATTGCCAGTACGATTGGCCACAGTACCGTGCATCAGCCATTCGTTTGAACGAGAGTCGAAACCCGTTTTTACTTTTCCCCCCGTGGCATCACCCGTTAATGGCAGAAAATCCGCGGCGTCGTTAGTGACATAAGACACTGCACCCGCTAAAGCGCCAGAACCGATAGCCACAGAGCCCGGCCCCTTTGAAATGGTCACCGTTTTAACGTGTTCCAGTTCAACCTGGCCACGGCTCGAGCCAAACATACCGTAAGCGGCAAATGTTGACGGGTTAAGAGTTTCACCCTGAGCGACACCATCAACCAGTACTGCAACCGCATCACCGCCTAATCCCCGGATATTAAATCCGTCATCACCAAATCGGTTGCCGGTGTCGTTTATCTGTACGCCAGGAATGTAGCGCGCTGTATCTTCGATGTTTGTAATGGAATCCAGTGCTATAGCTTGCGCATCGAGTGTAGTTTCATTTTTGTTGTACTCAATGGCGTCTTCGCTTTTTACTTTGGTGACAGCAAGTTGTTCTTTTTCTTGGGCAAAAACGTTGCCTGACAGGATCGCCGTAACTGCAAAACATAATGCAGTGCGTTGGAAAGTCATGATTGGCTCCATGCGGTAGTGTTGTTTTCGTAGATTTTTATGTTTGCTTTGACTGCTTCAAAAAAAGGGTGAGTAGTCGACGTCACGTTGCGGACAACCGAACGGGTCAGTCAAAGTTGATGAGGATAATATTGATAATAATTCGTATTTGCAATAAGATCCCTTCACTTTTTACAACCAGGAAACACAAAAATGAATAAAACCTCCCTGGCGCTGGTCTGTGCGGGCCTGCTTTTTATCCCAGCCTCTCAAGCGCATACGCCGTATTTAAAACCTTTGAGTTTTGAACCGGTTAGCCGCGACACCGTTACCTTGGATGCTTCATTCGCCGAGCAATTTTTCGTTCCAGAAGTGGCGATCAGCAATGCAAAATTCGATGTTGAAACGCCAGACGGCAAACTGTCACCTGTTGAGACGGTAGTGGACTTAAAAACGCGAAATGTGCTTGAGCAGGCAATGGAGCAGGAAGGCACTTATCGCTTCTCCACCGGGAAGCGCATGGGAGCAATTTTCAGAGTTTACGACCTCAATGGTGAGCGTGGTTCCATGAGAGGCAATGAGAAGCCGTTGCCAGAAGGCGCTACATTAACTGAGCACTTTCAGTCGGTAACCAGTGCGGTGACTTATGTAACGAAAAAAGGCCCTACTGATACGGTGTTGGCAGCCAGCGGACAAGGGCTTGAGTTGGTACCTCGAACTCACCCAAATGGCTTGTTTAGCGGCGACACGTTTGCATTCACCTTAACTTACGAAGGCGAACCGGTAGCTGATGAAAAAGTCACGCTGTATTTGGCTAACGACCAGTTTAGTGAAGAGTCTGATTTCCAAACGCTTACTACAAATGCCAAAGGGGAAGCGTCGGTATCATTGAATTCGCAAGGGTTGTACCTGCTTCAGGCCCGGGTAAAAGCGCCTGCACCAAAGGGGGCCGACGTGCCGGTATACAGTTACACCACCACGCTAACGTTAGAAGCATTCTGAGGACGAACAATGAAAATTAACTCTGTAATTATCGCTACTGCGCTGCTCTCTCCGCTGGCTATGGCCGCTCCGCACAGTGCCAGCGGCATTATTCTCACTTACGATTTAGACGGAAATGAAAAGCTGTCGCTAGAAGAGTTTGTTGATGCCCGCCGACAACGTTTCGCCGCTACCGACACCAACCATAATGGTACGCTGGAAGAAGATGAGTATGTGTACGAGTGGGAAGGGAAAATGACCACACGCATGCAGGCCGACCGAAAAGCTTCGGTAAAACAAACGCATATTCGCTTTAACGCTATCGATAAGGATGACAATAAGCAGATCACCAAAGCGGAAATGGATGCTGTTGGCGAGCGTGGTTTTGATTTTATGGATCAAAATAAAGACGGGGTCATTCTGGCCTCTGATCCTGACCCGGTACGTGAAGGCCGAGCTGATAACAGCGATGATAAGCCGAAATTGGAACAACGCCCCATGTTACGCATGCCGACGACGCACAACATCGAGGGCTTCATGGGCTTGTACGATACAAACGGTGATGAAAAAGTCGATAAAGCAGAATTTCAGGCTGTCAGAGATGTGCAATTCGCCCGAACCGATGAGAACGGCGATGGCGTACTGACAGAACAGGAATACGTGCTGGAGTTTGAAGATCGTCTGGACGCGCAATACGAAAAAACTTATGACGGCCAGGTAAAGCAAACCTACGTACGTTTTGGGGTGCTGGACAAAGATGAAAACGGTCACATGACTTTTAACGAGTACATGCAGTCTGGTTTCCGCTCTTTCAGTCGCTACGACACCACCGGTGACGGCTTCATCACATTAGATGATCCCGCACCTGTTTTTAAACGCGAAAGTACAGAGAGCGACGATAAGGCAACGCAAACTGCGAGCGTGAATAATTAATGAAACGCAGCTTCATTGTATTCGTTTGGAGTGCCTGTGCAGCTTTTGCTGCACAGGCGGCAAGCCCGGCCGCTCACTCCACTTCAGAAAATATCCCTTCAGCAAAACTCGCAAACTCAGCACACACATTTCATATTCAGCAAGCAGATTATGACGTTGTTATAAAATTGGTTGACGGCCATGAAAAGGTTAAGCAACAGCCGTTGGCTGAGCTGGTGCAAAACACCGCGGAAGTGTTGGCACCACAAAGTAAACTGGTAGCCGACTTGTCACGACCTGGCGCTCACGATGTGCCTGCATGGATATTTGAGGGCTTGGCGAAGTGCGAGGATTGGTTTCATCTCACCGAAGGCAAAGTGAGTTGCCGTAACGGTGCGCTTTATCAGTATTGGCATCAGTACGTGGCTGGAGAAGGCACGCTGGAACGTCGAGAAGCGCGGAAGCTGGCAAGAGCATCCAGAGTGACCAAGGTAACGTTAAATACGCCATCGCAACTGCTAATGCCGGAGATCATGCCACAGGTCATGCCGCAGAGCATGCCAGATGCTCCGTTCTGGGATTTCGGTTTAATCGGAGATGCATTACTTGCTAACCGAATCGCCAAGTATCTTCAGCAAATCGTAGGCGAAGACGGCGCATTTTCTATTACGGTAAACAAGACGTCCATAACCCATGAAGGCAAGTCACCATCTGGCTGGACGCTGTTTGATAAACCAGTAATGGCACATCACGACGTGTTTTCCGGTGCCATCATAGACACTGCTAGCCGCAAGGTGGTAATAGGGGCCGCAGAAAGTGGGGTATTGGATAGCAGTGATGGCTGGCCTGCGTCGGGCTTAACCTCCCACGTGGTTGCACCCAATGTGTTTGATGCCGCGATAGTGTCGCAACTGGCCGTGGTCAGTTCTACCACCCAACTTAACGATTTTCTGGTTGATAAGCCTGAGGTGCTGGTTAAGACCACCGATCAAAAGGGAAGGGTGAACACTACTGAGGGTTACTTTGCATTTTGGCAAAATCAGCACGATACGGCCGTTAAACCATTAACCATTGATGTGACTTTGCCGCGCTTTAACGTGCCGGAATATCACGGCCCTTATGTTTCTGTGTGGTTAACCGACGAGAATGCGCAGTTGATTAAAAGCCTGTCAATTCGTGGTGATAGCCAACGCTGGCTCACCGAATTGAGAGTGTGGTGGCGAAAAATAGGTAGAACCCATGAAGACTTCATTGATGGATTCGCCGGTGCAACACGCAAGAATAAGCCGCTGCATGTGCTATGGGACGGGTATGACGAAAAAGGACAACCGGTAAAACAGACTAAACTTGTACTGAACGTGGAAGTCGCGCGGGAAGACGGTGGTCGGAATTATCAAAAAATCCCGCTCGATTTAGAGGCGTTGATGAAACAGCCTTTACATGCGGTGGGGAAGGGGGAAATTGGTGAAGTGTCCGTCTCTTTGTAGCAAAAGCGGAAGAAGCTAGTGCACTTGCTGACAATGCCTTAAATGTAAACATACAAAAAAGCCGTCGTTTTCACGACGGCTTTGTTCATTATGGCGAAGACCGGATTAACCGGTGTTGCGCATACCGATTGCAATACCGGCGATGGTCACCATCATGGCGCGTTCTAGTACCGCATTCTGCGCGTCGTCACCGGCTGCACGAATACGCTCTAGCAGTTCGATTTGCAGATAATGCAGAGGCTGCAAGTAACCGGCACGGATATTCATTGACTCTTTACCCATTGGGTCTTTGTCCATGATGCTTTCCTGACCGGTGAGTGCCAGCAGAGATTCCACACTTTCTTTCAGCTCGTCACGCAGCGCCTGACCAAAGTGCTTCAGCTCATCCGGTACCAAGCGCTCGTCATAAGCTTCACTGATTCGTGGATCTGCTTTGTTAAACACCATGTCCAGCATAGACAGACGTGAACGGTAGAATGGCCATTCCGCGAACATTTCCTCTACCACCTTGCTGTCGCTTTCTGCTTTCACAGAATCGATAGCGCGCATTACGCCAAGCCAGGAGGGCAGTACCAGACGGGTTTGTGCCCAAGCGAAAATCCACGGGATAGCACGCAAACTTTCAATACCGCCCTGAGGTTTACGCTTCGAAGGACGACTACCTAACGGCAGTTTGCCCAGCTCTTGCTCTGGCGTGGCTACCCGGAAGTAAGGTACGAAGTCTTTATCTTCGCGCACGGTGCCGCGGTAGTTGTCGCGTCCATTCGCGGCCATCTTGATGATAAGTTCACGCCACTCTGGCTTCGGCTCCGGAGGCGGGAACAGCATGGCTTCAATGATCGCAGACGCGTAAATACCTAAGCTTTGCTTCGCCAGTTTTGGCATACCGAATTTATAGCGGATGGTTTCACCCTGTTCGGTAACACGGAAGCCACCTTCCAGTGAGCCTGGAGGCTGTGAATGAATAGCTGCATGTGCAGGCAGACCACCACGACCGATCGTACCACCGCGACCGTGGAACAGTGTCAGTGTGGTTTCAAATTCATCGGCAACTTGTACCAGTGCTTCCTGAGATTCGTACTGTGCCCAGCCTGCAGCCAGCGCACCGGCATCTTTAGCAGAGTCAGAGTAACCAATCATCACATACTGACGGCCTTTAATGTAACCACGATACCAGTCGATAGACAGCAGCTTACGCATAACTGAAGGCGAGTTATTCAGGTCGTCCAGGGTTTCGAATAAAGGTGCTACCGGCATTGGCCAGTCTACACCTGACTCTTTCAACAGTAATTGAACCGCCATGACATCTGATGGCTCACTGGCCATTGAAATGATGTAAATACCGAAACCTTCTTTACTGTGCTGAGAGATAACTTTACAGGTATCGAGCACTTCTTTTACGTCGTCAGACGCTTCCCATTGCGCAGGGAACAGCGGGCGCTTAGAGCTAAGTTCTCGCAGCAGGAAAGCCTGTTTGTCTGCTTCACTCCATTGCGCATAGTCACCTAAACCAAGATAGCGGGTAATCTCGCTGAATACATCAGCATGGCGCTCTGAGTCCTGACGTACGTCCAAACGCAGCAGGTGAACACCAAAACACTGTACCCGGCGGATAGTGTCTAGCAGCAAGCCATTGGCTGTCACTGGCATACCGCACTCAATTAATGAGTCGTAGCACAGCATCAGAGGCTCAAGTAGCTCATCGTTATGCTGAACCCAGGTACTTTGGTCAACTTTCTTGCCAGCCAGGTAATCGGCGATACCGTCACGGGTTTCACCACAGCGGCGAACCAGTGGACGAAGTAATGCGCGATACGGTTCGTTGGCATCAACGCCAACAGCTTCACGCAGGGCATCGCTACAATCGAACATCGACAGTTCTACTTGTAGACGGTCGAGATCAGAGGCAAACAGTTTTGCTGCACGCTTACGGGCCAGCAGTAATACCTGTTCAGTCACTTTTGACGTTACAAACGGGTTACCATCACGGTCGCCGCCCATCCAGGAGCTAAACTGAACCGGTGCGGCATCCAGAGGCAAATTAACTTTGTAGTCTGACTGCAAACGCTCGTCGAGGTCACGGAGGAAGTCAGGTACGGCTTCCCACAGCGAGTTTTCGATAACGGAGAAGCCCCAACGCGCTTCATCAACCGGGGTAGGGCGAACAGAACGAATTTCTTCGGTATGCCACGCCTGACTGATTAAATCAGCAATACGGGTTTCAACGCGGTCGCGCTCTCGATCTTCAAGGGTATCCTGGTGAATATGCTTCAGGCACTGTGCTAACTCTTTCTGTTTATGAATGAGTGTACGGCGAGTCACCTCGGTAGGGTGCGCCGTGAGTACCAGATCAATTTTCAGTTTTGAAACCGCTTTCTGTACGTTTTCAACATTGAGATCAGCTTTATCCAGGTGTTCAAACAGCGCATCTAACGACGCATCTACGCTCATCGCACTGTTGTATTCCTGCTCAGCAATATTGCCCAATGTCAGGAATTGAGCAAATGCCCGGCCAACCGTCAAAAGATCAGAATCTGAAAGTTTTTTGAAAATTTCTTTCAGGTTTTCGCTACAGGTTGCGTCGCCCTGATATGAAGAACGACCATCTTTTCTGATGGTCTCAATGCGGTCTAACCATTCCTGACCTAATTCAGCTTGAATGGTTTCGCCAAGGACTTTCCCCAGGTACCGAACTGTGTCTTTAAGTTCAGCATCATAGTGTGATTGCATAGCATCCTCCTACTGTATATGCCCATAACCATACTTCAAAATTGTTAAACTTGTCTAACGTCATTCCGTTATAAATTAAACCTTAATGAAAAGTTCATTTAACAAATCCCAAGCCCCAAGCATGTTGCAGGCTGATATGATACACTCCGTGCCAGGTTATTTAGCATGCACTTTGAGTAACGAAATGCGACTAAATAATGAACAAATCTTGTAATTTACTTTCAGGAGTCAATGTGACCGATAAATATACCAGCGTTGAAACGCAAGCAAGCTATGGTGTTGGTTTCCAAATGGGAGAGCAGCTTAAATCCAATCCGTTCGAAGGCCTGTCTCTAGATGCAGTACTCGACGGTCTGAGCGATGCGTTCAATGGTCAAGCCTCACAGGTTGATACCGACACGCTGCGCAACGCATTTGGTGAAATTCACCAACGCATGCAGGCTGCTAAAGCTGAGCAAAGCAAAGCGGTAATTGAAGAAGGTAACGCTTACCTTGCAAAAAATGCAGAACGTGATGAAGTTACGGTAACCGAAAGCGGTTTGCAATATGAAATTATTGAAGCCGGTGAAGGTGGCAAGCCTGCTGCAGACAGCACGGTTCGCGTTCATTATCACGGTACACTGATTGATGGTAGCGTATTTGACAGCTCTTACAAGCGCGGTCAGCCAGCTGAATTCCCAGTAAACGGTGTGATCCGCGGCTGGACTGAAGCACTGCAGTTAATGCCAGTAGGTGCAAAATGGAAACTGTACATTCCTTACGATCTGGCATACGGCGAACAGGGTGCAGGCGGCGCGATCGCCCCTTACTCTACGCTGGTATTCGATGTTGAGTTACTCGACATCCTGGGTTAATCCCCATGGCGGCAGTGTGTACACACTGTCGCTACCTTCCTGCCTGTATGGCATCTTCACACGACATCTGCTCAGAGTTGTAAATGCCACAGACGCGATTACAATACGCGCACAATTATCAAAGGAAAAACTACTATGGTTATCAAGCCTAAAGTCAGAGGCTTCATCTGTACTAACGCACACCCAGCGGGTTGTGCTGCTTCAGTAGCAGAGCAAATTGATTATGTTCGTCAGCAGGGCGACCTTGGTGACGGCCCTAAAAATGTGTTGGTTATCGGTTGTTCTACCGGTTACGGCCTGGCGTCACGTATCACTTCCGCTTTTGGCTATGGTGCGAAAACCTTAGGTGTTTGTTTCGAAAAAGAACCGACTGAGCGCAAAACAGCGACAGCGGGCTGGTATAACACTGCAGCATTTCATCAGCAGGCTGAACAGAATGGTCTGTACGCAAAAACCTTAAATGGCGATGCCTTTTCAGATGAAATGAAAGCGCAGGTGATTGAACAAATTAAAACTGACTTGGGTTCTGTTGATCTGGTGATTTATTCACTGGCTTCTCCACGCCGTACCGACCCGGTAAGTGGCGAAACCTTCAAGTCAACATTGAAGCCGGTAGGCCAGGCCTACACCACCAAAACCTATGACACCGACAAAGATAAAGTGCACGATGTCACCCTGGAGCCTGCCAACGATGAAGAAATTCATAACACTATTAAAGTGATGGGCGGTGAAGACTGGGAACGCTGGATGGATTTCCTCGGCGATGCCGGGGTGCTGGCTGAAGGTTGTAAGACCACGGCTTATACTTATATCGGTAAAGAATTGACTTGGCCTATCTATGGCCAGGCGACTATCGGTAAGGCGAAAGAAGATCTCGACCGTGCCGCCGCTGCCATTATCGGAAAGCACACTGATAAGCTGGTTGAAGCAAACGTGTCTTCATTAAAAGCACTGGTTACCCAGGCGAGTTCAGCGATTCCGGTTATGCCGCTTTACATTTCACTGATTTACAAAGTGATGAAAGAAGAAGGCACCCATGAAGGTTGTATTGAACAAATCTTTGGTTTGTACACAGAGTGCCTTTACGGTGAAACCGGTGCGGTAGACGAGGCGAATCGTTATCGTATGGATGGCAAGGAAACCAACGATGCCACTCAGGCGAAAATCAAGGCGCTGTGGGATCAGGTAACACAAGATAACTTCCATGAATTAAGCGATTACGCCGGATATCATCATGAGTTCCTGAAGTTATTTGGATTTGATATTCCAGGCGTCGATTACGAAGCCGACGTTGATACCGCGGTTAAATGGTAATCTGACAAAATTATAATAAAGCCGTCGATAGACGGCTTTTTTGCGTTTTACGTCAGAATATAGGCGTTAAGTCTTAGATTTAAATCACATTCAATGTGGTAGTATTTTCAGCCATTCCGAAGTATTGGCATCTGCCAGTGAATAGCGCGCTCACTTTCTGAGCAGTCAGGCCGAGATGGTCTACACTAGAAAAGCGCCTGACATCGCAGGTTGTTACCTGTGTATTGCAAAATTAACCTGCAGTTATATTAAAAATTAACAAATATTGTGGATTATCCATTATTTGCATAGCGTAACGCGTTGCGATGATGCTAAAATCCCGTAGTTAAGTAGAGGGCGTTTTATTCTCTGCTTCCGGTTTTTACTTCAACACCGCTTCAGTAGTAGCTATGGGGCTGGTTTCAGTAAAAACAACGGCCCTAATAATAAGATATTCTCGGCACGTATCGAGATTTACCACCAGAAACTGGTTGGTGAGAACGCTGCAACGGAAATTCAATAAAACTTTGGGTGACGGATACCTGATTAAGAAGTGCGCTTCTGCATGCAGGCAGCTCAGGCTGCAGTTATGCATAAGGGTTCTTCTATTAGAGTAGTGCGATTACGTATGATAAAAATCAAGAAAGGTCTCGACCTCCCTATCAAGGGAGCGCCGCAACAGCAAATCTCCGATGGAGCTGCTGTCACGCGCGTTGCCGTTCTGGGAGAAGAATATGTTGGCATGCGTCCTACCATGCATGTCCAAGTTGGTGACAAAGTAGCTAAAGGCCAGATTCTTTTTGAAGATAAAAAGAATCCAGGCGTGAAGTTCACTGCACCGGCTGCGGGCGAAGTGGTAGAAGTAAACCGCGGCGCCAAACGTGTTCTTCAATCTGTTGTAGTTAAAATCGAAGGCAGCGAAGCTGTTACTTTCGATAAAATTGCTGCAGACCAGATCGCTAACGCTTCCAAGGAACAACTGCAAACTTCACTGGTAGACTCCGGTCTATGGACTGCTTTACGCACCCGTCCATTCAGTAAAGTGCCAGCGGTAGGTTCTACTCCTTCATCCATCTTTGTTAACGCAATGGATACCAACCCACTGGCTGCAGATCCTGCAGTAATCATCGCTGAGCGTAGCGACGATTTTGTTGCTGGCTTAAAAGTGCTTAAGCAACTGTCAGGCGGCAAGGTATACGTGTGTAAAGCAGCAGGTGCTTCAGTATCTACCGGCGACGCAGCCGTTGATGTTGAAGAGTTCGGTGGTCCACACCCGGCAGGCCTCGCTGGTACGCACATTCATTATTTAGATGCAGCAGGTGCGAAGAAAATCGTCTGGTCAATTAACTACCAGGACGTAATGGCTTTCGGCGCATTTGTCACAACCGGTGAAGTAGATAACCGTCGCGTTGTTTCTCTGGCTGGTCCTGCAGCGAAAAATCCTCGTCTGGTACGTACGTTACTGGGTGCAGATATCGCTGAACTGACTGCCGGCGAGCTTAACGATGGTGAAGTGCGCACGGTTTCTGGTTCTGTATTGAACGGTACCACTGCACGCGGTGTTCATGGTTTCCTTGGTCGCTATCACCTGCAGGTGTCTGCGCTGATGGAAGGTCGTGAGAAGAAATTCCTTGGCTGGATCACCCCTGGTTCAGACAAGCACTCAGTAACCCGCGCTTACTTGGGTCACCTGGGTAGCAAAGATTTCGACATGACTACCACTACCAACGGTTCAGAACGTTCTATGGTACCAATCGGTAACTACGAGCGCGTTATGCCTCTGGATATTCTTCCAACACTGTTACTGCGTGACCTGATTGCAGGCGACACTGACAGTGCTCAGGCTATGGGTTGTCTGGAACTGGACGAAGAAGATTTAGCTCTGTGTACTTATGTATGCCCGGGCAAATACAGCTATGGTCCAATTCTGCGTAACTGTCTGACCACCATTGAGAAAGAGGGTTAAGTCATGGGTTTAAAAGCCTATCTGGAAAAAATCGAACCAAATTTCGAGCCAGGTGGAAAGTACGAAAAGTGGTATGCCCTGTACGAAGCTGCAGCAACCATCTTCTACACTCCTGGTATGGTTAACAAAGCCGGTACTCACGTACGTGACAGTATCGATCTGAAACGCATCATGATTATGGTGTGGATCGCGACTTTCCCGGCAATGTTCTTCGGTATGTATAACATCGGCCTGCAAGCACAAGACGCGATTGCTGGCGGTGCATCTCTGCCAGATACATGGCAGGCTGGCCTGTTCACTGCGCTGGGCGGCGATATCGCTAACGCCAGTGGTCTGGGTCTGTTCTTCTACGGTGCCTGCTTCTGGTTGCCTATCTACGCGGTAACCTTCGCGGTAGGTGGTTTCTGGGAAGTACTGTTTGCTTCTGTGCGTAAGCACGAAGTAAACGAAGGCTTCTTCGTAACGTCTGTACTGTTCGCACTGACAATGCCTGCTACTGTGCCTCTGTGGCAGGTTGCGCTGGGTATTACCTTCGGTGTGGTTATCGCTAAAGAAGTCTTTGGTGGTACCGGTCGTAACTTCCTTAACCCTGCTCTGGCAGGTCGTGCATTCCTTTACTTCGCATATCCAGCAGCAATGTCTGGTGACAAAGTATGGGTAGCGGCTGACGGTTATTCAGGTGCAACTACCCTGGGTCAAGCGGCAACAACTGGCTACGACTTCTCTGATACAGCGGCATGGTGGGATCACTTCTTTGGTTTCATTCAAGGCTCTTCAGGTGAAACATCAACCTTAGCGATTATGCTGGGTGGCCTGTTTATCATCTACATGCGCATTGCCAGCTGGCGAATTGTTGCGGGTGTAGCAGTAGGTGTAGCGTTCTTCGCAACTTTACTGAACATGATCGGCAGCGACACTAACCCAATGTTTGCAATGCCTGCGCACTGGCACTTTGTTGTCGGCGGTCTGGCTTTCGCAATGTTCTTCATGGCGACTGACCCGGTATCTGCATCATTTACCAATCAAGGTAAGTGGGCTTACGGTATCTTCATCGGTTTCATGACCGTACTTGTTCGTGTGCTTAACCCGGCCTTCCCTGAAGGTGTAATGTTGGCAATCCTGTTCGCCAACCTGTGGGCACCACTGTTCGACTATTTCGTCGCACAAAGCAATATTAAGCGGAGGGTAGCTCGTGTCGGCTAAGAAAGAAACTTTAGGAAAAACAGTTGGCGTTGTTGTTGCCGTCTGTCTGGTTTGTTCCATTATCGTATCAGGTGCTGCGGTAGGTCTGCGCTCTCAGCAGCAAGCTAACGCTAAGCTCGATAAGCAAACTAACATTCTGACTGCTGCTGGCCTTTACAAAATGGGCATGAGCAGTGACGAAATCGATGCAACGTTTAAAGAGTTCGTGCAAACGCGCTATGTTGATTTAAGCACTGGTGAATTCACTGAAAAGCCGTCTGAAGACTACGACATGTACAAAGCGGCGAAAGAAGACGAAACCAGCATCAAGGTTGAAGGCAGCAATGTTGGCTTCCAGCGACGTGCGAAAGTAGCGAGTGTCTACCTGGTTGAAGACGAAGCTGGTGATGTTTCCCGCGTGATCCTCCCTGTTCACGGTAGTGGTCTGTGGGATCTGATGTACGGTTTCCTGGCTGTTAAAGCTGATGGCCAGACTGTGAAAGAGCTTATTTATTATCAGCAAAAAGAAACGCCAGGACTTGGCGGTGAAGTGCAGAATCCATCCTGGCAAGCGAAGTGGGATGGTAAGAAGCTGTATAAAGACGGCGATGTGGCTATTGAGGTTAAGAAAAACGCTAACCCTGAAAACCCATACTCTGTTGACGCACTTTCCGGCGCGACCCTGACCAGTAACGGTGTTGAAAACACCATCCAATACTGGGTAGGTGAGCAGGGCTTCGGTCCTTTCCTTAAGAAACAAGCATGGCGTTCATAAAGGATACTTATCGTGGCTGACACTAAAGAAATGAAAAAGGTCCTCTTTGGACCGATTCTCGACAACAACCCAATCGCCCTGCAGGTACTTGGTATCTGTTCAGCACTGGCGATTACTACCAAGTTGGAAACGGCTCTGGTTATGGCTCTGGCTCTAACCAGCGTAACGGCGTTCTCTAACTTGTTTATTTCCGCCATCCGGAATCAAATTCCTTCAAGTGTGCGGATTATTATCCAGATGACCATCATTGCGTCTCTGGTAATCGTGGTTGACCAGATTCTGAAAGCTTACTCTTATGAGATATCTAAGCAGCTTTCGGTGTTCGTAGGTCTGATTATTACCAACTGTATCGTAATGGGTCGTGCAGAAGCGTATGCGATGAAGAGTCCACCGCTGATGAGCTTCTTAGACGGTATTGGTAATGGTCTGGGTTACTCCTTCATTCTGATTTGTATCGGTACAGTGAAAGAACTGTTCGGCTTCGGCACCATCTTAGGTTTCGAAATTCTGCCTCTGGTACAAAACGGTGGCTGGTATCAGGCAAACGGCCTGCTTATCCTGCCTTTCAGCTCATTCTTCCTGATCGGTGGTATGGTGTGGATTCTGCGCACCCTGCGTCCTGAACAGGTTGAGCCTAAGGAGTAATAGTCATGGAACATTATCTGTCTTTATTTGTTCGTTCGATTTTTATCGAAAATATGGCGCTGTCATTGTTCCTGGGTATGTGTACGTTTCTGGCCGTATCCAAGAAAGTTAAAACAGCGATGGGTCTGGGTGTAGCGGTTATCGTGGTACTGGGTATTTCTGTACCGGTTAACCAGATCATCTACGTAAACATCCTGGCTCCTGGCGCACTGAAATGGGCTGGCTTCCCTGATGCTGACCTGAGCTTCCTGAACTTCCTGACCTTCATCGGCGTTATCGCTGCATTGGTTCAGATTCTGGAAATGGCGCTGGATAAGTTCTTCCCTGCACTTTACAACGCACTGGGTATCTTCCTGCCTCTGATCACAGTTAACTGTGCAATCTTCGGTGGTGTTGCATTCGCGGTTCAACGTGAATACAGCCTGGGTGAGAGCTTCGTGTATGGTGTTGGTAGCGGTATGGGCTGGGCGTTGGCAATTGTGTTGCTGGCGGCTGTTCGCGAAAAACTGAAGTACGCTGATATGCCTGATGGTATTCGTGGTCTGGGCTCTGTGTTCATGATTGCGGGTCTGATGGCGTTAGGCTTCCAGTCTTTCACTGGTATCGCGCTGTAATAACGCAAAGGAGCATATAAATGAGTATTGAAATGTTACTTGGCGTTGGCATGTTTATTGTCATCGTTCTGGCACTGGTATTTATTATCATGTTTGCCAAATCTAAGTTGGTACCAAGCGGTGACGTAACTATCATGATCAACGACGATCCTGAGAAAGCGATTACTACTCAGCCTGGCGGCAAGCTGTTAGGCGCGCTGGCAGAAGCGGGTATCTTCGTATCATCTGCTTGTGGTGGCGGTGGTTCTTGTGGCCAGTGTCGTGTAGACATCAAAGAAGGTGGTGGTGAGATTCTGCCTACCGAACTTGATCACATCACTAAGCGTGAAGCCCGTGAAGGTTGCCGTCTGTCATGTCAGGTTGCGATTAAGCAAGACATGAAGATTGAGCTTGAAGAAGAAATCTTTGGTGTTAAGAAGTGGGATTGTGAAGTTATCTCTAACGACAACAAAGCAACCTTCATCAAAGAGCTTAAGCTTAAGATCCCTAACGGTGAAAGCGTACCTTTCCGAGCTGGTGGTTACATCCAGATTGAAGCACCTGCTCACCACGTGAAATACAAGGATTACGATATTCCTGAAGAGTATCGTGCCGACTGGGAGCGTTTTGGTTTCTTCGACATCGAATCTAAAGTTGATGACGAGACCATCCGTGCTTACTCAATGGCGAACTACCCGGAAGAAGAAGGTATTATTATGCTGAACGTGCGTATCGCTACGCCGCCGCCTAATAATCTGTCTCTGCCTGCGGGTAAGATGTCTTCTTACATCTGGAGCCTGAAAGAAGGTGATAAAGCGACTATTTCTGGTCCGTTCGGTGAATTCTTCGCGAAAGAGACTGACGCAGAAATGGTATTCATCGGTGGTGGCGCAGGTATGGCACCAATGCGTTCGCATATCTTCGACCAGCTTCGTCGACTGAAATCAACCCGTAAGATTTCATTCTG
>Ga0208204_100183_pt1 | contig 23171 bp, 21 predicted proteins | sample DeeseametaMP2252_FD_184173 | JGI IMG/M metagenome (GOLD analysis project Ga0208204, IMG submission 184173) | Marine microbial communities from the Deep Pacific Ocean - MP2252 (SPAdes) | ecosystem: Environmental > Aquatic > Marine > Oceanic | place: West of El Salvador, Pacific Ocean | collected...
GTGCGGAAGCGGGTGAATATAATACGCAAAACCTGAGCGCCGAAGTCGGCGGCGGTAGCGAAACGGTCGAGGCTTACCTCTCTGTATCTGACTACTCCACAGACGGTTTCAACTCACGCATTGACGATACCGACCCGGCAGATGACGACGGTTACGACAACACGACGGTGCATGCCAAAGTAAGCGTGAAAGCCACTGATGCCCTGACGCTCGGTTTCGTCGCCCGTCATAACGATGGCGAAGGTGAATTTGATAACTGCTATACGGCAGCTTTCAGCATCAGTAACGATTGTGATAGCGCGTTTGAACAAACCAACTTCCGCGTGAGTGCCAATTATGACCTTGAATCGGGTAATCAGCAGTTGGCCTACGCCAAAACCTTAATTGAACGTGAAAACTATACGGAAGGTGCGTCCAGTTACTTTACCAAAGGTACTGTTGAGCGCGTTGAGTACATTGGCGACACGGCCATTAATGATCAACACACTGTGGTTTACGGTATCGATTGGGAAGAAGAAGCGATTACTTCTTCAAACGAAAGCCGCACACAAACGGGTTACTACGGTGAGCTGCAAAGTGAATGGGTAGAAAACCTGTTTACCACAGCAGGGGTTCGCTACGACGACAACGAAGATTTTGGTGAACACCTGAGTTACCGACTGAGCTCGGCGTATATCTGGGAACTGCAAGCGGGCGAACTGAAGCTGCGTGGTGCATACGGTACCGGCTTGCGCGCACCAAGCTTGTATGAAGTGCAATATAACCGCGATTTTGGCTACGCGCCGGCTTCTGACGTAGCGCTGAAAGAAGAAGAATCTAAAGGCTACGAAATTGGTCTGCAGTTCACACCTTCAGCAGGCACTTTTGTCGAAGTTGTCTACTTCGACCAGAAAATCGAAGATGCCATCGTGTTCGATATGGCGACTTATTCGGGCTACCTGCAGGAATTAGGCACCGCGACGTCTGAAGGTATTGAGCTTATTGGTCAGTGGGCCATTAACGACGCCTGGACCATCAAAGGTAACTACACCTACAACGATGCAGACGACGTAAATGGCGCGCAGCGCGTTCGCCGTCCTCGCGACCTGGCCAACCTGTCAGTACTTTACCGCTACGAGGCAGTTACGGCAGAGGCTACCATTCGCATGGTGGCTGATGCAGTAGGTATCAGTGCGCCACTGGACGATTACTCGCTGGTTGATTTAAGTGCCCGCTACGATGTTACAGAAAACTTTTCTGTATTCGGTCGTATCGAAAATGCTTTCGATAAAAGCTATCAGGGTGCATCGGCATTCCGCTCACGTGGTCGTGCAGCAAACATTGGTGTGAACTACGCATTCTAATGTCACCATAAATCAAGAAGGGAGCCGATTGGCTCCCTTCTTTTTTTCTGCTTTACTGCAATATACTAGTCGGCCACACGCCCGTTTGGCTCACCGATAATGGCAATCACATCGTTCTCATAGCCGTCAGTGGTTTTATATTCCCGGTATCCTTTTGAAACCGCAAAAGCTAAGAGAAAAGCTTCATCGCCCAAATGGTAAATACCAGCGCCTTTTGTACCATTCGCGCCATTCGTCACAGCAGCAGGCAACGTAATGTGTTCACCGGCCTTCCAACGCGCTGTGCCGCTTACGCTAATAACCTTACCTTGACGGTCGATATACAAACCGAAGCGTTCACTGTCATTTGCCCAGAGCACGTCTGCCAGCATTTGTGAAAATTCCGGCTCGCTATCGAATACCAAGCCAATGCCACCAACCGCAGCATCATTTTTGCGAATGACAGCATTGTATATGTAGGTAGGATTACTGTCGTAATAGTCGCTTGATTCAAAAGCGGATACACGAAAATGTTGTGCGTTCTGCATACGTATTGCCGATTCCCATGCTGAACTTTTTTCTGCTTCTTGGCCTATTTGGTCAGATAAACTTTTATCTGATACGGCAACAATTTTTCCGCTACGGTCATACAGATAGATCCCCGTGTATACGGTGTACAAACTATTGATGTATTCGAGAATGTCGCCCATTACCGAGATATCTGCCGCGGTAGCGTTGTTGTTACTAAGTGTATTCTGGAAATGTGAGGTGAGTGCCCACCAGCGACAATCGTTTGCCCGCTCGTACAAGTTTCTGTCCATGATGTCGATAGCCAGTGCGGCCTGAAAGGTCATGCCATTGAAATGGGTGGTGAGTGCCGTTTTCATCAGTTGACTCACCGAGTCGGTAAAAATGGACTGCATCTGGCGGCCAATTTTACGAATTTCTTCCAGAATAGGAATAAACTCGTCAGCGTCGCGGCGGGCAGCGGCAATGCGCCCGTTTAACACCACCAAATCCAAATCTTCGGTAACAATCTTTGCCCGGTATTGGATATTGCTCAACACAGAAGAAAAGCCCTGCCACTGATTAACGTCGTCAATGGCGTCATAACTTGATGCGGGCTGCGAGCCCATGTGAGTCAGAGGCAATAACACACAGCCATGCCATCCAAGCCCTTGATAATTTTGATAACCCCGGGTTTTTGCGACAGTGACAATATATTCTTTTCTGTCAATGGTGAGGATCTGATTTTCCTTTGCCACATTTACCGTTTTCCCTCGCGGTAAAACAGCATCGTCGCTACAAACCAGTGTATTTCCTTTCTCATCGAGCAAAGCCAAGATGTTCCCGGAGTCATCATCAAGATCACTAAACAAACTGCGCATCTCGCCTTCCAGCCGAAAGCTCATACACAAAATACCAATGATCACTTGTGTTTCGGGGTCTCTTACCGGCGCGAGAAATAACGATGAAATCGGATGCGCAGGCCGCAGGGGTGAATAGCGGCAAATCTCCAGGTACTCATGATAGCCGGTTAAGACTTCCGACAACACAGGGTCAGTCTCCGCGATCGGCGCCCCCTGCGCCATTTGCGCACGAAGCTCACCTTGACAGTTAAACAACATAATATCGTCGTACACCGTATACTTTGCTGCGTATTGCTCTAATCGCACAGCAATATTTTCGCTGTTTTCCGAGCCTGATTGCGCATCATGCAGAAACTGAATGATATCCGTATCAGTGGCGAGAAACCCCACATCAGCGGTTCGCTCAAATAAATTCCGAATTGGAATATCAATGAGTGTTTGTGCAATAGTCTGATTTTTAACGCCACATTGTTGCGTATTTTCAGCCAACAGGTTTTCGATTAAATCATCCTGCAGAACAGCGAATTCAGACTTGGTCTCTAGCATGTTGCCAAGCAAGCTCTGGGGTACATTGAGTGAGTTTATTTTTCCGACTAACGCCACCTTATCCCACCAAGTATTCAGACTGAATAAATTGTTTCGATAGTGTGAGACGGTCGTGAATAGTTCCAGAAACTGCTCTTTGTTATTTTTTAGTAGCGCTTCCACTTCATTACCTTATACTTTAGTATAACTTATTGTTTTGAATAACAGTTTTCTTATTACACTATCAGAACATCAAACACTTTATTGTATATTTTTTGTTACTTTTCTGGCTTTTTTTTATTCAGCTCGGCTTTTACGGCTTAGCCCATTCTTTTCCCCTGAAATTGATATTCTGATTTTTAGCAACAAACAAATGTTGTTGATTGGGAAGCAAAATAGGTATCGAAGAAAACGCTGTCAGGCTGAGTCATCGCCCGGGTTGTCGCGGATACCGTTGCACATGCGCTTTTAATTGTGTATCAATCGTTATAACGACATGAATACCTAAAAATGGAATGTATAACGATGAAAATAAGCACTACTCGCACCCGGCTCGCCATGGCCGTTGCCGCATCCATCCTAACCCTTTCAGCCTGTTCCAAAGCGCCTGAAACCAGCCAATCAACACCGGCAGCAAAACAAGAAGTCGCAGACACGCAAGCGTCGCCGCTACTGGTAGACCGTGCGCGTTTGGGGATTTACCAGCCTGTAGCATTAACCAGTGATTTGTCTTCGCTTTCTGACAACCAAAAAACCATGCTGGGTTTATTGATCGACGCATCAAAAATCATGGACGATCTCTTCTGGAAGCAAGCCTTTTCCGGTGAAAAATCGGCATTTCTTGAAGAATACAGCGATGCAGACATCGCTAAGTTTGCTGACATCAATTATGGTCCTTGGGATCGCTTAAATGGCGACGCGGCGTTTTTAAAAGGTTATGACAGCAAGCCCGAAGGCGCGGAATTCTACCCTCACGACATGACCAAAGAAGAGTTTCAGCAGCAAGATTTTGCAGACAAAGACGGCTTATATTCACTGGTAAAGCGCAATGAAGACGGCAACCTGTATACCGTGCCCTATTCAGAAGCTTATAAAGCTGAATTAACGCAAGCGTCTGCGCTGTTACGTCAGGCGGCCGAACTGGCAGATAACGAAGAGTTTGCCAACTACCTGACATTACGGGCCGATGCGCTGTTAAGTAACGATTATTATGCGTCGGATATGGCCTGGATGGACATGAAGATGAATCCGGTTGAGCTGGTTATCGGCCCCATTGAGTCCTATGAAGATCAGTTATTCGGTTACCGCGCCGCGTTTGAATCGTATGTACTGCTTAAAGATATGGCCTGGAGTGAGCGCCTTGCCAAGTTCGCCCAGTTCCTCCCCGAATTACAAAAAGGCTTGCCGGTTCCTGCCGAATATAAAGCCGAAATGCCTGGCTCTGATGCCGACCTGAACGCTTACGATGTGATTTACTACGCGGGTCATTCCAATGCTGGCAGTAAGACTATTGCCATCAACCTGCCTAACGATGAACGCGTACAACTGGCCAAAGGTACCCGACGCCTGCAGTTGAAGAACGCCATGCGCGCTAAATTTGACCAGATCCTTCTGCCCATTGCCGATGAGCTGATAAGCCCGGAACAACGCGATCACATTACATTTGACGCCTTCTTTGCCAACACTATGTTCCATGAAGTAGCTCACGGCCTTGGCATAAAGAACACATTGGATGGTAGCAGTACTGTTCGTGCTGCTTTAAAAGAACACGCCTCGGCGCTAGAAGAAGGCAAGGCCGACATTCTTGGGCTATATATGGTGCAGAGTCTGCTGGAGAAAGGTGAAATTACTGAAGGTGTACTGGAAGATTATTATGTTACCTTCATGGCTGGCATATTCCGCTCTGTGCGCTTTGGTGCGTCTAGCGCTCATGGTAAAGCTAACATGATTCGCTTTAATTTCTTCGAGGAGCAAGGTGCTTTCGAGAAAGGCGAAGACGGTTTTTATAAAGTGAATATGGAAAAAATGGGTAACGCAGTCGAAGCCCTATCCCGCCTTATCTTAATTTATCAAGGTGACGGCGATTACGAAGGTGTTGCTAAACTGGTAGCAGAAAAGGGTATCATCAAACCTGATCTGGCCTCTGACCTTGCTCGCCTGGAAGCCGCCAACATTCCCGTCGACATTACCTTCAAACAAGGTAAAGCGGTGCTGGGACTGTAATTGAACGAAAGGCAGGTAACGCCGTTACCTGCCTTCTTTAGCTAGTTTATTACAGAGCATTTCACCACTTAACCAACCTATCAATATTGCCATTCCTGCACTAGCTACCAATAGAAGTATCGCAGGCAAACTACTATTAAAGACACCAAACAGCATTAACATCATTGTGCAATAGCCAATGGTTGCCATGAGAATCCTGAGGCTGTGCGATGATTGCTTTGTATTTACCGCAGAGTTTCTTAAGATCTTGCTAAGTATATTTGTTAGCCAAAAAGACTGGCAGTAACCTTGATTGTCTTCAACGATGCTCCCCCGGAACACGTTTGCGGCCATAAAAAGCATTATCGCTGTCACAATTAAACTGCTGAGATAGTGCCCATTACGTAATAATGTAAACATAAAACCTGCACACACAAGCAAGCCACCATACAATTGAAATCGCACCATTGTTGAATATTTGCATTTCGCAGAAAAACGAACGTTAGTCAGCTTTCTGCCTTGATGAATAAAATGCTATAAATAGCTTTTTGAAGACTTTCTGACTTTGTCACTCTTTACAGCCAGCCAATCGACAAAGCCATCGTAATAAAAAAAGCAGTGCGACAATACTGAACCAAATACGCGTTTTAAAACAAAAAAGCCCCGTTCAATGAAGCTCCAAAGGGAGTACAGCATTGAACGGGGCCTTCGAAAAACCACGCTGAACAATAAGCGCTTATTCCAGGCCTTGTTTCACTTTATCCGTGTAAGGTGGCCAACCTAGCGGCTTGCCAGCCAGTACGTGCAGGTGGATGTGATACACCGTTTGTCCACCAAACTCATTACAGTTCATTACCGTGCGAAAGCCTTGTTCTGCAAAGTCTTGCTCAGCGGCGACTTTGGCGGCAACGTAACTTAGGTGCCCAACAATTTCGCGATCTTCTTCAGTAATGTCGTTAATGGTTGCAATCGGCTTTTTCGGAATAACCAAAAAATGTACCGGCGCTTGCGGATTAATATCTTTGAATGCCAGCGCGATGTCATCTTCGTAGATAATATCGGCGGGAATTTCCCGGTTAATAATTTTGGTAAAGATAGTCTCTGACATCAGTTCCCCTTAGGTAAATTAACCAAATACAAACCACAGTAATACCGCACCTAACACCATGCGATAAATCACAAACGGCAACATACCAATGCGGGATATCCAGCTTAGGAACAGGAAGATACACAGATACGCGCTAATGAACGAGAATGCAGCACCGTAAAGTAGCGCACTCCAATCTACAGGTGTGGTTGCCTGCACCAAATCAAAGGTCTTTAATGTGCCCGCGCCCAAAATCACCGGGATCGACAGCAAAAACGAAAAACGCGCACAGCTTTCGCGATTCAACCCTAGCATCAGGCCTGCGGTCATGGTGATACCTGAACGAGAAGTGCCCGGAATAAGCGCCATAACCTGTGCCAAACCAATGATAATAGCTTGCTTCATGGTAATGTTTTCAAGCTCCATGGTGTGCTGCGCTTTCGCATCGGCATACCACAGTGCCAAGCCGAATATGATGGTAGTAGCAGCGATGACCAGCGCGGTTCTCGCATTCATTTCAATCCAGTCATCTAACAGCAAGCCCACGATTACAGCCGGGATGGTCGCCAAAATGACATACCAGGCCAGTTTACTGTCGGTATTCTGATTTTTAGTAAAACCGCGGGTAACCCAGGCGATGGTCATTTGAGTTATTTCATGACGAAAATACAACATGACGGCAAGCAGACTGCCAACATGCACAGCAACATCAAAGGCCAGACCTTGACTGTCCCAGCCAAAAAGTTCTGCTGGTAGCAATAAATGTCCGGAACTGCTGATAGGTAAAAATTCGGTAATTCCCTGGATCAGGGCAAGAATGATAATTTCGAAAAGCGTCATCCCTTAGAATCACTCCATGTAAAATCGATTGGCCATAGCCGTTGGGAAGTTTGATCGTATTCCTGCCACAACTGCCGGTAGGTTTTTCCTGCTTCGGGATGCACATGATCAGGGAGAAGTTCAGCAAGGGGTTGCAGCACAAATGCATTTTGCAGAATTTCTGCCCTGGGCAGTCTAACAGGGTGAGTTGTCACTACGTTGTCGTAGGTTAATAGATCTAAATCGAGAGTGCGAGCACAAAACTTTTTTTCACTGTGAGTACGGCCGTTTTCCCGCTCAATCGCTTTTAGCGTAGCAACCACCTCTTCCAAAGGTTTGTCGGTAGCCGCTGCTATTACGCAATTATAGAAAGGCGAGCCATTGAAGCCCACGGCCTCACTTTCAAACATCCGCGACAGACTAATGTCAGAGAAATGGGCTTTTAAGTGCACCAGGCCACTTCGCGCATAATGGGTACGCTGAATATTGGTACCCAAACTGATTGTAATATGGTGGCTCATTCGCCTCGCGCCTGACAAAATACCACCGTAACGGTATCGGCATCTGGCAAGATCCCTGGTTTTGTGATTCCAAGTTGAATATGCGAAACCGGAAACGCCATAAATACGTGTTTCATTACATGGGCGCCTAACGCCTCAAGTAACTCGAAGGTCTGGTCGGCGGCGGCCTGCTGAATGGACTGAGCAAGCATGGCATAGTCAATGGTATCGCTCACATTGTCACTGGCCATGGCTGCCGTGAGATCAGCATCAACGGTTATATCAAAAATAAGGGTGGTTTTCTGAGTACGCTCCCAGTCATACACACCGATAAGGGTGTCGACCTTAAGACCAGAAAGAATAATCTGTTGCATAAAACGACGCGCTCGTATTGAAGCGTTTGAGTAATGGCCGCCACTTTACCACAACTGGCCTGAGGTTCACTAAACTCACTGGCAATTTACCTGCGATTCCTGTTAGTCTGCACGCAGGGAAACAAGGAGATCAACGCAGTAATGACAGGTTTGACGATATTGATGATCGGCGTGGCATACCTGATAGGGTCATTGTCCAGTGCCGTTGTTATTTGTCGCCTGTATGGACTTCCCGACCCTCGTACTGCCGGCTCCAATAATCCCGGCGCAACCAACGTTTTTCGTCTTGGCGGTCGCACGCCGGCAGCACTGGTGCTGTTCATGGACATATTTAAAGGCACGGTTCCGGTTTATTGTAGCTACTGGATGGGTATAGACCCCATCGCGCTAGGTTTTATTGGTGTGTCAGCTTGCCTTGGCCATATATTTCCACTTTATTTTGGTTTTAAGGGCGGCAAAGCCGTCGCCACGGCGTTTGGCGTGTTACTTCCTTTGGGCCTGGAACTGGCCGGACTGCTTATCGCCACCTGGCTTGCCATTGTGCTTATTTTTGGTTATTCCTCTTTGGCTGCCATTGTCGCGGTAAGTTTAGCACCGGTGTTCACCTGGTTTATCAAGCCCATGTATACCGTTCCTGTGGTTATGCTGTCGGTACTCATCATTATTCGCCATAAAGACAATATCCTGCGTTTGCTCAAGGGCGAAGAGAGCAAGGTATGGGATAAAGTCCGTTTAAAATAATAGTGCCGGCTGTCACAATGTCATCACTCCTGAAATCCTGTTCATCCCGGCTTCATCGTTAATTTTTCTCCGGAAGGAATTATGCCCGTTCAAGCGCAGCATCGTCTGCAGATTATTATCTTCGCGCTGGTTTGCGCCGCGTTCACCAATATCTATATTACTCAGCCTGTTCTACCGGTTTTACAACAAGACTTCGATACCGATTTAGTGCGGGTTTCACTCACCGTGTCAGCCGTGGTATTGGGTATCGCATTGGCTAATCTGCCCTTCGGGCTGATTTCAGATCGCTTTCCTATAAAACCCATTATCGCAATCGGCGGCACGGCAATTATTGTTTGTGGGCTTATTTGCGCTGCCACCGACAGTTTGAGTTTGTTGATTTCAGCGCGTTTTGTTCAGGGCATTTTCATTCCTGCACTGACAACCTGCATTGTGGCCTACCTGTCAAAAACACTTCCGCCAGCGAGCCTGAATGTGGTGATGGGTTCGTATGTGTCAGCAACCGTAGCCGGAGGACTGGGTGGACGATTACTGGGCGGTTGGGCATTTTCCCCAGAACACTGGCGATATGCCTTTGTTGCCACCAGTCTGCTTACGGCAATAGCCATTTTCGCTGCACTGAAAGGATTACCGGCGCATCAGCAAAATAAGCAGCAGACCACCAAGCCAGCAACCAGTTACCTTCGACTTGTTGCTCAATGGAAACTACTGCGCCTTTATCTTTGTGCACTGTGCGGATTCGGCATTTTTTCTTCGGTGTTTAACTTTCTGCCCTTTCACTTGGCCGAACCCATGTTTGGCTTTTCAACACAAGACACTACTTTGCTTTACCTGGTGTACCTTGTGGGGGTGATGATTGGACCGGTAACGGGCAAACTCAGTAATCGGTTCGGTAGCGGCAACACCTTGCTGGTCGGCTCGGCGGTATTACTCAGCGCATTACTGATGTTGCTGTTGCCGTTTACGCTGGCAATTTTGGTGGGGTTACTGCTTTTCTGTGCTGGCTTCTTCACTATTCATGCAGCGGCAGTGGGTGCGCTGAATCGTAAACTGGACGCAGGACACGGCCGTGCAAATGCGCTGTATACCTTGTTTTACTACGTTGGCGGATGGGTGGGCATTACGCTATCGAGTTTTATTTATCAGCATTTCGGCTGGACAGCACTCATTACTTGCCTGATCACGTTGCTGATAATGCCTGTGTGGACCGGCATCGCCGAGCGCAAACACCGGTAAAACCGAGGATGAAACCGGTAAACGCCGAGCACGAGTACCGGTAGGCAACACCTTATTTAATCAGCCCTTGCTCAAAGGTTTTGCTGCCGCTATCGGTTTGAGGGACGTATTCGAGTTTCATCACCTTCGCCAGCCCGGGGAAAACCTCAAGATTTTTCATTGGAGGAAGGGTCATACCTTTCTTAAATGCAGGCCCTGCGGCAATAAATGTGGCACCCATATCGTCCAGGGTGTTATCAAAGCCGTGTGCGCCATGACCATCGTGAGCCTTCGCACCCACAAAGTAAGCCGGCGGTAACAGTTCAAGCATGATATCGCCGGTTCGGCTAGTTACCGGCATAGAAACTTCATCACGACGACTGCCACTCATCACTGTATAGCGGCCATCTGCTTTGTTCGCTAACTGAGATTTCAGTGCATCAATCTGCTTCTTCGTGGTGTCTGGCTTGCCGTAAATCAGCGTTTGCGCGCCGCGAATTTCCACGACGAAGTCATCAGGAATGCCAAGTTTTGTAACATCAATTTTGGCATCATCGTTTATTTCAGCCATTCCGTGGTCAGACACTATCACCAGATTAACCGGTACAGAGAGTTTCTGCAGGCGATCGTAAAGCTGACCTATCAGACCATCCATACGCTGAACAGCTTCATATGTCTCTCGCGCATTTGGCCCGTATTTATGACCAATAGTATCGGTCAGCGAAAAATAGCCAGCGATAAAGTGAGGGCGGGATACTTCAGGCAGTGATAGCCATTCTACAATCTGGTTCACACGGTTCTGATAGTCTGCATATTTAGAATAGTGGAAGTGATAGGACGGCAGGTTGCCGTTGATACGCGCATCAGATTCCGGCCAGAAATAAGTCGCGGCTTTGATGCCGTTAAACTCCACCAGATTCCAAAACGGCATACCTGAGAGCCAAGTTGAATCACCGTAACCTTTACCCATGGAATAGCGGGCGTAGCTGTCGCCCGCCGGACGGGATTTGTCGTAAAACGCATTGTTCACTATGCCGTGATTGACAGGCAGTAAACCGGTGATTAAAGAAATGTGGTTAGGGAAGGTATTCGACGGATACGCCGGAATCATTTTTTCCGCACGAACGCCGTTTTTCGCGATTTCGCCGATGCGCTTCGCCTGATGCTTTTCCACATAGTCATGTCGAAAGCCATCCAGTGATATCATCACCACATAGGGCGTTTGATTCGGGCCTGCTTCTTCTGCCTGCACGGCACCTGTGATGAACATGACACACAGTGCCGCCCACAATCCCTTGGTTTTCAGACCTCTAAATTTCAACATAACTTTATACTGTCTTTTTTATTATAGAAAAAAGACAGTATAAAGTTTGCAGGTTACAGCGTCATTTCATTTGCCGCACAATGGGGAAACTGGTCGAAAGCCGTTCCCAAATGCCTGGGTCGCTAAACCGGCATCAATGAATCCAGCGGCCAGCGTGGTTTGGCAGCGGCAGACAGGTCGCAAGTTTGACCGGCTTTCAGGCGCTGCATGCCGGCGTAGGCAATCATGGCGCCGTTGTCAGTACAGAAGCCAAGACTAGGATAGAACACTTCACCGCGCAGTGATGTCATTAATGTTTGCATCGATTCGCGCAGATAGGTGTTGGCGCTTACGCCACCGGCGATGACCAGGCGCTTACGACCAGTTTGCTTGAGCGCGCGCTTACATTTAATGATCAGGGTATCCACCACCGCTTCCTGGAAGGCAAAAGCAATGTTGGCTTTGGTTTGTTCAGAGTCGTCGGCGTCACGAATGGTATAAGCCGCAAAGGTTTTCAGACCACTGAAGCTGAAATCAAGGCCGGGTCGATCGGTCATTGGGCGGGGAAACTGATAATGACCACCCTCGCCCTTTTCTGCCAGTTTCGCCAGCAGTGGACCACCAGGATAATCCAGCCCGAGCAGTTTGGCGGTTTTATCAAACGCTTCACCGGCGGCATCATCGATAGACTCGCCCAGCACTTCATATTCACCAATGCCTTTTACGTCTACTAACATGGAATGACCGCCAGAGACTAACAACGCTACAAACGGAAATTCCGGCGCATGGGCTTCCAACATGGGCGCGAGCAAATGACCTTCCATGTGGTGCACGCCAACAGCGGGAATATCCCAGGCATAAGACAATGCACGGCCAACGGAGGAGCCCACCAGCAGTGCGCCCACTAAACCCGGCCCTTGCGTGAAAGCGATACCATCGAGATCGCTGCCTTCGGTGTTAGCATCTTTCAGTGCTTTCTGGATCAGGGGAATGATCTTGCGAACATGATCCCGGGAAGCCAGTTCAGGCACCACACCGCCGTAATCCGCGTGCAGCTTTACCTGGCTATACAATTCATGGGACAATAATCCTTGTTCATCGTCATAAACAGCAATGCCGGTTTCGTCACAGGATGTCTCGATACCCAGAATGCGCATAGTTTTCCTCGTATTTCGTTGCAGATGAAGTTGCTTAGCCGTCGTATAAAAGACGATTCTGTTAAGCAGGGCGGCAAGTTTACCCCTAATAAGCCGTTGAGAAAACGCCCAAACGCAGGATCGCGAGCACTTTTGAACGATCACTGGTCAATTTTTTAACAATACCGGCTTTACATCTCCCTCAGAAAAGAATAGAATTTCGCACCATTTTTAACCCGGGTGTCGATTTAGCGCACACTTTACCACGCCCGGCTACATACTAAATTTTTGAGGTGAGAATTTAATGCCTATCGTTAAAGTTAGAGAAAACGAGCCGTTTGATGTCGCTCTTCGTCGTTTTAAGCGCTCTTGTGAAAAAGCAGGTGTATTGTCTGAAGTTCGTCGTCGTGAGTTCTTCGAAAAGCCTACTTGGGAACGTAAGCGTAAGAAAGCGGCTGCTAAAAAGCGCCACATGAAAAAGCTGGCTCGCGAAAACGCACGTCGCGTAAAACTCTACTAAGATAGTGTTGGCTTTGACAAAGGTGCCTTATGGCACCTTTGCTGTCTTAAGGCCCACTGAAAAAGTAACGCCCCTTCCCAAGCCCATCAGACAGAGAATAAATAATGGCTTTAATTGATGACTTAAAGAACGCGCAAAAAGACGCAATGCGCGCCAAGGAAAAGCTCAAGCTTGGTACTATTCGTATGGCACTTGCCGCTATCAAGCAAAAAGAGATCGATGAGCAAATCACTGTAGACGACGATCCAACTATCCTGGCAATTCTGACCAAGATGGTTAAACAACGTCTGGATGCAGCTGCACAGTACGATCAGGCTAACCGCGACGATCTGGCCAGCACCGAACGTGCTGAAATCGTTGTTCTTGAGTCATTCTTGCCACAGCCTCTGACTGACGATGAAGTGGCTGCACTTATTGAAGAAGCCATGACTGAAACCGGCGCAACCGGTATGCAGGACATGGGTAAAGTGATGGGGGTACTGAAACCTAAGGTTCAGGGCCGTACTGATATGGGCGCACTGAGCGGAAAAATCAAAGCGCGTCTGAACGCGTAATTTCCCTGCAGTGCGTTCTGAGCAGCGGCTGAAACAGCATGTTTCAGCCGCTGTTTTATTTGTGGCACGAAAACATTATTTGGTTGCACCGCGCACATCCCCTGATTAAAGTATCTGGCATTCTGCTGATACAGGATTTTGCAAACATCCCTGGTTTGCTGCTTATATTGTTCACGCTCTTTGATTTAAAACAGTAGGTTACCGTTTCTGATGTCCGGAAGAATTCCACGCGATTTTATTGATGATCTGTTGGCCCGTAGCGATGTGGTCGACATTGTAGACAGTCGTGTGAAGCTGAAAAAAGCCGGCAGAAATTATCAAGCCTGTTGCCCCTTTCACAATGAAAAAACCCCGTCCTTTACGGTAAGTCAGGATAAGCAGTTTTATCACTGCTTTGGTTGTGGTGCCCACGGGAACGCGATTTCCTTCATCATGGAATTTGACCGCCTTGAGTTTGTTGAAGCCATTGAAGAACTCGCCAGAATTCATGGCCTCGAAGTGCCCCGGGAGCAAAGCAGCCGCCCGGTCATGAGCGAAGAAAAGCGTCAGCAACAGCAAGACGACTACGCCTTGATGGAAAGCGTGGCCCGCTATTTTCAGCAACAGCTTCGCCAACACGCGAACAGCCAGAAAGCCATTGATTATCTTAAAGGCCGCGGACTGTCCGGTGATATAGTCAAACACTGGGAAATTGGTTATGCACCGTCGGAGTGGGATGGTGTATTAAAAACCTTCGGCAAAGAACACGAGCGTGTTAAGCAATTAATCGATTTGAAGCTGGTAAACCAGAATGATCGCGGCAAAACCTATGATTTCTTCCGTGATCGGATCATGTTTCCGATCCGGGATCGCCGTGGACGTGTCATTGGCTTTGGCGGCCGGGTGCTGGAAGGCGATGGCCCGAAATACCTTAACTCGCCGGAAACCCGCATTTTCCACAAAGGGCATGAACTGTTTGGCTTTTATCAGGCCAAGCAAAGCCAGCGGCACCTGGATAAGGTCATCATTGTAGAAGGCTATATGGATGTGGTGGCCTTAAGCCAATTCGATATCAATATTGCCACTGCCGCATTGGGTACCGCTACCACACCCGAACATCTGAGCATGTTGATGCGCGCGACATCCCATATTGTGTGCTGTTATGACGGTGACCGCGCCGGTCGCGACGCAGCCTGGCGCGCACTGGAAAATGCCCTGCCTGCATTAAAAGACGGCGTAAAACTGACCTTTCTGTTTCTGCCCGACGGTGAAGATCCGGATACTATGGTGCGCAAGGTGGGTAAAGACGCCTTCATGAATTTGCTTGATGATGCCCTGCCCTTATCCCGATTCTTCTTTGAATCACTACTAAAAGAACATGAAGTAGGCACACCTGAAGGTAAGGTGGCATTGAAAGCAGCAGCTCAGCCGCTGATTGATCAGGTTCTGGGTGATAGTCAGAAAGCCATGCTGCAGGAAGAGTTAGCAAAACACGTGGGTGAGTACGACCGTTTTCGTCTGCAACAAGATATGCAACAGGCGAATCAGGCTTCAGCCAAACCTAAACATTCCAGCTACACCCAGCAAAAAACCCAGATTTCGCCGGTGCGGACCATGGTTCGATTATTACTGGATAACCCTGCCCTGGCGGCTGGACATCCCGAATGCGCGCCAGTAGTTTTAGCTCACAGTGGTGTGCCCGGCATTAACGTACTTGTGGATATACACCAGTTCTGTGTAAATAATCCACAGTCAACTACCGCCCAGGTCCTTGAAAACTTCCGCGACCATCCCCATTCTCCTGTCATCGCGAAGTTACTGTTGCAGGAACACCTGATAAAGGATGACGATGCAGAGACAGTATATTGCGACAGTTTTGCAAAGTTGCTCGATTGGCATTTCGATAGCAGGATTGAAACATTGATCTCCCGATCGCGTATGCAACCCTTGTCACAGGACGAGAAGACTGAACTGACCTTACTGATGAAAGAGCGTCAAAAGCTATAAATGCTTTCGTTCTGGCGAAAAATCGCGCTGAACGTCTGGTCAAATTTAACGTTTTCCTGTTATACTGGCTAATTCGCCACAAACAGAATTGAATCAAACATCGGGCTGACCCTGATGCGACAATCAAAGTATTAGCTTTTGATTACTATGCATAAAACAGGCCTAAATTACAATAGCCGATGTTCTGACAGGTGCGGTAACAAACGACAGCAAGCATGGACAAGACGGAAAATTCCGGTGCTTGGACGTGCTTTTTTGCTTATTAATTAAATGTGAGAAGTGTAGGTTATATGGCTCAAAGCAAGCAGTCTCAGATTAAACTCCTTATTGCAAAAGGTAAAGAACAAGGTTACTTAACTTTTGCAGAGGTTAACGACCACCTGCCACAAGATATCGTCGATTCCGATCAAATCGAAGACATCATCAGCATGATTAACGATATGGGGATCCAGGTTTCAGAATCTGCCCCAGACTCAGACGAACTGCTGATGCAAGAAACCACTGCCGATGAAGACGCTGCCGAAGCTGCTGCGCAGGCACTGGCTACCGTTGAGAGTGAAATCGGCCGCACCACTGACCCGGTTCGCATGTACATGCGTGAGATGGGTACCGTAGAACTGCTTACCCGTGAAGGCGAAATTGAAATCGCTAAGCGTATTGAAGACGGTATCAACCAGGTTCAGTGTTCTGTTGCTGAGTACCCTGAAGCAATTACTTACTTGCTGGAACAGTGGGACTTGTACGAAGCAGAAGAAATTCGCCTAGGCGATATTATCTCTGGTTTCGTTGACCCTAACGATGATCAGGATCTCGCGCCAACGGCTACGCACATCGGTTCTGAGCTTCCAGCTGAAGAGTTGGACGACGAAGACGATGATGACAGCGACGACGATGACGACGACAGTGATGACGATGACAGCGGTGTTGATCCGGAATTAGCGCGCGAGAAATTCGCCCTGCTCCGTGAGCAATATCTGAAAACCCGCGAAGTGATTGAAACTAACGGTCGTTCTGATAAAAAATCACGTGAACAAATTAATGTTCTGAGTGAGATTTTCAAAGAATTCCGTCTGGTGCCGAAGCAGTTCGATCGCATGGTTAAAAACATGCGCGACATGATGGACAAAGTGCGCATTCAAGAACGTCTTGTCATGAAGTACTGCGTTGTGAACGCGAAGATGCCGAAGAAAGACTTCATCAAGGCATTTGCTGGCAACGAAACCACCACCGACTGGTTAAAGGCGACACTGGCTTCAGGTGCGGCGTATACCGGTCTGCTGGAAAATCATAAAGAAGACATCGAGCGCTCAATCTCTAAGATGAACAGCGTAGAGCAGGAAACTGGTCTGGTTATCGCTGACATTAAAGACATTAACCGTCGTATGTCTATTGGTGAGGCGAAAGCCCGTCGTGCGAAGAAAGAAATGGTTGAGGCGAACTTACGTCTGGTTATTTCAATCGCGAAAAAATACACCAACCGTGGTCTTCAATTCCTGGATCTGATTCAGGAAGGTAACATCGGTCTGATGAAAGCGGTAGATAAGTTCGAATACCGTCGTGGTTATAAGTTCTCAACTTACGCGACATGGTGGATTCGTCAGGCAATCACCCGTTCAATCGCTGACCAGGCGCGGACTATCCGTATTCCGGTTCACATGATTGAAACCATTAACAAACTGAACCGTATCTCTCGTCAGATGCTTCAGGAAATGGGTCGCGAGCCTACACCGGAAGAATTGTCAGAACGTATGGCAATGCCGGAAGATAAAATCCGTAAAGTGCTTAAGATTGCGAAAGAGCCTATCTCCATGGAAACCCCAATCGGTGATGATGAAGATTCGCATCTGGGTGACTTTATCGAGGACAGCACCATTATTCAGCCCCTCGATTCAGCTACCGGCGGCAGCCTGAAAGACGCAACCCAGGAAGTCCTGGCCGGTCTGACAGCCCGTGAAGCAAAAGTACTGCGTATGCGTTTCGGTATCGATATGAACACCGACCACACGTTGGAAGAAGTAGGTAAACAGTTCGACGTTACCCGTGAGCGTATCCGTCAGATTGAAGCGAAGGCGTTACGCAAACTGCGTCACCCAAGCCGCTCTGAGCAGTTACGCAGCTTCCTCGACGAGTAATCGTTCAGGTACAATCCTTTGAAAAAGCCACCGATTCGGTGGCTTTTTTGTATGAAGATTGTCGCATATCACTTTCCACTAGCAGTTTCCCGCTTGTATTCCCCACCCGCTTTCCTTTAAATGGTCTCTTACTATTAATGGTTTGTGGAGTAACGATGATCTTAACCCCGCCGTACCTGTTGTTTATCGGTGATGCGACCGACCCGCTGAGTATCAAAATGGCCAAAAGTGTGGCCGACTGGAACCCAGATGCCTGCATTGGCGAATACGCGCTCCCTGGCTGCGAGGTATCTACCGGCTTACCTGCAATGACTATCAATGAAGCGGTGTCTCAGGGCGCAAACACATTCGTACTCGGCTTTGCCAATAGCGGCGGCTTTATTGATGAAGCCTGGGTTCCCACCATTGTTGAGGCAATTGAGGCAGGTATGCACGTAGTGAGCGGCCTGCACGACAAGCTCACTAACATTCCCGCCGTAGTTGAAGCCGCAAGCCGTATTGATAGACAGCTTATTGATATTCGTCATCCCACCACCCGTTTTAAAACCGGTAAAGGTATCAAGCGCAGTGGAAAACGCTTACTTACCGTGGGCACCGACTGTTCGGTAGGAAAAATGTATACCTCTTTGTCGCTTACCAGAGCACTCAATGAGGCGGGCAAGAAAGCCACGTTCAGAGCCACCGGACAAAGCGGTATTTTGGTGGCAGGTGAAGGCGTCGCTATCGATTGCGTGGTAGCCGACTTTATTTCCGGTGCGGTAGAAACCTTAAGCCCGGATAACGACGATGATCACTGGGATATTATTGAAGGCCAGGGTTCATTATCTCACCCGGCATTTGCTGGCGTGTCTCTGGGCTTGTTGCACGGTTCCCAGCCTGACGCACTGGTAATTTGTCATGCACTAAACCGCTCACATATGCGCGGATTACCCCACTACCCTCAGCCTACTCTTGAGGATGTAATTGAAATGACCACCAAGGCCGCCAGCCTGACCAACCCCGATGTGAAGGTTGTTGGTATTGCCGTAAACACGTCAAGTGTGAGTGAGGAAGAGGCGCGGCAATACTGTGAAGATATCAGCCAAAAATTGGGCCTACCGTGTACTGATCCGGTGCGACTTGGTGTAAGCAACATTGTTGGTGCGCTCTAATGGCCTTAACCATTTCTGTTTACCACGAGAGCTTCACCCTGGCGGAAGTGTTTCGTATTTCCCGCGGTGAGAAAACTGCTGCAGAAGTGATTCGTGTGATCGTTAGCGACGGTCACTTTACTGGTCAGGGCGAATCTGTACCTTATGGCCGCTATGGCGAATCCATTGAATCGGTGACTGCTGAACTTGAGTCGGTAAAGGGAAAGCTGCGTTATGTGGAAGACCACGCATTATTACCCGATTTACTAAAAGCAGGCTCTGCCCGTAATGCCCTGGACTGTGCATTTTGGGATTTACGCGCCAAAATCAGTGGAAAGTCGGTGGCAGAACTAACGGAGTTAACGCTGCCTAAAATGTGCGTGACCGCACAAACCATTAGCGTAGATTCGGTTGAGAACATGCAGGCGTCAGCACGTAAACTGGCTGGCGCTCCGGTAATAAAGGTGAAACTTGACCCCGAAGCGGTAGTGGAAAAGATTGCCGCAATTCATCAGGTCACACCAAACAGTCAACTAATTGTAGACGCTAATGAAGGCTGGTCAGTGGATGTGCTTAAAGCCGTTGCCGACCAACTGAAAACCTGCAATGTCGTATTGATAGAGCAACCATTGCCAGCTGCAGAAGACGCGGCGCTGGAAGGCTATGAATGCCCAATACCGCTTTGTGCCGATGAATCCTGTCATACCGCAGATAACCTCGAAACACTACGTAAGCGTTACCAGAGCGTCAATATTAAGCTGGACAAAACTGGCGGCCTGAGCGAAGCCATTGACCTACTTCAACGCGCTAGAGAACTGGGATTTACGGTAATGGTAGGTTGTATGGTGGGCACATCACTGGCGATGGCTCCCGCTTATTTACTGTGTGAGGGCGCAGAATTTGTCGACCTCGATGGCCCACTGTTGATTGCAGACGATCGCCCGAACGGGTTCAGTTTTAGCGCCGGGAAAATGTGGCAGCCTTCGCCATTCCTCTGGGGTGTGAAATAGGCTGACACTACATTGTGGTTCGACAACACGCCGTTCATCACTCTTTGGTTATGCGGAAGTTAATACAAATTTCGGATGATCATTTTGAGGTGAACGTTCGTTTCATAAAATCGAACGTTTTGTCTGGTATTTAGCAATTACCCAAAAGCGTGAAAAACCGTATTGTATAGTGAACAGAAACTCAGAAAGGATTTTAATAAATGAAAGTTGTAGCTTTTGGTGCCAGTACTCACAAAACCTCTATTAACAAAGCATTAGCGACTTATGTTGCCGGCTTAATCGACGGCGCAGAAGTAAAAGTGCTCGATATCAACGATTACGAGCTGCCGCTTTACACACAAGATCGCGAAGAAGAACTGGGCAGCCCTGAACAGGCTAAACAGTTTCTTGCAGATATCGCTTCTGCCGATGCGCTGGTTATTTCTTTTGCAGAACACAACGGCCATTACCCAGCGGCTTATAAGAGCTTATTCGATTGGGCGAGCCGTACAAATCGCGAAGTATACGCGCACAAACCAGCCGTTTACCTGTCAACATCACCAGGTCCAGGTGGCGCGAAATCAGTGCTTGGCGCAGCAGTGGCCTCTGCAGAATTCTTTGCCGGTAACGTAAAAGCCAGCGTATCCGTGCCTAACTTCTACGATGTATTCGACGTAGAAGCCGGTAAAGTAACCGATGACGCAGTAAATGCAGAATTGAAAGAAGCCGTTGCTAAGTTAACCGCTTAATCAACACGTTCTTCTTGTTAGATTTAAAAGGCAGCTTAGGCTGCCTTTTTCATTTCACCCCTTTGTTGAACAATTCCCCATCGCCATCGGTATAAATCCCAACCACAATTCAGCGACTTGCTGTGCTAAGGTGGTGAAGTGCCTGAGCAGTAAACGGTATTTTGCGAACTTATCCGTAGATAATAAAAAAGGGGAAAAGGATGACCTGGCTCGACTACCTCATTGTAGGACTCTATTTACTTGGCTTGCTCTGGCTGGGGTTACGATTCCGTCACCAGGAGAGCGGGCAGGAATATTTTCTCGGTGGACGTTCTCTGGCCTGGCCCACACTCACGCTTTCAGTAATGGCGACCCAACTTTCGGCTATCAGTTTTATTTCAGCCCCCGCATTTGTTGGCCTTCGTGAAGGTGGCGGGCTGATTTGGTTAAGTTACGAACTTGCCCTGCCCCTTGCCGTTATCATTATGCTATGGCGCTTGCTCCCCACCTTGCACAATGCCGGTGTGGTAAGTGTGTACGATTATCTAGAACAGCGGTTTTCCCGGTCCACTCGTCTGCTTATCAGTTTTGTGTTCCAGATAAGTCGCTCCTTTGCCACCGCCATTATGATTTATGCCATTAGCCTTATTCTGCAAGGCACCATGGGGCTGAACCAACTTCACGCCATTTTAATCATTGGGGTCATTACGCTGATTTATTCTGCCATGGGCGGTATGAAAGCGGTGGTTTATGGCGATGCGATTCAGATGGTGTTAATTGTTGCCGGTGCAGGATTATGTCTGTGGGCTGGTCTGGACGCCGCCGGTGGCTGGCAGCAAGTCATGAACATCATTCCTTCAGAACGCTTGCAGGCTGCGAACACAGAAACCGCGGGCCTTGATGGCAGCGACTTTGGTTTGCTGCCGATGATTTTTGGCGGACTGGTGCTTTACGCTTCCTACTATGGCTGCGACCAGTCAGAGGCGCAGCGTTCGCTGTCCAGTCACAGTATCAGCGATTTAAAAAAGATGCTGCTCACTGTCGCTTTTCTGCGTTTCCCCATCACCGTGCTGTATTGCGCTGCGGGGTTAGTGATTGGCGCAGTGGTGCTGTCTACCCCGGAATTACAAGCGCAGATCCCCGCTGACGAGCCAGACTGGATGATGCCGATCTTTATCGTTAATTATTTGCCTGCGGGCATTGTCGGTATTCTTGTGGTGGCGATTCTGGCGGCGGCCATGTCTTCGCTAAGTTCTGCCATCAATAGCCTTGCCGCGGTAACTACGGAAGACATCTGCCGCGTCACTGGCGCAAAGCCCGACGATGAAAGTTACCTGAAACGGGCACGCATCGCAGGTACAGTGTGGGGATTAATAACACTGGTACTTTCGCTATACGCAGGCAATATTGCGCCTACGGTCATTGAAGCCATCAACAAAATTGGTTCGGTGTTTTATGGTCCAGTTTTAGCCACCTTCCTTGCAGGCATACACAGCCGCAAAATTTCTCCGGTTGCGATGAATATTGGGCTGTTAGCCGGTGTGGGCACCAATGTCTTTTTATGGCTCAGCGACAGTACTCTTTTCTGGTTCTGGTGGAACCTCATTGGCTTTGTTATCACGCTGGTTGTAGCAGGGTTATCGAGTTTTATTTTACCAAACGACAGTGCCCACAAACTGGCGTCGGTTAGAGGAATCAGCTATCAAGCAGCAGCGGTTTTAGTCGCATGGTCAGGTATTCTTACATTAACAGTGATTTACCTGCCGGACTGGTTAAGCTAATCTGCCAACATCTAAACTGATAAGGAATGGAAGATGGATCCAGAATTCTGGTTAATGAAGTGGCATAACAATGAGACCGGTTTTCATGAACAGGAAGCCAATCCTAACCTGACCCAAAATATTCATCGTTTATCGCTGGCACCAGGCAGCCGCATTTTTGTGCCGCTGTGTGGTAAAACGCTGGATATTCCGTGGCTGATCAAACAGGGCTACTACGTGGTGGCAGCCGAACTGAGCACCATTGCCATTGCGCAATTGTGTCAGCAACTGGATATTATTCCTGACAGCACAAAAATAGGTGACATCACACGCTATGACGGCCCGGGTTTTACGTTATTCGGCGGCGATATTTTTCATATTACCCCTGACATGCTGGGCAATATCGATGCGGTTTATGACCGTGCAGCACTGGTAGCCCTGCCGTTTGAAATGCGGGTGCGCTACACCAAACACCTGCGCGACCTCACAGGCACAGCCCCACAGCTGTTGATCACTTTCGATTATGACCAGCAAAAAATGGACGGCCCTCCCTTTGCGGTAATTGCCAACGAAGTGGAACAACACTATATCGACCATTACAGCATTACTTTGCTACACGGCAACGAAATCAATCTGAAAGGCAAAGTAGACGCCCAGGAAAACGTGTGGCTGCTGAAGGCTGGCGCTTAGAAGCTTGCGGGGCTGGCTAAAGACCGGCGCTTTGGGAGCCTTGCGACACTGACTAGAGGCCGGCGCTTGAAAGCTTGCGGAGTTCGGA
>Ga0208204_100185_pt1 | contig 22910 bp, 16 predicted proteins | sample DeeseametaMP2252_FD_184173 | JGI IMG/M metagenome (GOLD analysis project Ga0208204, IMG submission 184173) | Marine microbial communities from the Deep Pacific Ocean - MP2252 (SPAdes) | ecosystem: Environmental > Aquatic > Marine > Oceanic | place: West of El Salvador, Pacific Ocean | collected...
CGCACTGCATCCGGCCAAAGACGTACTCGACCTGACGCCAAGAGTCTGGAAAGAGAAATTCGCGGACAAAAAATTGACGAGCGTATTAGATAAAATGGGGTAGTCCGGGTCTATATTGATCGCTTACTTATTAATGGTAGTTTGTATGAGCAATAACACGATGAGATATATTATTTTTTTCATATGTCTATTTCTGTTTACTAAATGGGTTGTAAAAGTAAACAGTTATACGAGTTCGCGGAGAAAGTGGTTTATTACTACTTTTGTTTTATCTTTTAATACAGCGTTTTCACAAGAAGGACTGATGTCCGCTTTTGACCAAACTGAGACTAACAGTACTTATCTAAGATATGCTATTTCCAAGTTCAGAATAATGGATTTTGTGCTTAGAGCTTTCGTTGTGAACCTTTGCGTATTCTATCTCTGTGTGCCGGAGCAACATAAATTTCAACTGTCGTTTTTACACTGGCATGGCCGAGTTCTTCGGCTAACATAGTTTCATTCAATTCATCTAATGCTTGAGTAGCGCCGGTATGCCTCAACCAATGTGATGATGCACCGGCAATATCAAGCGCCTGTTGTTTCTTTCCACTCTTCATAAGAGTAGAAATAACCAAGTCAAACGTTTCTTCAACAATATTATTGACACTGTCTTGCTTAAGCGCTTTCCCAGTTTTCATAGATGGGAGGATTGGAGTGTCCTCATCGATTCTGGGAAGGGGAGATAAGCCCATCGATTCCCGGTATCTACCCAGCACGTTTTCGATATATGAATCAGGTACCGTTACTACACGTTCTTTTTTTCCCTTGCCTACGACATGCAATACCCAGCCTTCATTACTAGGATCCGGTCGAAAGTGATTGAACAAAGGGGTGTAATAGTCACGTGAAGATAGTTCTGAGATTCTTAAGAACAATACTTTTAGCGATAACACTACAAATCTGTGAATTTCAAACTTAGGGTTTTCGTTAGCTGCATCTGTAAGGGATTGGATAAATGTATCCCAGACCTCATCATCAAACGTATGTGGTGGCTGATATATTTTTCCTTTAGTCAGATATTTACAGTTTTTCTTGGCATCAGCCAAATAGTTACGCATAACCAGTTCAGCATCGATTAACCATTTAAAAAAAACATTTAATGATGCATATGAATTGCGAAGTGAAGTTTGGCTAAGTTTGTAGGCATGTTTGATACTGGAAGCCTTGCCGGGTGCAATAAATGACTCGATTTTCCGATATGCCTTGGGCGCGCGATGCACGAAAGGGCGCCATTCTGGATTGACAACACGAATATCTGAATTAGATCTGTATTTAAAGCGGCTCGATATCGTTGTATCAGAAATTAAATTTTTTGGTGGTGACCAAATCCAATCGATATAAAGCTTTATGTCTTCAAGCTTAATATCGAGAACTGATTTTCCGCGTTCGTGCCAGCAAAACAAGGTGAATCTCTCTGCCTCGTTTCTGAACCTTGATTGCGTGCCTTTTGCATTGCTTAAGCCTGTTACCAAAAAATTAAGCAATTGCTTCAAATCGTTTTTTGCAGGAATACCTTGCTGCTCGAATGAATCAAGATACTCAGACAAAGTAGGGTACACCGATTTAAATTCTTGAGTGTCAAGAATATCTCGCAGTGACGCTTGTAGGTCGATGGTGTCAGTAATGGGATGATATTTCATTCGAACAGGATAACACTATATCCTGACAATTTAAAATCGTAATAACAGTTATTATTACGATTTTAGTGAGTGGCAGTTTAGGTGTCATGTCATGGTTTTCCAGGTTATAAGAAACGCTTTCTATCTTTGATATAAAACTTAATTGCTAGAATCCACCAGCCAACTAGAGTTCCGAGAGCTAATTTATCGTACCTTCGAAGAAATTTCTCTCTGATAACATCTTCAAGTCCTTTAAAAACCCCCTGAAGTTGAAAATTTTCCATAACATAGTACCCATAAGCGTTTATCAAGAAGAACAGGATAATCCCTAACAAAAACGCAAAAACACATCGCTTAGACATTAGAACAACATACAAAAATTCTACCATCCAATTTGGCATTTAACACAATCCTATAAGCAAATATTGCTTCTTACTTCGGGTAATTCACATTAAACGTAGCGTTGCGGATGTTTAACTGACTCAATTAGCGAAATAGCAATGTCTAACCTTTTAGTAAGCCATTTTGAGTGACTATAGCCTGATAGTAGGTTTTTAGTTGATTGATAGAAAATTTCTCTATGCGGCCATTTACAAGATCAGTTACAGTTACCTGAGTTATGCACATTGCCGCTGCCGCTTGCTTCAGATCCCACTTTTTAGCATTCACGACGTGTCGGATGGCTAAGATAAAATCAGAACGACTTTGTAACTCAGTCGATTCAGCAGTATCTGCCGTGATTGCTTCGAAAATATTACTGTATTCTAGTGCCACTGCAGAGGTCTCCACGTTTTATAAAACAACTTAAAATAATGCTGTTATTTGTTCAAGTAACGGGAACAATTGTTTTTTTGCTTTTGAAAATACCTAAATAATTTAGCAACGATAACAATGATCATTTTCTATGCGGAAAAAGCTGGTTTTTTTTAATAAAACCCAGGTTAGGTGAGGTTTAGGTTGAGTTTTTACCGATCAAAAACGTCGGTTTTTATGAGTATAACAAGCACTACTTGCTCACAGCTGACGTTAACACTCCGCTTAGGAGCACCAAGCCAAAGGTTTTAACCAAATTAAATGTATATATTTCATATAGATAGAAAATTTCGCCGAAGTCTCTAACCCCAAACAGTCAATCACCCCATACACCAGCGATACTAAGTCATCAGAGCCGAACACGTTGTGACCTTGTAAGAATTTTGACGGATTTCCGCTTACCCATAAATGAGTAGCATTGCCCTGCCCGTCAGATCCTGCGCTCTTGATAGATATTTTCTTTTCGTAACTGCCAGTCGCTTGTTTTCGTTTCGGAGCACGCCACTCGATTTCCCCATTTTCATCCATGCTAAACACCTCGCCGGTATCGAGCGGACGATGAACAAGAGGGAGGTTTGCGCGCACCCAATCAATCATATTTGTACCGGTAAGAGTCTCATTTTGAGACTAAAGTCGGGTATTACTAGACTTCCCGACTTGGTGGTTGTGTTTGGCATCTCAATTCCTGTCAATATGCTTACATGTGAAATATAAATACACATATAAAGCAAATCAAGAGCGGTAGTGCAAAAACGTGGTGTATAGTTGCTTTAAATGTGTAATTAAGGGCTTTAAGATGACTGTAGGCGCAAATTTAAAGGTGTTACGTCAACGTGCGGGACTAACACAGAAACAGCTGGCTGATGCGTCTGGGATGCAGCTAACGCAGATTTCACGTATCGAGAACAACGATACTGACCCTAAGGCATCAACACTGAGTAAAATCATTCAGGCGCTGGGTTGTACGGCGAACGATTTATTTAATAAACCAACAGAGTCGAAGATGTCTTTAGAGGATTTTATTCACTGTATTGATTACCGCTCTGGTATGGATATGCGAACCGCTGTGGTGCTTTGGAAGCAGCTTGATAATCACGAACTTTTCATCAAGCAGGTTGCCGAAACGTACAAAGGCGATCCCGATCCTCAAGGAGAGCTAGTTCGCAGGATGTTTAGGGAGCAAGGGTTAGATCCGGATAAGGAGTTAGAGCGCTTGCAGAGAGAACAAGCGGTTAAATAGACTACGCAATAAGCCATGTCCCCCCACTTCGCATTGGCTATGCAATGGTTTAGCAGGGTGGCAAATAGGCCAATTTACTCGCTATTCAGGACATCTGGCCGTTGATGTCCTGGTTGAACGAATAACATCGCAGGGTTACCGTTCACTGCGTTCACTGCATGCCCTTTGGGCATTTAAGTAGGTATTCTTAACAAAGGTAAGGGAATGCCGAATTTATTAGCAAAATAGCCTGTACATAACACAACGGTAGCGATCCCTATTGCGGTTAAAACTCTAAATAATAAAAGCCTAAAGCGTTCGACTAAGTCTGAGTAAATCTCTTGCTTTCTGACATTTATAAGATGAGCATGCTCCTCATGCATCCGCTCATATCCAGATACTAAATTAGGCTCCCCAAAAGCAATCGTTCGATTCTCATCTTTTTTTCTTTTGTCTATCAAATCTTGCGCTTGTTGAGAAGATGTATGATTTAGTCCAAATTCAACAGCATCAAGAATCGCTTTTTCATATTTTGTTTTAAACTCCTCCGGAGGATAAATAACTGTGCCTCCCATTTGCGCATATTTTTTTATTTCTTCCATAAAATATTTTTTAAACATAAATAACCTGCTATGAAATATGAATAGACCAATCACTTTGACCGTTGAACAACAGTTACTTTTGGTGCGTATGCCGTGCAGGCTGCGCGGTACCTACATTACATGGTTGCTTGGGTTTGATCCATATTTCCTAATGAGTAGAGAGACTTACTACCGTCACGCTAAAGAACTGGCAAAGAATTATGGTATAGAAATCCGCAAAAAGAGTCCCTACTTTCAGCCCCCGCAGACAGACTAAGCAATATACATTATGCGCAATTATGTATGTGGACGGTTGAGGGGGCTTGGCTACATGGCATCGCTGCTGCTGAGACTGCGCACATCGCTAAGCGCTCTTCGCAGCCCCATTTCAGCCGAGCCAACATGCGTTACGTTTACCATGTGTAAGATCCGGTCTACAAGATGTTCGTACAGCTACCAGTCTTTAATTTCGCCGAACTTCGGGACATAACCTGGCAACAGAACGTTGTAGATGTCGGGTATCACTTCGGTGGTATCTATGACCACAGGATAAACACCGAACGTTAATCGGTTAATATCAATGAGCTCGATAATGTCATTGGCCAACTCATCCAAGTCATGACCATCGTAAGTGTCACCTTCAACTTCGTAGAAATCGTCTAACTGACCACCGAGATATTCGATTGTAAATCGAGGACCATTATCTTCTGGTTATTCATCAACAATTCCTGTCATATCGTCAGCGCTCCGCTAAATTCCCTGTACACGTCAACCATCCGTAAATAATGAGCAAGTTCAATTTGTGCCAGTTGATCGCGGCTTGTTAGCAATTCTCTCTCGCTATCTAGCAATAGTAAGAAATCAATTGTGCCAGCTTTATATTGTGAACGGGAAATTGAAACCGCCTGTTGGCTACTGGCAAACTGACGCTCAGCATTGGCGAGTTGTTCGCGACTCAACTGATAATGGTTTAATGATAGCTGCATCTGGTTAACCGCATTGATTACGGTTTGCTCGTATTGTGCCATGGCGATATCTGCGTCAGCTTCTGCCATTTTGATGCGGGTTTTCACCGCCCCTAAATTTAACCCTGACCATTGGATAGTCGGCGTGATATTCCAGCTCTCGCTAGCGCTGTTTAAAGCCAGCCCTGGTGACGAAATAAAGCCAAGAAAGCCGCTGACCGACAGCGATGGGTACAAATCTGCTTTATTTATACCTATTTGCGCCGTACTCGCTGCCAGGTTGCGTTCGGCACTCGCTATATCCGGCCTGAAATTGAGATAGTTGCTGTTACTGGCAATGACTATGGGTTGGTTTAATCGTGGTAGTGACGCTGAACTATTAATTTGCAGTGCCTGTACTGGTGTAGCCAATAATGCGGCCAGTGTACCTTTGGCCGTTTCACTGGCGATTCGAATTGCCGGAATATCGGTTTTCACCCGATATATTTGCGTATCGATTTGTGCCATTTCAAGCCTGGTGGCACTTCCGGCATTCATTTGTGCCTCAATAATTTCTTTGCTTTGCAGCAAGAACTGCAGATTTATCTCCGCATAAATCAAGCGAAGCTGCGCACCTCGGTACTGGCCGTAACTTCGCGCCACCTGACTGACTATTTGTAAACGCGCATCCTGCCACAACAGCTTAGCCTGTTCGGCCCGGGCGTTGGCGGCTTCGGTAGCACGTTGTAATTTGCCAAACAAATCCGTGTCCCAACTGAGGCTTAACCCCTGGGTAAATCCGCGCATTGTTATGCCATCATCCTGGCTAAGTATTGATGCATTGCGTGATGCCTGATACTCAGCCGATAGCGTACCATCAGGATAGTGGTCTGCCTGCGCGCCAGAAAATACCGCATAAGCCCGGTCTACGTTAGCGGCAGCCTCCACAATGCTACGGTTTTTAGCTAAAGCCTGTGCTATCAGTGCACTTAGCTGGTCATCATTGAATTGATCCCACCACGCTGATAGAGAAAATACTGGCTGATAGCTTTCCTTCATATCAACGTTAAGTACCTGCTGTGGCGGCTGGTAATCAGGTCCGACTGCGCAAGCGGATAACAGGCTGGATAATATCATTGCGCTGAAATAAAGGCGGGATTTATTCATCGGTTGCCTCCTTATGAGCGGGTTGTTTTAGGGTCGGACGGGCTACCACTCTTTTGGCCAGATAGTAGTAAAAAAGCGGAGTGAGTAAGAGCCCGAACACGGTTACGCCTATCATGCCTGAAAACACGGCCACACCCATTGCCTGGCGCATTTCAGCACCGGCACCGGTAGAAAATACCAGTGGCGCAACGCCCATGATAAAGGCAATAGAGGTCATTAATATCGGGCGTAACCGCAGTCTGCCAGCCTCCAGGATCGCTTCCATAATGGTCATGCCCTGCTCTTGTAATTCTTTTGCGAATTCAACAATAAGGATGGCATTTTTGGTGGCCAGACCTACCAGCACAATGAGGCCAATTTGGGTCAGAATGTTGTTATCACCGCCGTAAAGTAAAACGCCGCTTAATGCTGATAGCAGTGTCATCGGAATGATAAGCACTATCGCCATGGGTAATCGAACGCTCTCGTATTGTGCGGCCAGCACCATAAACACAAGCACTATCACCAGCGGGAAAACCAGCATATTGGCATTGCCTGTCAGAATTTGTTGGTAAGTCAGCTCGGTCCATTCGTAAGTCATGCCGTTTGGTAATGTTTCTTCCAGAATACGTTCGATGGCCGCCTGCGCCTCACCGGAGCTAAATCCAGCAGCCGGACCACCGTTAATTTCGGCAGTGGTAAACCCGTTGTAATGCATAACGCGATCGGGGCCAGCAATATCACTAACCTGAATAAACGAGTCGAGTGACACCATCTCCCCATTATTATTACGCACTTTCAACTGCCCTATTTGCTCTGCAGATGTTCGGAACGGCTCATCAGCCTGCATGTTGACCTGAAAGGTACGGCCAAACAGATTGAAGTCATTCACGTAGGTAGAGCTCATGTAACCTTGCATGGTCTGGAATAACTGATTGAGATCCACGCCCTGCTGCTTGGTTTTATCGCGATCGACTGCAATATCCAGTTGTGGCACATTCACCTGGTAGCTGGAGAATACACCAGCTAGTTCCGGCGTTTGATAGGCTTTCTGCATCACTTGTGTGGTCATGTCGTTAAGAGCTTTAAAGCCGTACCCTGCCCGATCTTCAATTTGCAAACGAAAACCACCAATGGTGCCCAGTCCCATTACCGGTGGCGGTGGGAAAATCGCCACATAGGCTTCTTTAATGCTACTGTACTGACCGTTAAGCTCTGCCGCGATGGCATTTGCCGACATTGAAGGCTCGGTGCGTTCATCAAAATCAGACAGCATCACAAATACAATACCGCTGTTGGTGGCATTGGTGAAACCGTTCACACTGAGTCCAGGAAAGCCAAGAGCAGCTTCTACCCCTGGATGTGCCAGGGCTATGGATGTCATTTCTTCAATCACGAGAGCGCTACGATCCAGCGATGCGGCATTGGGTAATTGGGCAAAAGCAATCAGATATTGTTTATCCTGTGCCGGAATATAGCCCGATGGAGTAGTGTTAAACTGCAGTCCGGTGATCCCCACTAACACGATATAAAGTGTGGCAACCAGGGCGCCACCACGTATTACCTTTTTCACCACAAATCCGTAGCCACGGGAAAGTTTGCTAAAAAAATGATTGAACGGGGTAAATAACCAACGGCCAAACAGCATATCGATGATCCGGGTTAAACGGTCTTTGGGGGCATCGTGGCCTTTTAATAATAACGCCGACAGCGCCGGGCTCAGCGTTAACGAATTAATCGCAGAAATAAACGTAGAAATAGTAATGGTGAGTGCAAACTGCTTGTAAAACTGGCCGGTAAGGCCGGTCATAAACGCGGTTGGAATAAACACCGAAGCCAGTACCAGCGTGGTAGCGACGATGGGACCAGTAACTTCTTTCATTGCCTTAACCGTGGCATCAATGGGCGATAACCCTTCGCTAATATTGCGTTCGACGTTTTCGACCACCACAATGGCATCATCTACCACAATCCCTATGGCCAGAACCAAACCAAACAAAGACAGCGCATTCAGTGAAAACCCCAGTAGCTGCATAAAAGCGAAGGTACCAATCAGCGACACAGGTACTGCCACTAAAGGGATCACCGACGCTCGCCAGGTTTGTAAAAACAACACAACCACTATCACCACAAGCAAAACAGCTTCCAGCAGCGTTTTGACTACTGCTTCGATCGAACCCTTTACAAAAACGGTGGGGTCGTAGGCGATTTCGTAGGCAACCCCTGCAGGGAAATTCTGCGACAGTTGCTCCATGGTGGCACGCACATCATCAGAAATTTGAATTGCATTGGAGCCCGCCGCCTGAAATACGCCCATTCCCACTGCGGGTTTACTGTTAATGGTTGAGCGTAACGCATAAGAATTAGCACCCAGTTCGATGCGTGCAACATCTTTTAAACGACTAATCTCACCATTAGTGCCTACTTTGATGATGATATTTTCAAACTCTTCTACGCTGTCTAGGCGCCCTTTCACGTTCATCAGAATATTAAAGTCGGCCCGAGCAACAGGTTGTGCACCTAAACTACCGGCAACCACTTGTTGGTTTTGTTCGCGGATGGCGTTGGAAATATCTACCGGCGTCAGGTTTAATGCCGCCACGCGCGAGGGATCCAGCCATACGCGCATACTGAATTCGCCGGCACCAAACTGGCGAACCTGACCAACACCCTTAACCTTTGCCAGTTCATCGATAACATTCAGCGTGGCGTAGTTAGCCAGATACAACATGTCGTAGCGTTCGTTGGGTGAGTACAGGTGGACCACCAGAGTAAGGTTTGGTGAGGCCTTCTCGGTAACAACACCTAATCGCTGTACTTCCTGCGGTAAGCGCGGTAATGCACGGTCTACACGGCTTTGCACCTGACTTTGCGCCAGATCCACATCACTGCCAATGGCAAAAGTAACAGTAAGTGTCATACGACCGTCGGCGGTAGATTGCGACGACATATACAACATGTTTTCAACACCGTTTATTTCTTGCTCCAGCGGAGAGGCGACGGTTTCGGCTATCACCTGAGGGTTGGCGCCAGGGTAATTAGCGGTGACCACAACGGTAGGCGGCACCACCTCAGGATATTCAGTAACAGGCAACTGCCATACCGCTATGCCGCCGGTAATAATAAACAGCAATGACAGGACCGAAGCGAACACCGGCCTGCGTATAAAGTACTGAGAGAACATTCGAGTAGGCTCCTACTGTCCAGATTGAAGGGTATACGACGCGGTTAACGCAAGGTGCTCCGGATCGAGCTGACGTTGCGCCGTCTCAATTGCAGCAATGGCATCTGCGCTTGCCATGGTGGTTGCCTCTGGCGTGATTTGACTACCCGGCATTACCCGCTGCAGGCCGCTGACAATTATGTCGTCGCCGGATTCGAGGCCCGCACTGACTATGCGCAGATCGCCCAGTGACTCGCCCAGTTTTACCGGGCGGTATTCCACGGTGTTGCCCTCTCCTACTACCAGGACAAACTTATTATTAAGATCGGTACCAATGGCTTTATCGTCGATCAGAATGCCATCGTAGGTTGGTGTACCGGCAATACGTATGCGGGCATATAAGCCCGGCATAAGCTGTTTATCTGGATTATTAAAAGTGGCTCTTAGCGTAATTGATCCGGTTTGTTCATTTACCTGGTTATCGATAAAGTCGATGTAGCCTGGGTAACTAAAGGTAGTATCACCCGCCAACGCCATTGATACAGGTTGGCGCATACCGCTTTGCGACTCGGTCAGTTCGGTGCGCACATAATTGAGGTAGGTTTGCTCATCCACGTTAAAGTACGCGTACATTTTATTGGTTGAAACAATGCGCGTAAGCTCGCTTTGCCCGGCTGTTACATAATTACCCTGAGTAATGTGCGCACGGGATACGTGTCCGGACACTGGCGCTTTTACCCTGGTGTAAGATAAGTCCAGTTCAGCACGTGTTAAGGCTGCCTGAGTCGCAGCGGCATCAGCAACCGCTTGTTGCAAAGTTGCCTGACGAATATCAAGCGCTTCCTGGGATATAGCGTTTAGATCGATCAATGATTTACCACGTTTAAACTCCGAGCGGGCCAACTCAACCCGGCTGTTTGCGCTGGTCAACTGTGCCTGTAAACGCTCTACTTCTGCCTGAAAGGGGGCCGGATCGATCTGAAGTAACACCTGGCCCTTTTGAACTAAGGCCCCTTCGGTAAACAGAACTCGCTCAATATACCCTGATATACGCGGTATAAGTGTGACTGTCTCTGGTGCACTCAATCGACCACTGAACTCATCCCATTCGCTTAAACGTAAACTGATGACTTCGGCCACACTAACAGTAGGAGCACTCATGGCGGGTGCCGATTGCTCATTTTTATCTGTGCTGCAGCCAACCAGGATAGCTGTGGTCAGAACGCTCATAATGATCAATGGGGCTTTGTTTAACTGAAACATAATCACTCCTTTTAATAACAAACAATCAGCACGACATTGGCTAAGCAGCGCTTAGTGCTGGCTCTGTGAACGAGCGAAATATTATTAAAGGAAGGGAATTTGGTTAATATCTGATACTGGCTTTTGATTGCACGATTCTACAGTTGCTGTAGGATCGGGCAATGAAAGGCGAGAATTGTGTAAGTTGAGATTATTAGTAAAGCCCCCGTTATTAAGGGCCATATTAATTGTCTTGGTTTGTTTTGATGATTGCAGTACTTTCCTGATCCTACAATGCTGCGGATTGTTTAATACTCTTCAATGCTTGCCTGATTCTACAAATCGCTGAGTCTTCCTATAGGCGATAAGCAAATAGTCGCTATACTTTAACGGTTAATTCGGGGGATTTATGGATCAGCAACTCAGACAATATCAACAATCGTTAATCGCGCTCACTGAGCGAGTTAGTACCGACGAAGGAATTAACGATACCAATGTGCCAGGGGTAAGAACGCTGCGCAGTTCGTCTAAAACCTGCAACAGTCCTGCTATTTACGAGCCAATGGTTTGTTTACTCTTACAGGGCAGCAAAAACCTGTACGTGGGCGATCAGAAAATTCACTATAACGAATTAAGCTATCTGATTATTCCGATTATGATGCCGGTGACAGGTGAAATCGTGCAGGCCTGCGAAACTAAACCGTATATCGGAATTAGTGTATCGCTGGATTTACGAGAGTTGTCAGAATTGCTCATTGACATGGCAGATAATAAATCTGAACCCTGTAATAAAAGCTGTATTAAGATGATCGACGCCGATGTTGAAAGCATGTCGACGTTTTCCCGTTTACTTGCGCTACATGACTCACCTCAGGATATTCCCATTATGCTACCAATGCTAAAACGGGAACTCATGTACCGCATGCTTAAAGGCCCGGCTGGAAATCAACTTCGCCAGTTTTTATTATTTGACTCAAACGCCAATCGAATCAGTAAAGTAATCGAAATTATTCGCAAAAACTTTAATTCACCACTCAAAGTGAAAGATCTGGCTGATGTTGTACATATGAGTGAGTCAGCGTTATACAGCGGGTTTAAATCGATTACGGCTATGTCTCCCCTGCAGTATCAAAAACATATACGGCTAAATGAAGCACGCCGCATTATGCTTTTTGAAGGCACTGAAGCATCGGCTGCAGGCTACCAGGTGGGCTATGAAAGCCCGTCACAATTTAGCCGCGAATACAGCCGCTTGTTTGGTGCACCACCCATTACCGACATTAACCGGGTGAAACAAAATCAATCCCTGGCAACGGTAACCAGTTAACTCAGCATTAACGGCTATCAACCAATGGCTAATACTTAACACCATTAGCCATTGGATAAATTCAGTTAACTAGCACTTCGGTGTCTGCAATACGTCTACTCTGCTCATCGGCTCTGGCCGCCTCAATCGCCCTTTGATTGTCATCTAATGCATCTACATCTTAAGTATTAGCCTAACAGTTATTGCTTTACTTACGCTTAAATTGGAGCTATCAGTTAAACATTCTAACCGCACTTTAGCTCGTAAAACCAAAGAGCAACAGGGTCCGATGTCCTACACGCAAAAAATATACGAAGCAGTCTTAGAAAACTTAGGTGAGGCACTCATCATCATTAGTGGTTCCGGGACTATTGAGCACTTTACCTACGCCGCTGAGCAACTTTTTCTTTATGATCGCAGTGAGGTTCTTGGTAAAGATATTGCTATGCTCATGCCAGATGACATCGGACAATCTCACCAACACTATGTCAATGCTTACAGTTCAAATGACCGCAGCACTGTGCTGGGAAAAACCCGGGAATTAATAGCCGTTCGTAAAAACGGCGTTCAGTTTCCGGTCGAAATAACGGTAACGAAAGTCACCGTGGATAATCGACGGTTATTTGTTGGGCTACTCAAAGATATTAGTGAAAAAGTAACAACGTTTAAGGAACTGAATGAAGCAAAGGCGACTGCAGAAATAGCCAATAATGCAAAAAGTGAATTTCTGGGCAATATGTGCCATGAAATCAGAACGCCGATGAATGGAATTCTGGGAACGCTGCAACTATTAAAACAACGACAGTTGGATACGGAAACCTCACAGTTGGTGGATATTGCATTAACTTCATAAGAATTACTCATGCGTATATTGAATGATATTCTGGACTTTTCGAAACTTGAAGCCAGTAAGGTGATTATCGATGAACACCCTTTTAGCTTGTCTGATCTGGTCAGTGAGGTGGTTAACAATGTGCAAGGTGCTGTTGCAAACAAGGGGCTATCATTAACGGTGAATTTTAACGCTTCTGCGTCAGAGAAACGGATTGGCGACGAAGTAAGAATCAAACAAGTTTTGGGCAATGTTGTGTCAAATGCGATTAAATTTACCGAAAAAGGTACCATCATTCTTACGGTAAATACTTCACCTTCGACTACACGTTTTATTGTTCAGGACTCCGGTATAGGTATGACCCCTGAGCAAATAAGCTCACTCTGCGACCGGTTTTCACAAGCAGATTTGTCAACCACCCGTCATTACGGCGGGACGGGGTTGGGCATGGCCATCGTCAGTGAACTTCTTACTTTAATGAACGGCACACTTAAAGTCGCAAGCGAAATCAATACTGGCACAACCATCACCATTGAATTACCGCTGAAAAAGGCTTACAGCACTATCCTTACTACCAATAAATCATACGAAGTATCTGTGCCTGACTTCACTGGTAGAACCCTATTGATTGCAGAAGATAACGATATAAACAGGTTAGTCGTGGAAGAACTGTTAAAACCAACCAATGCAACTTTAGTAATTGTCAATGATGGTCAGCAACTTTTGCAGTATTGCCGTGACTCATACGCGGATTTAATCATTACCGATATCAATATGCCGGTGATGGGAGGAGAGGAAACCCTCAAAAAGTTGCAGGATACAGGCTTTGCCAGGCCCGTAATCGCCCTCACCGCTAATGCCGTTAAGCAACAAGTGGAGCATTATTTAGCAATGGGATTCCATGATGTATTGTCAAAGCCTGTGTTCGCTGAAACACTGTACTTTGTAATAGATAAACATCTGGAGAATTAGCTTTTGGGGTTCACTACCAACAATTCTGAACAAAATTCTATAACATCGATGATTTTCTCAATCGTTAAGGGCTTTAATATAACTTTATCCATACCGGCTTCCTTGCAACGAGTGATGTTTTCAGACGTTACATCCGCAGTCATGGCTATTATTACCACATTGTCGGTGCCCGACTCCCGCAGTTGTTGAGTGGCTTCAAACCCATCCATTACCGGCATATGGCAGTCCATAAAGATGATATCGTAATGATTTTGGCTTAAGGCTTCTACTGCTTCCTTGCCGTTAGTGGCATGATCTGACTTAAAGCCCAGTTCGTTTAAAAAAACCTCTGCAACAAGGCGGTTGGTGTCGACATCGTCTACCAGGAGTACATTAAATTCGGTGTTTATCTCACCTAAGGCGGTTGTTTGTAATTGCAATGGTTCTTCACCAGACTGTGTTGCCTGCAGGGATACCTCAAAGAAAAACTCACTGCCTTTGCCAAATTCACTTTTTACATCACAATGGCCATCCATTTTCTCACAGAGCTGTTTAACTATAGACAGGCCGAGCCCTCTGCCTGGCGTTATCAGGTTATTGAAACTTTTGGTTTGTGAAAATGGCAAAAAGAGTTCCGGAATATCTTTATCAGAAATTCCGATTCCAGTGTCGATTACACTGCCCTGAATAATCACATTGTCTTTATTACGAAAGGTGCTCACGTTTAATTTTACCAGGCCTGAGTGAGTAAACTTTAAAGCATTGTCCAGGAGGTTAGTAAATATTTGCCGCAGGCGTATTTCATCACCATTTACGCTATCTTCACTGATCTTGAAGGTGTGCTCTAAGCGTATACCTTTCTCTTTAAATGGCTGCCGGTAATGAAGCAGTATCCCTGACATTACAGACGATAGGGAAAATGGCGAGGTATACAGTGTTAGCTCTTCATGATTTACCTGATTAAAATCGGTAATGTCGTTAATCAAGCGAATTAACTTGCGAGCATTTGCTTTAGCAATTGCTAGCTTTTCTTTAGCGTTCCCTTCAGGTACAGCCACATCGATTGTATGCAACATGCCATGTACAGCATTAACCGGTGTTCTCAGCTCATGACTAATCCTCGACAACAGGCGATTTCTGGAATTAAGCAATAACTCCAACTCATTGCGTTGTTTCTCAACGTCCAGTTTGGCGCGCTTTCGTTCATCAATATCCTGAAATGCACCAAATAACCTTATACATTGCCCGTTTACCATTTCCGCTGTTCCTAGCGCTGCCACCCATTTTTCTTCGCCGTGATAGGTCAGTATTTTCACTTCCAGATCCCAGGACTCACCGCGATAAATACCATTAAACACGGCGTTAGAGATTTTCTCGCGGTCTTCGCCTTCCGGATAAAATTCAATAGCTGTATTTAAATCAGGCACGAATTTAGCGGGAACGGCGTGTATTGCCCTGGTTTGCGGACTCCAATAAATGGTGTTTTGAATTAAGTCCACTTCCCACCACCCTATCGTGGCAAGCTTTTCCATAGACCGCATGGACTCAGATTTTTTAAGCGATAAGCGCTTGGTTTCTGTTAACGCCACTTGTGTTGCGAAAAGCTGGGTGACTACCTCTATTTCGCTGAGCATTTGCTGGCAGCGTATAGCTTCTGGCAACGTATCTCTGTTCAAAAAATACAGTGCCCCCTGAAAACCACACGCGGCAGATACCGGAGAGCACAAATAATGTAAGGTTTCCTGGTTATGCTTTGAGCTGGCTATTGAAAGCTCTGATAGCGGTTCAGGCAAAAACTTATTTATATCACTTAGATTAAAACAGGCGCTGATACTTTCCTCTCCAATACCTGCCTGTACCGTCAGTACTTTATCCTGGTATCGGCAAAATAGTACGCAATCCACTACGAAATAATGCAAAAGCACCCTGAGCATTTGTTCTGTTATCGTTTCTTCTTCGTTTGCATGATAGGAAAAAAGGGCCGAAACTGCTTTGGTTAAACTCATGTAGTGTCCGCTTGTACTGAAGCCTCTGTAAAAGACATACCACAAAGGTATCGGTTACCAGTCCAGAGTGTTAGTTATTGCTCTCGTGTTATTTAATTGTTAACGAAATATAGCATAACTCAAGAAATCTTTAGTCTAATGAAGCGGTATGGCGTAAGCAGTACTAAACATAAAGGAATCAGGTGTGGATGCATTGCCCCTCTATAATTTTTTATAAATGATGACCTATGCTGCGATTCTTACCCGCCTGTTTGGCCTCAAACAAAGCCTGATCGGCTTCGTTTACTAATTTACCTAATGATGTCTGGTAGTCTGCATGAGTCACTACATAACCCACACTAATGGTAACAACTCCGTTGCCGGACGCTGCGTTCTCAATATTTAATTTCTCAACATTGGTACACATCGCTTGTGCTAACTGCTTCATCCCTTCCTGTTCGGTATTGGGCAAAAACACAACAAACTCTTCACCACCGTACCTTAGAATTTTGTCTTGCGGGCGCCGCAGAGTGTGCGTTAGCGCCCCCGCTACCTGTGCTAAACAATTGTCACCCTCAAGGTGGCCATAGGTGTCATTGAATGATTTGAAGTTATCGATATCAATCATCATTACCCCAAAGCTGGCGTTCTCTCTAACGCAATGCTTAAAAATCGCCGGGATTTCAGCATGCATATAGTAACGGTTGTACAAGCCGGTAAGTTGATCCCTGAACGTTTGCTCCGTGAGTAAGTCCAGGCGAATTTTGCTGAGTAAGAGGTTTTTTACCCGATGCTGAAGCGTTGATGCTACTACGGGTTTATTTATAAAGTCAGAGGCTCCTGCCTCCCAGCATCTGTCCTGGTCTTCGGGTTTATCTGAGCCGGTAATAAATACCACGGGGATATCTGCGGTATCCTTGTTGGCTTTGAGTTCCTTACACACAGTAATGCCGTCTTTGCCTGGCATATTTAAATCGAGTAACACCATGTCTGGTTTAGTTTGCAGGCAATACTCAACCATATTCAGGCTATCATCATTGCATTCGGTAATAATAATATCTTGTAAAATGGCATCCAATACCAACTGACTGGTTTGATCATCATCAACAATGAGCGCCCTACACACCGATAACTCTTTGGTTTTAAATTGAGGCTCTTCGAAAGTGGTATACTCGCTTAATAAAGTCATAGCGTCTTTGTATGAGTAATATTCATAGCGCAATGGATGCCCAGGCATTTTCCAGTTCCTCTGCGGGCAGCGGTTTACTAAAATAGTAACCCTGGGCTTCGGTACAGCCCATCTCTTGTAATACTTTTAATTGTGCCTCATTTTCAACCCCTTCGCATACAATGTTTAAGTTTAGTGAGTCGGCGAGGTGTTTAATGGCATTAAAAAGGTTTCTGGCTTGTTCTTCTTCAGCAATGTCATTGATAAATGAGCGGTCGACCTTCAGTACGTTAAAATTAAAACTGCGTAGGTAGGATAAACTGGAGTAACCTGTACCAAAATCATCTAAGGCGATAGTAATACCAATTTTTTGTAATGACGTGATGGCTTGCTTAGCGGCGTTAATATTTTCAATCAAGGCGGACTCGGTGATCTCCAGTTCAAGATATTTAGCCGGTAAGTCGCACTTCAACAGCGTATCGGCAACGGTTTTCGTAAAACCAAATTTATTAAATTGCGAGGCTCCAATGTTAACAGCCACTTTAGTTGGCCGCCCTTCATCAAGCCATCGTTTTGCTTGCCGGCAACTCTTTTCGAGTACCTGTTTGCCCAGCTGGTTAATCAGGTCTGACTCTTCTGCAACCGGAATAAATACGATAGGGGGTAATAATTGTCCGGATTGATTGAACATCCTGACCAATGCTTCCATACCAGTGAGCTGACCGTCAACAAGGCTGTATTTGGGCTGGAAATAAACCTCCAGCGCCTCTTCTTTGATGCGTTGATGCAATAGTTTTTCGATACTTAAGCGTTCTTCCAGTTCGTGAGAAAGTGAATTGGAATAAAAAGCAATATTGTTTTTACCTTCGCTTTTTACTTTGTACATTGCCGTGTCTGCATGACGCATCAGTTCTTCCGGCGTTTTGGCATCGTTAGGGTATATAGAAATCCCCATGCTCACAGACAACCGGTGTTCTTCGCCGGCAAGCGTAAAAGGGTCTTTTATGGCTTCCAGTATTTGTGTTGAGACACGATTAATACAACTCATATTTTTACAGTCGCTGATCATCACCACAAATTCATCACCACCAATGCGCGAAACCGTATCCCTGGTGTCTACTACCCCGTCTAGCCGCCTGGCGACGTGCTGAATGATATTATCTCCCAGGTGGTGGCCCACCGCATCGTTAATGTACTTAAAATTATCCAGGTCAATCAGCAACGTTGCGACCATATGACCGGTACTTTCTGCCACGGTAATCGCTTGTTGCATTCGGTCATGCAGCAATACCCGGTTAGGTAACCCTGTGAGCTGGTCATGATTAGTAAGGTGAGTCATTTGAGTGGCCATGGCAATAGCATCTGTTACGTCCTGAAACACAATTACACCACCACTGACATGTCCTGCCATATCTACTATAGGACTGGCAGTGTCTTCAACACGAAAGCGTTCGCCATTTTGCTAATAAGTTCGGTATTCAGAGCCATCGCCACTGTACGTCTTTGTCGCAAAGCCACTTTGAGCGGATTTTCCATGGGGGTGCCTGTACTGGCATCCTGTAGCACCATGATGGTATCGATTGGCTTCCCTTCTGCTTGTTTATCCGTCCAACCGGTTAAACGCTGGCCAACCGGATTAATATAGGAAATTCTTGCCTCTTTATCCGTGGCAATAACGGCATCACCAATACAATGCAATATGGTATTAAGATGCGTTTTTTCCCGGTGCATGACGGTATATGCCTGGTGCAGGGAACGAGCTTGCTGCTTAATGGTAATCTGGCTTTTCACCCTTAATCGGCACACCTCCATATGAATTGGCTTTGAAATAAAGTCTACGGCACCAATTTCCAGCGCCTGGGCTTCTGAGTTAACGCTTTTATGGGAAGTAATAAAAATAAAACTTGTGTTAATTAATGCGGGGATCGCTTGCAACGCTTTACACAGGGTAAATCCGTCCATTTCGGGCATCTCGATATCCAGCAGGATAACATCCGGCAGGTGCTCTTCTGCGAGTTTTAATGCCTCTAAAGGGGACGTTGTTTTGATAACAGAATAATAATCCGATAGAGCATTTTCGACAATTAGCAAATCGGCTTCCTGATCATCAACTGCCAGCACCACGCCTTTATGAAAATCAAGTTTCATTTACAATCCTTCGCTCATTAAATTTATACTTTGTATGTAGAAGAAGTTCTCATTTAACTGTAGTCAATATAATTAGTCGAGTCATTTTTTTTATTGCTTTTCTACTACTTATAGTCTAGTTCTTATATAATTTGTTTTGATTTTTCACTCATGACGCCGTGTTATGGCCTGTTGGGGAGTGCTTGATGGATTCAAGGTTTTCTTTCTCGTTTTATGCGTCAATTATTACGCTGGTTTCTTTAATTATCGGCTTTTTTGCAAATCAACAAATTGTTGCTTCCAACAACCAAACGCTATTAACAGATTTAAAAATTAACTTAAGTGAAGTTGAAGTCAGGCTGGGTAACGAGTTTGCAAGTTTCAGAGAAGATATCGGTTTTCTGTACACTACCCCGCCAATAAGCGGCCTTACGCGCGCTAAAAAAAGCGGGATTGATCCGCTCGACGGTACCACCACTGCGCTCTGGAAATCCCGGTTGGAAAAGATTTTTATGGGCTTTATGCAACACAACCGCGCCTATTTTCAGTTACGAATTATTGATAGTGAGGGGGATGAGCTAATCCGGGTTGAGCGAGTCGACAATTTAATTACGGCGCGTGACGATAACGATATGCAGGATAAAAGTAATCGTTACTATTTTGCAGAAACCTCGGCATTGGCAGAGGGGCAGCTATTTGTGTCGACTATCGATCTGAACCGTGAAAATGGTGAATTGGAGTTTCCTTACCGCCCCACTTTACGGCTTGCCCGCGCCATCTTTGGCGAAGATAACCGTTTTTTCGGCATTATTATCGTTAATATCGATGTTAGCTACTTATTAGACGAACTCGATAGTCTGGTTACCAGTAAATATGACATATTGCTCACCGATAAAGACGGCTATTTTATAAAACACCCCGACGAAAAGCTGCAATATAGTCGCGACCTGGAACCGTCGTTGGATTTTTCTGGTTATTATTCAGTTGTTCCCAATGCAGACTCGCCGATCAAACGCTATCAAACTGCTAGCCAGGTTTATTGGGGGCTGGATGATGAACTCACCGTTTCAGGCTACTCGCAAGGCAGCGAATTACACCCTTACATCATGCTGCCAGATGCTATGTACAGCGAAGAATTAAACAGTGTCAGGCTTCAACTTTTCGCGGCGCTGGGAGGCATTTGGGCGGCTGCGCTACTGGGCCTTTTTTTATTGAGCAACAATAACAAGCGGTTGGCTAACCTGTTAAAAACCGCTGAGGAAGCGCAATCGGCTGTCAATGTGGCCGATGATGCCATTATAACGGTTAATCAGCGTGGCTATATTAATACGGTTAATAACGCTTTTGAAAACATCTTTCTGGTGCATCGCAATGAGTGCCTGGGAAAACGGATTGCCGATGTATATGCTGATTTTGGTTGCGATGAATTTCAAGACCATTTTGGCGGCTCCATTAAAGAAATACAGGCCTTTGAATGGCGATTTAAACGTTAAGGTGCGCCTGAAAAATGGTTAAAAACGAAAATTCAGCCGGTAAAAAATTCAAAATCTGAAGCCGCCTTCGCCATTGTAACTGGAGACATCACGGCAGAAAAACAAGCAACCATAGAAATTGAGCAGAACAATCAGAAACTCGAGGCCACCGTAAATGAAAGGACACTCGAGCTGAAATCTGCCCGGGATAAAGCCCTTGAGGTGAGTGATTTAAAGTCCAATTTCATCTCAACCATTAGCCATGAGATGCGTACACCGCTAAACGGCATAGTGGGTGCGGTAAGTCTGCTCAAGAATCAAACGTTGAATTCACAGCAAATTGAGCTTGTTCGGATGGCAGAGAACAGTGTTGATGCTCTGCGCCGATTAATCAATGACGTGTTGGATCTGTCTAAAATTGAGGCGGGTAAGCTGGAATTTCAACACCGGAATTTTAACCCTGAAGCCTTGGTAGAAAGCATTGCCAGTACGATGTCTGTGGTCGCTCATGGAAAATTGCTGGATTTTTACATCGATACTGTTGAGCTGAACGTTTCTATGATCAACAGCGATCCCCACCGCCTTACCCAGGTACTAACTAACCTACTCAATAATGCCATCAAATTTACAGACCGGGGCTACATTTTAATAAAAGCCTGGAATACGATAGAGAATGACAATGGTTGGATTTACCTGGAAGTTACCGACACTGGCACCGGTATTGCCGAAGCTTATGTAAACAAACTGTTTAAGGCTTTTTCGCAGGCGGACGAAAGCATTGCTGCCAAGTATGGTGGTACCGGGTTAGGTTTGTCTATTTGTAAAGAGATCCTCGACTTATTAGGAGGCAGTATTACCGTTGATTCAATCGAAGGCAAAGGCTCTACCTTTAAGGTTGCATTGCCTGTTAGTCAATGGGAAGAAAAATCGCTTGCTGGTAAGGAGCGACTCAACAATCAAACCGTGGGTGTGCTAATTAACAAGGCGCCTCTTCTTGCAATTGTCAGCCGGTTGATCACAAGCCATGGCGGTACCCCGCTCGTGATTAGCGATTTTAATATTGAGCATGGCTGGGCGACGTTAACCATGTTAATGGTTGAATACAATCATGACGACTTCAGTCAAGTAATGGCTACTTACCACACGGCTGTTGAGAAACTCCAACGAAGCATCAAGCTTATCGTGATTTCGGCAACCCCTTTGACTGCCGAAATTTTGCCTCAGGGCGCAGTAAATCTGGTAGCACCGGTTAATCGGTCCGCGTTTTTAGCCTCTGTTCTGGACAGTCGCCTTAACCACCCCCGCCTTCCCCAGGAGTTGTCAACAGAAGTTGAACGGCGAAGTACCGATATGCCGCTGGCTGACACAACAACAGCTGCTAATCCGCTTAACTGCAAAATACTTGTTGTCGATGATAATGAAATTAATACTCAGGTAGCACGATTTATACTGGAACCACATAATGTGAACGTTGCTGTGGTTGAAAATGGCGAAAAGGCCATTCAGCATTTGTCTTCATCACAGGATACCTACGACATCATTTTAATGGATTGTAATATGCCTGTGATGAACGGTTATGATGCAACTAAGGCAATCAGGGCTGGTTGCGCCGGAGAGCTGTATAAAAGTACTCCAATTATCGCTATGACGGCAAATGCCATGAAAGGAGAAAGCGAAAAGTGCATGGCGGCGGGCATGAACGATTATATCACTAAACCCGTGGAGCCCTCGCTACTTATCAGGAAAATTTCTCAGCATCTCCCTGTTAAGAACGATAATATTGGCAAAGCAGCGTCACTCGGTAATGACAATACACCACCGATAAAGGAAACTAATAAAATGGCTGTATGGAACAAAGATGAAGCTTTGGTTCGTTTAGGCGGAAGAGAGCCACTATTAGTGCAGCTATTACACCTTTTTATCAAGGGCGCTGAACAAAAATTTGCGGCGATGAAAATAGCCCTGGAAGAGCTAGACAGAGAAAAACTCCGTTTTACAGCTCATGCACTCAAAGGCAATGCCGGCGATGTTGGAGCCGAGGCGCTGCATAAGAATTTAGCTGAGCTAGAGCATCAGGCGCCTGATGCACCTGTTGAATCGCTTATTGCTTTGTCGCACACCACTGATAGCCTGTTAACTGAAACACTGGAGTTATTTAACGACTATCTGCAATTGCATATTCTGGCTGATCATGAACACCCATTCTGGCCGATGGTGAACACTAATTCTGGCGCATCGTGAACACCTATTCTGGTCTGATGGTGAACAGTTTTGCCCTGACGCCAGAATCACTGTTCACG
>Ga0208204_100187_pt1 | contig 22753 bp, 19 predicted proteins | sample DeeseametaMP2252_FD_184173 | JGI IMG/M metagenome (GOLD analysis project Ga0208204, IMG submission 184173) | Marine microbial communities from the Deep Pacific Ocean - MP2252 (SPAdes) | ecosystem: Environmental > Aquatic > Marine > Oceanic | place: West of El Salvador, Pacific Ocean | collected...
CCCGCCACATTTGGCCCCATGGCGTGCATGAGCAAGAAGTTATGCGGATTGCTTTGCAAACCGACTTTATTAACCACACGGGCCGCCATGGGTACCGCGCTCACACCCGCGGCACCAATTAATGGGTTAATTCCGCCACCGCTCACTTTATTCAGAACCTTTGCCATGAGTACGCCTGCAGCAGTACCTATGGCGAAAGCGATAGCACCCAGGCCCAAGATCCCTAAGGTTTCCACAGTAAGAAATTTATCAGCCGAAAGCTTGGAACCCACTGCCAGCCCGAGGAAGATGGTGACAATATTGATGAGTTCGTTCTGTGCCGTTTTCGACAAACGATCAACCACACCACTCTCCCGCATGAGGTTACCAAAACAGAACATGCCCACCAGCGGTGTAGCTGATGGCAGGAACAGAATGGTCAGAATGAGTACCGCCAGCGGGAAAATAATTTTCTCCTTGCGGCTCACGTGACGCAGTTGCGCCATCTCGATTTTGCGCTCGTCTTCGGTGGTCAGCGCCTTCATGATGGGCGGCTGAATTATAGGCACCAGCGCCATGTAGGAATAGGCTGCTACAGCAATGGCACCCAATAAATCCGGTGACAGACGAGAGGCCAGGAATATGGCTGTGGGGCCGTCGGCACCGCCGATGATGGCAATAGCACTCGCGTCTTTCAGGCTAAAATCAAAGCCGGGAATGAAATTCAGCGCTATCGCACCAAATAATGTGGCAAAGATACCAAACTGTGCAGCAGCGCCGAGTAGTAGCATGCGAGGATTCGCAATCAAGGCACCAAAGTCTGTCATGGCTCCCACCCCCATAAATATGAGTAACGGGAACACGCCAGAGTGAATACCCACTTCGTAGATATAATAGAGCAAGCCACCGGGGTCAGAAAAACCTGCCAATGGAATGTTGGTCAGTAAAGCACCGAAGCCGATAGGAAACAGCAGCAAAGGTTCGAATTTTTTTACGATGGCGAGCCACAGTAATAACAGCCCAACGGCCATCATTACCAGCTCGCCACTCTGAAAATGGGCCAGCGCGGTGCTGTCCCAGAGTATATACAGTTTTTCCATGGCTTATAACTCTATCAGTGCCTGACCGGTGGCGACGCTGTCGCCCTCTTTAGCGAGAATAGTACTAACCGTTCCGTCGAAGGCAGAGCGTATTTCCGTCTCCATTTTCATGGCTTCCAGAATGATCACCACGTCACCGTTAGCCACAACATCGCCCGGACTAACCAGTACCTTAAACACATTTCCGGACAGCGGTGCGTTGATAGTCTGGCCGCTGGCCGCTGGTGCGGGCTCCGCCGACGCCACAGGCGCAGAAGATACTGCAGGCGTTACGCTGGTCAGCGTGCCCGAATCAGCCACTTCCACGTGATACACTTTGCCGTCTACTTTGACATCGTAACTGGAAGGCTGACCCGCTGCTTTCGGTGCAGCAGCGACAGGCGCTGTAGCCACTTCCGGCTCTTTGCCCGGGGCCGGTTCAAACGCGTCTGGATTCCCACGGTTCTGCAGGAACTTCAGGCCGATTTGCGGGAACAGGGCATAAGTCAGCACATCATCGACCTGCTCTTCTGCCAGCAGGAAGCCTTTGTCTTTGGCCAGTGCCGCCAGATCATCGGTGAGGCTTTCCATTTCCGGCTTGAGCAGATCCGCTGGTCGACAGGTTACCGGCTCGCCACCGTCAAGCACCCGGGCCTGTAATTCAGCATTCACTGGCGCCGCCGTGGCACCGTATTCACCTTTCAGTACACCAGCCGTTTCTTTGGAAATGCTCTTGTAGCGCTCGCCGGTCAGCACATTTAGTACCGCCTGTGTACCCACGATTTGCGACGTTGGTGTCACCAGAGGAATAAAGCCGAGATCTTCACGCACCCGCGGAATTTCTTTCAGCACCTCGTCAAACTTGTCTTCCGCACCTTGCTCTTTCAGCTGGCTTTCCATATTGGTGAGCATGCCGCCCGGCACCTGCGCGAGCAGAATGCGGGCATCCACCCCTTTCAGGCTGCCTTCGAATTTAGCGTATTTCTTTCTCACATTACGGAAGTAAGCGGCGATTTCTTCCAGGCCCTCCAGCGACAGGCCGGTGTCTCTTTCTGTGCCCTCGAGAGCCGAGACAATTGTTTCGGTAGCACTGTGACCATAGGTCATACTCATTGAGGAAATCGCGGTATCCAGCATGTCGATGCCAGCATCAATGGCTTTCTGATAGGTCGCTGTGCTCAGGCCGGTCGTCGCATGACACTGCATGGCAATAGGCACCTGCACGGTTTCTTTCAGGCGGGTAACCAGCGTGTCACACTCGTAAGGTTTCAGCAGACCAGCCATATCTTTAATACAGATGGAATGCACGCCCATGTCTTCTAGCTGCTTCGCCATATCCACCCAGCCATCAATAGTGTGCATGGGACTGATGGTATAGGACATGGTACCCTGCGCGTGGGCACCGCAATCAATGGCCGCTTTCACCGCGGTTTGCAGGTTACGCACGTCGTTCATGGCATCAAAAATACGGAAAACGTCAACGCCATTATCGTGGGCACGTTCAACAAAACGGGTCACCACGTCATCCGCGTAGTGACGGTAGCCAAGCAGGTTCTGACCACGCAAAAGCATCTGCTGCTTGGTCTTTGGCATGGCTTTCTTCAGCGCGCGGATGCGCTCCCAGGGATCTTCACCCAGATAACGAATACAGGCGTCGAACGTCGCGCCGCCCCAGGATTCCACAGACCAGAATCCAGCATCATCGAGTTTACTGGCAATGGGTAACATGTCTTCAAGACGCATGCGAGTGGCCAGTAAGGACTGGTGAGCGTCACGGAGAACTAATTCTGTTAGTGCCAACGGCTTAGACATAGTGATTCCTCTTTAAATCTATTTCTGATTATTTCGGTGCTGGTGAACGGCAGCGGTTATCGCTGCTATCGTTCCGGCGCTAACGGTGTTGTCTTTCGCTGTCGGCGCAGCCCGGGAGCGAACCGGCGCGGCTGCGGGTTCCTCGCCGGGAAACTTTTCGCAATACCAGGCGATGCAACGCACACCACCAATTAACAGCGCCAGGAAGGCAAATACAAATGCCATACCGGTCACCATCAGTGTAGCGGCTTCGCCAAGCAGACTGCTCATCGATTCTGGAGCCATTTAGAAATACCTCTGATTCAGGAGGAATGAATAAGTATCATGATAAAAATGCAAAAACAATGCGACTTCGGACCTATAAACCCAATAACTATGCAGAAAAATCGCATAAGGAAATAATCAGGTTTGTTTTATATTTATTTATCTGCTCACTGACGCCCGACAGGTGTTGTTCCGGGCGCGTGTGTAATTTTCATCCATTGTGCGCGAATTCTGAACATTCGCAAGAGGCAAGCGGACGGGATGCGACTGATATCAATAAATGAAAGGCCACAACCAAAGGGCTGTGGCCTGTTTAACAGCTAGCCTGACGCAACAGTTATCTGGCAGCGATCAGCGGCTCAGCTTCTTGCTGATTTTGTCCTGAAGTTTAGCCAAATCCTGACGGCGGCCTTCATCGGCAAGGGGGCGATCAGGACGAGGAGCCGCTTCCAGTGCGGTGTTCACATACTGCTGTGCCTGCTTGTAATCGCCTTCATCATAAAGAAATTCAGCGTAGAAATAATTCGGGTCGATGCCCGTTGGATTAACCACCAGAGCATGCTTCAACAATTTTTCCGCCTTTTTGTCACTACCAAAGGCGATTGGCCAGCCTGGCACTTTGTGATACAGCACGCCAAGACTGGTCATCGCCGAACCCTGTAGCGCATTTTCATCCAGTCGCATGGCCTCTTCCAGATTCTTGCGTGCCTCTTTGGCATATTTTAATGCGCCCAGTCCGCCCTCTGCGCCCGCCGTGCTCGACTGCACAATACCCAGCCAGATATGGCTGTCAGCATGTTTCGGATTAGCCTTCACCAGGGCTTTAGCGTCGGCAAGCAGCTGCTTGAACTGCTCTGCTTTATTCTCATCAGCCGAATAGTTAATTTTTGCCCATTGCTGCTGAATGTCAGACAACACAGACGCGGCGTTCGCCATAGTGAACGGTAGGCAGGCCACGGATAACACAGAAATAAACTTAGTTAAAAACCTCATGACAACTTTTCCTCTTTAACAGAACCAACAAACTTACGAATCGTTTTGAGTTTTTTGTACAGGACACGGTCCACCAGCTCAGGCAGCGCGCCGTTAATGCGGGCAAACCACTTCTCCGGCGAGCCGACAAACCAGCGTTTTTTGCCACTGTTAAGCTGAGATACCAGGGCGTCTGCCACCGTTGCCGGTAAGTCCATCTCGTTTCCCAACGCTTTATTCATCGCCACCACGTTTTGCTGATTAATCGCCGTTTTGGTGGCCCGCGGTGCCAGATAAAAAAATGACAGATTGCTCTGGCTGTACTCCCGCATCATCGATTCAGTCCAGCCTCGCAGGCCAAATTTCGATGCACAATAAGTGGCATGACAGGGAAAACCAATTGAGCCGAAGGCTGATCCCACGTTTACCACAATGGCCTTGTCTGCGCGGCGCAGCAACGGCAGCAAACGGTGAGTTAGCGCCATCGGTGCCAGCAGATTAATATTCATCAGCTGTGTCAGTGCGCCTTCACCAACGCCATGAAAATCGCCTACCGCAGACACGCCAGCGTTATTCACCAGCATGGTCAGCCCCATTTCCTGACACACCTTAAAAATGCGGTCCCGGTCGGCGCTGATGCTGATATCTGCACTCACTGCACGGTGCTGGCCGGGCAGTGCTTCCAGTAACACAGCAAGACGCTCGGTATTACGCCCGACGAGGATCAGGCGCACGCCCAGCCCCGCCAACCGGTGCGCGATGGCCGAACCAATGCCGCCTGATGCGCCGGTTAACAGACAGATCTGCTCATGCCAGCGAATAGTCATTATGCGGCCTCCCCGACTGACTGGCTTTCGCCCAGCGTTCTGAAAATATTGGCGTAGAGCTGGAAGAACATTTTTGCGCTGTGGATGATCATATTCTGCTCTTCCACATCATCGATGCGATTCATCAGGTCGCGGAAGAACACAATATGTTCCTGATCCAGTGAGCCATGAGAGCGCAGATAACTGAACGCCTTCTTAGGCAGACCCAGCTTGTTCTGAATCACATCGGCAGCGTTATCCGCCAGCGCAATACTGGTCCCTTCCAGCACAAAAACCATACCGAAGAAGCGCAGTGGTGACTTGCGACGAATACTGTCGTAGGCATACGCCACCATCAGTTCAGTAGCCGCAGCAGGTTCACTGTGACGAATCAGTTCTTTGTCTACGCCGCAGGCTTCCAAATCGTTAAGGATCCATTCCTGATGACCGATTTCTTCTTCAATGTATTCGGCAACGGCTTCACGCAGCCATTCTTTGTCATCCGGCAGTGCTGAACCGGTCGCCATCAGCAGCGGCACGGTGTGTTTTACGTGATGAAACGCCTGGGATAAAAAGGCGGTGTAGTCTTCAAGAGAAATGTCACCTTTAAAGCAGCGCTGGATGATCGGAGAATTCACCAGATAGGCGCGTTCTGCCTGGGTTTCATTTTCTAAACGTTGATAGAGACTCATGCTTCAGTTTCCTCTGTCAGGGAGCCGGTGTCGGCATACAATTCGTTAATCAGGGTGGCAAAACGACTGGTCAGCGCCTGGCGTTTAAGTTTTCCGTTGGCAGTAAATAATGTTTTCTCTGCCGACAAATCCGGTAATACCTGCCAGACCCGGACTGCTGCGTAGTCAGGCAGTCGCTGATTGATGGATGCCAGCGCTTCGTCAATACGTTCATGGGTGATGCCATCGTGTAAAGGAGTCATTAATGCGCCGCAATAAGGGCGGGCCTCGCCCACCACGACTGCATGGCGGAACAGGCCACTGGCCATCAACTCACTTTCGACCCACTCCGGCGAAATGTTGCGGCCGAATGAGTTGATGAACAGATGCTTTTTTCGGCCTTCAACCACATAGAAGCCGTCTTCCTCGCGAATTAAATCGCCGGTAGCCACTTCGGTGGGATAAAAGGTTTCCGGTGCATTCAGATAGCCAAGGAAAATGGTACCTGACACTTTAAGCTCACCGTTTTCGATACGCAGTGTATTGTGGCCCAGGGACTTACCGACACTGTTCATGCGCTCACAGGCTGGCGTATTCAGCGTATTAACAGACACGCATTCAGACAGCCCGTAGCCCTGATAAACCGGTAAGCCCAGCGCGCGGGCTTTCTGCAATAGCCCTTCCGCCACATGGGCACCGCCGACAGCGATAAACTTCAGTGATACCGGTGGTGTCCAGCCCTGGGTACAGCCAATGATCAGCAGCTGTAGCAGTTCCGGCACCAGGATCAGCGAGTTCGGCTGTACCTCTGAAATTGTTGCCAGCATGGCCTGTGAATTTGTTAGCGAGGCACCGGCAAATCCCAGTGATTGAGGGTCTCGCAGCACTACCGTGCCGCCAGCCAGCAGCGGCGCATACACACCGGCCACGTTTTCCAGCAAGGTCGCCAGCGGCAGCAGACACAAATGCCGCGGCGCTTGCAGTCCGATGGCTTTCACCACGCTTTTGGCGACGATTTCCTGAGACTCATGACTCAGACACACGCCTTTCGGGTTGCCGGTGGAACCGGAGGTGAAAGTGATCTTGCCGGTTCCCCGTGGGACCTCAGGATCCTTAAGCACTGACAGACGATACAAAAACGTGCTATCCAGCGGACATTCAGTAATCGCAAAGCGTTCGTCACCCACAAGCTGAGAACAGAAACACAGCTCCACACCAGCCTCTGCCAGTAAATGAGTCCGCTGCTCACGGGAGAAGAAAGGTGGTACAGGCACCAGCATTTTGCCGGCACGCTGACATGCTAAATCGATGATAACCCACTCAGGCCCGTTTACCATATCAACAGCAATGCGGGTAAAACTCTGCGCTGACAGCCAGGTCGAAAGCTCAGCAACTCTAACGCTAAGTTCAGCATACGACAGTTTACCGCTCTCCCATTCGATGGCTGGGATGTTAGTGATATCGGGCAGGATCATACAGCCACCTCAATTTGTGAAGACAGACGGGCGCACTGATCAACCACAGCGGAGAACAGCTTTTTTACTCTTCGATTGGCAAACAGTGTGGTTACGATTGATGACAGGCTAACAGCTACCACCTGTGGCGTTGTGTCGTAGTAAGAGCCCCACTTCACTTTTTCATCGTCACTGAGAGCATTGATATCAGCATCGGCTAATACGGTAAGTTCGATGCCGCTGTTAGCCATTAAATCACGCAGTGCGTGCGTCGCTGTGAACACCAGCACTTCATAATTCTGCTTATAGAGTGCCAGTGCAGTAACCAGTAAAAGAGGAATGGTATGATGAGAAGCGCTGCTGTACAGGTTACCAATTTCAGCCAGACGGGAACGTCGGGTTGCCAGTGGTGTGCCTGCAAGCCGTGCATCGACAGATACGCTCAGGTAGGTCTCAACGAAGAAACGCTCAGCACCGGTACGGATCCCCACCACCGATTCCGGCTTTTCGTTTCCGATGCCAACCAGCAACGGCATGAAGTCGGTCAGATTTGCCTGATAGCTTTTGTGAAAGCCGTCAAACACCAGTGTTTCCAGTAACGCCCGGTCCTGATCTCTGTGGCCTGCAGTAAATAAACCCTGCGCCTGACGAGCTGGCTTTTTCAGGGCCAGCGGAGCGCTTACGGATTGTCGGATAACCTGACTACTCGTACTCAACATAAAAGATACTCTTTCGATTGTTGGGTACAGTATGAAAAGCAAACCTTAACGAAACCTTAAAACAAATAAGTTTTCGCTAATTTTTAAAATTCGCCTGTTTTTTAAAATTCATATTCCAGCGCCATTCTCAGCGTGTGATCCTTGGTATCTCCATTGAAACCGGTGATGAAGGCAAGTTCCCATTTCAGTTGTCTGCGCGGACTGAAACGTTTAATTCCCATAAAGCCCGGCCCGGCACCGATGTAGTGTTCTGCCATATAAAACTCAAACGCCGGCTGGATTTCAGGGATCCAGCGATAGCGATATTTCATCTTGAACTGGCCCTCGATTTCATTTTCAACGGTCTCACCCCATTCGTACATCACAATAACATTGGTGGTGAGGCTGAAACGGCCAAATTCTTTTTCAGTTAAAATACCGGCTTTCGCTTCCCAGTCATTGCTAGCATGTTGCTTTTCCAGCTCAACCAACACTCCCCAGTCAGCCCAATATTGGCCTTGTTCGGTAAGCTGCGCCCGAAACTCCAGTTCGTAACCACTGACGCCGAAATTATCGTATTCATCACGGGAGCCAACGATATACGCTTCCAGTATTGAGCGCTCGGAAAGTGAGTGACCAAACGAATAACGCTGCTGCAGGATATTTCCCTCATCGCTCTGGCGGGATGTCAGCCGCCATTCCACTTCCCGCTCAAAGGGCAATACGTAGGGGTGATAAACCCGGTCGACAATGAAGTTGTCTGCGCAGGCCTGACCCGCTGCTAGCAGGCTGACCAGAATAAAGAGTAATTTTCGCATCATACGATCCCCCCATCAGCCGGTTTACCTCTGACTGAGTGGGTCCAACGATTCAATACAAACGGACACACCAGCGCCAGCAGGTAAACCAGCAGGTAGGCCGGTCCGGGTGTCGCTTCATATCCAACTAACACATTTAAAAAGTGTCCGTATTCACTATCATCCGCCAGCAGTGCACTGGTGTCCCAAAGCCGCTGTTGTTCCGTCAGTATGTTTATCTGCTCAAGCAAAGTGGCTACGCCCGCAACCTGGCCCGCCATAAATATGGCCAGTACGGCAAATTTAAGTAGCCGGGACTCTGACGTTTCCAACAGCATGTAAAGCAGAATACTGGCACTGCAGGCAATGCCGAGGCCGATGATGATCCCCATCATCAGCGCCATGTCAGCCTGCTGTGAAGACCAGTAAGCCGCTGAATAGATGATAAAATGAATAGCGTTTACCAGCGTCACCCCACATGTCAGTAACGCAATTGGCAGTTGCTTTTTACTACTCAACGTCAGCCAGCAGAAAGCCATGAATGCGGATACCAGTACCAGCGCTTTCAGCAGCTCCAGTCCGCCGCCGTCAGCCATCTCTGACACCGCAGCCAGATTAAAATACAACACGACCGCCAGCAAAAAACCACTGCTTATACCGGCTATCATCGGTTGCAGCATGTCCTGTCGCTGGGAATATAAAATAGCGAACAAAAAGAAGATGGGTGCCATGTCGCGGATAAATAAAATCACCGTGTTAATCAGCATTCAGTTTCACCTCTTTACTGACAACGACCGTTCCCACGGCGGTATTCGGGTGGTATTCACCGAAAAATTCGTAGGTACCCGGCGGCAGAGGACCGACAAAAATGCTGCCGCGACTGTTGCCGAAAATAACCTTTTCACGATTAAGATCGAAGCTGTCTATTTCTTCCGGCGTTGGGTCATGATTAATGAAAATAATTTTCACCTTTCTGTTGGCAGGAATAATTACCGTTTGCGGGATAAACAGGTTATTGCGGATCTCGATAATCGTTTCCGGCAGTGCTGCCGAGGCCGACAAGCTAAGTAACAGCGGCAACACCAGCAGAGGAGCACGGGGCATCAGGCGTTCTCCTCATCAACAGGCAGTGTAACCACCACCTTGAGGCCGCCCAGAGTCGCTTTGCCCAGCGCGATCTGTCCGTGATGCAGCATGACAATCTGGCCTACGATGGCGAGGCCCAGTCCGCTGCCGGTGGAGCGATGCTGCTCCTGAGTTTTATTGCGATGGAAGCGCTTGAGAACATTGGCGCGTTCCTCTTCCGGCACGCCCGGCCCCGAATCCTCAACGATAAGTTCGACTCTGGTTCCTTTGCGTTGTACGGCTACCTGAATCACCGCCTGATCCGGCGAATAAGCGATGGCGTTGCCAATCAGATTCTGTAGCAAGGTATAAAGGGTGAATTCAGTAGACTGCAACACCACGCTGTCGCCTTCAAGACTGATTTCCTGCTGACGGGATTCAATCTTACTGTACAGATCGGTAATGACCTTTTGCGCTACTTCAAATACATCCACCCTGCCGAGCTGAAGATGAAATAATTCAGGGCTGGTGCGGCTTAGCAGCAGGATCTGATTCACCACGTGAATCATCCTGTCGGTGTCTTTCTGAATAGTCGCCAGACGCAGCCCGGCATCCGGCAACTCTTTCGCCACGTTATGCAGGTTGATTTTCATCACACTGAGTGGGGTCCGCAGTTCATGGGCGGCATTCGAGGCAAACTGCTGCTCCCGGTCAAACGCATCCTGCAAACGTGAAAACATGCTGTTCAGCGTCGCCATGACAGGCTGCATTTCCTGCGGCACCTTTGGCAGTGATACGGTGGAAAGATCCTTGCCTTTGCGATTCGACAGCTTTTCAGACAACAGCTTCAACGGCCGTAATCCGCGACTGACCGAAATAAAAATAATCGCCGCCAGAATAGGCACCGCAAAGATAAACGGGGTAATCACCGATACAGTGAGCGACTCTAAGAGCGTGACCCGGTTCTGCAGTGGCTGCGCCACCATGACCACCAGCCCCTCATCCAGCGTTTTGCTCAGCACCCGCCAGCGCCGGGCGTTAAAATTTCGGTCTGAATAGCCGTCGTCAACGCGGGCGATAGGACTTTCCGGCGCGCTCTGTGAGCGTGCAATCAACTGATTATCCTGCCACACCTGATACACCAGCGCGCTTTGCTGCATATTGTTCACCGGCAGGCCCTGCCCCACAGCAACCGTGTACATCACACTCTGCAGTTCCTGATCCATAAACGTGCCGGACACATCGGCTGAGTTCCGGTAGCCATGAATAGCCGCACTGAATATCACCAGGATCAGCGAACTTACCAGCACGGCCGTAAGGGAACGGCGGATAGATCGCACCCGTTACTGCCCCTTAGTGGGAATGCAGTAACCCACGCCACGAATGGTTTTGATAAACTGTTCAGGCAGCTTCTTGCGAAGGTGATGGATGTGCACTTCGATGGTATTACTGGAGACTTCCTCGCCCCATTCATAGAGTCGGGATTCCAGCTTTTGCTTTGGCTGAATGCGCCCGCCGTTTTCCATCAGTACCTTTAACAGCATCAGTTCGCGGCGGGGCAGCGCAATGACGTCTCCCGTGACACTCAGTTCAAGCGTTTGGGTGTTGAGCTGCACCTCGCCAATGGAAACCACAGAACTGGCCGCCGTGCCCTGACGACGCTCAATTACCCGCAATCGGGCGAACAGCTCGTCCATTTCAAAAGGCTTTGGCAGGTAATCATCGGCACCGGCATCGAGTCCAAGAATTTTGTCTGAAACTTTGTCTCTGGCGGTAAGAATAATCACTGGCAAATGCGGCAGCTTGTGACGAAGGGTCTTGAGTACCTCCAGACCATCGATATCCGGCAATCCTAAATCAAGAATAGTGGTATCGCTCTGACCGATTAAAGCCGCATTGATACCGTCTTTGCCGCTATACACACAATCCACCACATGGTTAGCCCCCCGCAGGGAGTGAGCCAGCGCATCGGAAAGAGGTTTGTCATCTTCAACCAGTAATATTCGCATAACGGGGAATGTCAGTTCTCAGTGATTCTGAGTATAGCACCGTAAACTTAACGAAAGCTTAAGGTTTTGATTGAGCGGAGTTTATGCAAAAAGCAGAAATGAAAAAGCCCACCAGATGGTGGGCTTTTCAATGTGGCGCGTGTGGAAGGATTCGAACCTCCGACCGCCTGGTTCGTAGCCAGGTACTCTATCCAGCTGAGCTACACACGCTTTAAGTATACTTTTACGTTTTACCGTAAAAGGTGGTGCTTTTGTAAGTTGGCGCGTGTGGAAGGATTCGAACCTCCGACCGCCTGGTTCGTAGCCAGGTACTCTATCCAGCTGAGCTACACACGCGCATTAAAACTTATTGTTGGCCACCACTTCCAACCTTAATAGTGGCGGAGAGGGAGGGATTCGAACCCTCGATACCAGTAATAGGTATGGTTCCTTAGCAGGGAACTGGTTTCAGCCACTCACCCACCTCTCCGTAACAGTGGTGCGCATTTTACTGATACTCGTGAGGGAGTCAAACCCTTTTTTCAATAAAATGAATCGTATGCTGCCATTTTAAACAAATCGAATAAAAAGCCAACTTTTCCACGTTACGAAGACTAAAAAGGCCGGGTAAACCGGCCTTTTTTCGTTGGTGTTTATTCGGCAGTATTGCCGGGCTGACCACCTTTTTCAGCCTGTATGCGCATGTAAATCTCTTCACGATGCACTGATACTTCTTTTGGTGCATTCACACCAATACGTACCTGATTACCCTTAACCCCTAAAACAGTCACGGTAACATCATCACCTACCATCAGGGTTTCACCTACACGACGAGTCAAAATAAGCATTCGCTTGCTCCTGTCCTTTAATAATGAACTATCCCTTAACTTTCGTCACTCGTCGGCACGACCCGACGGTAACTGCAGTGATTCCCTGTTTCCATGTCACTTAAGAAACTCACTGTATACCTTACACACTGGATTATAGCTTATCTGACAGATATGCGTTAACTGACGCCAATGCACCTTTCAGATTCTCTGGCTGACTACCACCGGCTTGCGCCATGTCTGGTCTGCCACCGCCCTTTCCACCAACCTGTGAGGCAATAAAGTTAACCAGTTCTCCTGCTTTAACTTTGCCGGTTAGCTGTTTGGTGACACCTACAATTAAACTGACTTTAGCACCATCAGCCATACCTAGTACTACGATGCCTTCGCCGATTCGGTTTTTAAGATCGTCCATCATTCCACGTAATGCTTTCGACTCTACGCCTTCAAGCTCGGAAATCAGCACTTTCACGCCATTGATATCCTGGGCCTCGCCTAAGAGATCAGCGCCCTGTTGCGCAGCCAATTTTTGCTTCGCTGCGGTAAGTGCTTTTTCCAAATCTTTAGTTTGCGCCTGCAATGCACCGATACGGTCAATCAGGCCTGTACTATCTGTCTTTAACAATCCTGCTACGGTTTGTAACTGAATCTGTTGTTGTTGCACATATTCAACTGCCGCTGCGCCAGTTATCGCTTCTATGCGACGAACGCCTGATGCAATGCCGCTTTCTGAGGTGATCTTGAATAAACCGATATCACCGGTGCGCTGAACGTGAGTACCGCCACAAAGCTCTACCGAGAATGGGCCCATGGTTACTACGCGCACTTTCTCGTCATACTTCTCACCGAACAATGCCATGGCACCGGAAGCCTTCGCTTCATCCAGTTCCATCAGTTCTGTCTTCAATGAATGGTTCGCACGAATTTCCTCGTTCACGCGATTTTCAACCTGCAGAAGCTGTTCTGGCGTGACCGCTTCAAAATGAGAGAAGTCAAAACGCATACGGGCTGCTTCAACCAGTGAACCTTTCTGCGTTACGTGGTCACCGAGGATTTCACGTAATGCCGCGTGCAGTAAGTGAGTAGCACTGTGATTTTTCTTCACTGCTTCGCGTTTGGCGTTATCAATCGCGGCCGTGACTTTTTCACCCTTCTTAATCTCACCAACCACTTTACCTTTATGGGCAAAAGCGTTACCCATTTTCTGGGTATCAGAAACAATAAACTCGCCGCCTGCTACTTTAAGCACGCCGCTGTCGCCGGCCTGACCACCCGATTCTGCATAAAACGGAGTTTGATCCAGTACCACAACTCCTTCCTGTCCATCGGTCAACGTGTCGGTAAACTGGTTGTCGAAGATCAGCTCAACGATGTTCGCTTCACCGTCAACATCGTTATAGCCGGTGAACGATGTTGTATGATCGATTTTCAATAAGTCGTTATAGTTCGCGCCAAAATTGCTCGCTTCTTTTGCACGGTTGCGCTGGGCTTCCATGGCTTTTTCGAAACCGGCTTCATCAATTTTCACGTTGTGTTCACGGGCCACATCGTTAGTCAGGTCTACCGGGAAACCGTAAGTATCATAAAGCTTGAATACTACTTCACCCGGAATTGTGTCACCTTCCAGGGCAGACAACGCGTCATTCAGCATATTCATACCGCGCTCAAGGGTTTTACTGAACTGCTCTTCTTCTACGCGCAATACTTTTTCAATAACCGGTTGTTGATCAGCCAGTTCAGGATAAAACTCGCCCATTTCCTTCACCAGTGCCGCTACAAGCTTATAGAAGAAAATGTCTTTGGCCCCCAGCTGATAGCCATGACGTACCGCGCGACGAATAATACGACGCAGTACATAACCACGACCTTCGTTGCTTGGCATAACGCCATCACATACCAGGAAGCCGCATGAACGAATGTGGTCCGCTACCACGCGCAAAGATTTGTTTTCCAGATCGGTTGCGCCAGTGATGTCAGCTGTCGCTTTAATGAGGTTCTGGAACAAGTCAATTTCATAGTTGCTGTGCACATTTTGAAGAATGGCAGAAATACGCTCAAGGCCCATACCAGTATCAATAGAAGGCTTCGGCAGCGGTTCCATGGTGCCATCTGCTTGCTTATTGAACTGCATGAAAACCAGATTCCAGATTTCAATGAAGCGGTCACCGTCTTCTTCTGGCGTGCCCGGAGGACCACCCCAAATGTGCTCGCCGTGATCGTAGAAAATCTCGGAACACGGACCACACGGGCCGGTATCACCCATGGACCAGAAGTTATCGGAGGTATTGATGCGGATAATTTTTTCTGCTGGCACGCCGATCTCGTTTTCCCAGATTGCGAACGCCTCATCATCTTCCGAATACACGGTTACCAACAGCTTTTCTTTTGGCAGACCCAGTTCAACGGTAAGAAAATTCCATGCAAAGCTGATTGCTTCTTTTTTAAAGTAATCACCAAAGCTGAAGTTACCTAACATCTCAAAGAAGGTGTGGTGGCGAGCGGTGTAGCCTACGTTTTCTAAATCGTTATGTTTACCACCAGCACGAACGCAGCGCTGAGAAGAAACTGCGCGGCTATAGCTGCGCTTTTCTGCCCCTAAGAACACGTCCTTGAACTGGTTCATACCCGCATTGGTGAACAGGAGTGTAGGATCATCTGCCGGCACCAGAGAAGAACTTGCCACTGCCTGGTGGCCGTGACTCTTAAAGTAATCGATAAACTTTTGGCGTATGTCAGCAGTTGATAATGTCATTGAAATCCAAACTTCCTACTTTTATTAACAGTGCACATCCCATCGGTGCTAGGGAAAATATCCGCGATGTACCGAAGATGCATGAAAATGGTGGGGAAAATGGCACCTGAACAGGTGCGCCGCCCGCAGGGCGCAAACATATCATGGAAAGCGCGTGGTTGTTAAGGATTCGCTGCTAATTTAGTCGGGTTTTAGTCGCCATTGACGGCATATTGGATTTGGTCACGGGTAAAGCCGCGATAATTCATAAACTGCATTTGTTTTTGACGGGCTTTAAAGTCAGTTTCCCGGCCCTCACCAAATTTCTTGATTTTTACGTTTAGCGCCAACTCAAACCAATCTACATCGGCCTCTTTCATGGCTTCCTGCACCACATAATGATCAATCTGATGTTGCGATAATTCTCGTTGTATTCGTTCAGGCCCAATCCCTTTCGACGCACAGGCGCGAACTCGCATTTCAGCATAGCGACCATCGCTTTGAATATCAGCCTCGGTGAACTCCTGCAGAACCGGCAAATATGCCTCTGGGTCAAACCCCTTTTGGCTTAGCTTTGTGCGGGCTTCTACCCTACTGTGCTCTCGTCGTGCCAGCATGCGGGTAATCGCGTCAATAATGATTTTGCGGTTGGGGTCTGTCATGGTGTCGGATTATCAGATTTCTAACTAACATTGGCTTTATATTGACAGCGTGTTCTGGTGAACAGCTAACTTCGTGTCTGAGATGAAATATACCACATCCTTTGTCACATCTATTAATGCAATACCAGCACCCGCCTGGCAAGCGCTTGCATCGTCTGCCGGGCCGTTTTTGCAATATCCGTTTCTGTCAGCCATGGAAAATACCGACTGCGTGGGTGAAGGGACAGGCTGGCATCCGTATTTTTTGCTGGTACATCACAAGTCAAAACTGATTGCCGCCATGCCTGGTTATCTGAAAGCCGACAGCTACGGCGAATACGTGTTCGACCACGGTTGGGCGCATGCCTATGAGCAACATGGTTTGGATTATTATCCAAAATGGATTAGCGCTATTCCTTTTACTCCCGTTACCGGCCCAAGGTTACTGGTTGCAGATGGATACAACGCTGACGACTTACTTCCCACTATCCGCGCTTCGCTCAATACCTTGCTAAACGATGGCGTGTCATCGCTGCATATTCTGTTCAGCCCTCAGGCTGATTCACCATCCTGGCAACAGAATGGTTTTGCCCGGCGCTATTCCGTGCAGTTTCAGTGGTACAACTATGGGTACGAAACTGAAGATGATTTCAACGCCGCACTAACATCAAGAAAACGCCGTTCATTGCGAAAATCACGTCAAAAACTGGATGCAGCTGGGGTTACCATCCAGCGTATTAAAGGTGCCGAACTGACTGACGACGATATTCAGTTTTTTATTCTCTGTTACCAGCAAACTTATCTAAAGCGGTCGGGACATAGCGGGTATCTCACCCCTGACTTCTTCGAATCTATTTTCCGTACTATGGCTGACCACACTCTGTTAGTGAAGGCGTCCAGAAACGGGAAACCGGTTGCCAGCGCACTGTTTTTTTACGATGCACAGGGCCTTTATGGCCGCTATTGGGGGAGCCTGCAGGACATCGATGGGCTGCATTTCGAATCTTGTTACAATCAAGGCATTGCATTCGCCATTGAGCATGGATTACCTTTGTTTAATCCAGGGACACAAGGTGAACATAAAATTTTACGCGGCTTCGAGCCTACCTTTTGTGTGTCTCTTCACCATTTATTTGATAACCGTTTCCATAGTGCTGTAGAAGAATTTTTACATCAGGAAACGCCACAAATTTCCCATTACTTCCAACAGGCGGCAACTGTGTTACCGTTTAACGAAGCAATGACAAATAAACTGAAAACAACAAGTACAGCAGCTGTCACACCCGACGCTGCCATAACGACAAAGAGAAACGACAATGAAGTATAAGTTACTTGCTGCCACTATTGCTGCAGCACTCAGCCTTTCTGGTTGTAGCAAACCGGAACAGTCGGCGTCTTCCGCTCCGGCAAAAGAATCACAAACTACAGCAGAAGCCGGCAAGCCTGAATTGGGCAGTTTTGGTGTGGATTTAACCGCCATGGATACGTCAGTTAAACCCGGGGATGACTTCTTTGGTTATGCCAGCGGCACTTGGTATAAAAATTACGAATTACCGGCTGACAAAACTCGCTTTGGTGCGTTTAACGCATTACGAGACCGCAGTGAAGAACAGGTAAAAGCTATCGTTGATGACCTGATGACGAAGCAGGATCTCAATACCGAAGAGAAAATGGTTCACGACTTCTATTCTGCTTACATGGATACCGATACCATCAATGCCCAAGGAATCGAACCCATCTCTGACATTCTTGGCATGATAAGCAAAATTGGTAACCGCGATGACCTTACTCGTGTCTTTGGTCAGTCATGGTTATACGGCAGTGCCACGCCAGTCTATTCTTACCTGGGTTATAATCGCCTCGATCCTAACGAGTATCAGGTAACAGTAGGTGTAGGTGGTTTAGGTCTGCCAGATCGCGATTACTACCTCAGTGATGAAGAGCGTTTCGTAAAAATTCGCGAAGCTTATGTTGCTCACGTAGAGAAGATGTTGGCCTTTGCAGGTGCTGAGAGCCCAGCCGAAGGCGCGCAGCAAATTCTTGAATTGGAAACCCGCATTGCCGACGCGCAGTGGCCCCGTGCGAAACGCCGTAACCGCGACCTCACCCTGAACCAAATTGAACGCGCTTCACTGAGCGATGCCTACCCGGGCTTCAACTGGAATACTTTCCTGGCTCAGTCTGATCTGAAAGCACCAGAACTGAACATCAGTACCCCAGAACCGCTGAAAGATGTCATCAACATCATCAACGAAACCGACCTGGGTATTTGGAAAACCTATCTAACCTTCCATACCATTAGCAATAATTCTTCATTGCTAAGCGAAGAAATCAATAACGAATCCTTTGATTTTTACAGCCGGACGTTAAATGGTCAGCAAGAGCCTCGCCCACGTTGGAAGCGCGCTGTTGGACAGCTCTCGGGAACTGAATCACTTGGCTTTGTGCTGGGTAAAATTTACGTTGACCGCTACTTCCCACAAAGCTCAAAAGCACAAATGTCGGAGCTAGTTGAAAACCTGCGTACCGCACTGGGCAAGCGTATCGCTGGCCTTGAGTGGATGGGCGACGAAACCAAAAAAGAAGCACGCGCTAAACTGGCGGCATTCCGTCCTAAAATCGGTTACCCAGATGAGTGGGTTGACCTGAGTGGTCTTGAAATCAGTAGCGACACACTGGTACAAAATATTCGTAACTTACGTAAATTCTTCCACGAAAAAGACGTTGAGAACGAGTTGAAGCCAACCGATCGTGAGCGCTGGGGCATGACGCCACAAACCGTGAATGCGTATTACAATCCTTCGTTTAACGAAATTGTATTCCCTGCAGCGATTTTGCAGCCACCGTTTTTCGACCCGAACGCTGACCCAGCGGTAAACTATGGCGCAATCGGCGGCGTTATTGGTCATGAAATGGGCCACGGTTTCGATGATCAGGGCTCAAAATCTGATGCTAACGGCATTCAGCGTAACTGGTGGACTGATGAAGATTTAACAGCGTTCACGGCAAAAGTTGAACAGTTGGGAGCCCAGTACGATGCGTACGAGCCAGTAGAAGGCCAGCACGTAAATGGTCAGCTGACCATGGGTGAAAACATTGGTGACGTGGGCGGTCTGGCAATGGCTTATGAAGCTTATAAGTTAAGCCTTGATGGTAAAGAAGCCCCTGTTATCGACGGTCTTACTGGCGATCAGCGTTTCTTCCTGGCGTGGGCGCAAGTTTGGCGCGAGAAGCGTACAGAGCAAAGCTTGATTAATCAGCTACGCACTGACCCGCATTCACCAGCTCGTTACCGTACCCTGACACCACGTAACATGGATGCATGGTACGAAGCCTTCGACGTGAAGCCTGGCGATGCACTGTATCTTGCACCGGAAGATCGGGTGCAAATCTGGTAAAAAAGCACAAATAAAAAGGGCTTCCGTTTGGAAGCCCTTTTTTTATGATTAATGATTATTTCGCTGGGATGAAATTTGCGGCAGCACCCGGACTGCCGTTATCCTTTCCCGGCTCATTCACCAATGCCATCGCCTTAGCTAGCGCCGCTTTGCGGTCTGGCGTTACAACCACACCACTCTGGTGCGCGTTGATGTTTTCAAGCACTGTTTGTACTGCCGCAGCTGCGCCACACATGATCACGTGACGGCCTGCAGCCTTCGCATCAGATGTGATAGTTTCCACCGCCATTGCAGCAGAGACATCCATGGAGGGCACACGGCTGAAGTCCAGAATAAGCGCCCGTGAACCATTTTTTACTTTCTCACGAACGTGATGGCCTAAATCAGCGGCAGCACCAAAACTCAACGGACCACCAAAGCTGAAGATACGTACCTTGTTACCTGCCTGTTTAAGCAGCGCGTCTTCTTCAGGATCGGTTGATGTTTCTGGCAGATTATTCACTTCATCAAGCTGAAGCTGCGCAATTTGCTTAACATAAGCTAATGCAGCCAATACCACACCTACACCCACCGCAGTGATCAGATCTACAAATACCGTCAGCCCCAGTACCAGCAACATGAGAACGAAGTCCCAACGCGGCCCAGTGTGCGCGCGCTTCAGATAACTCCAGTCGATGATATCCAGGCCAACTTTCACCAGAATACCAGCCAATACGGCGTGAGGGATTTGCGCAGCTAATGGACCAAGGCCCAATACTATCGCTAGCAGTACCAGCGCATGAACCATACCCGACAAGCGTTCTTTACCACCGCTTCGAATATTCACTACCGTACGCATCGTCGCGCCAGCACCCGCAATACCACCAATCAGGCCAGCAACCGTGTTACCAACACCCTGGCCGATAAGTTCTTTGTTACTGTCGTGACGAGTACGGGTCATGTTGTCCGCCACAAGAGACGTTAACAGCGAGTCAATTGCACCCAGGATAGCGAGAATGAAGGCAGCTTCCAGCACCAGAAGTAATTTTGACTGGTCGAATACCGGCATGTGCAGCTCTGGTAAACCTGTTGGAATATTGCCAAGAATTGGCGTTTCAAGACCTAAGCTCACCAGTGTACCAATGATCAGTGCTGCAAGCGCACCCGGTACCACTTTGCCCAATTTAGGCGGCCACTTATAGGCAATAATCAATGTTCCTAACCCAAGACCAAGGGTAACGAAATCGATGTCAGAAAGTGCTGTAGGAAGATATTTGAGCGCACCAATAGTGCCTCCCGGCGGCTCATGCCCCATCAATCTACCAAGTTGCAGAATAATGATGATGGCACCAATACCAGACATAAAGCCGGATATCACTGGATAAGGCACCAGTCGGATATACTGACCGACACCGGTAAAGCCCATAATTATTTGTAGCAGACCGGCGAGCATCACCACCGTAAAAATCAAGCCTAAGTCACCCGAAAGCGTGGCAAACAAGCCTGCCAGAACGACCACCATGGGACCTGTCGGTCCTGAAATCTGCGACGGTGTACCACCTAATAATGCAGCAAAAAAACCAACCGCAATAGCGCCGTAAAGTCCTGCCATTGGGCCGACACCTGACGCCACACCAAGTGCGAGAGCTAGCGGCAGCGCAACAATACCGGCTGTGAGGCCGCCGGTTAAATCGCCTTTTACATTAGAAAGTAAGTTTTTCATCTGACTCGCCTCCTACCTTTTCTCGCCAAAGGGTTTGCCACCATATACGTCCTGAAGCAGCTTGAATGCTTCAGCTTTCTCATCGTAGCAAAGCACGTCACCAGACTCGATGTCGTAAACCCAACCATGCAATTGAACTTGCTTAGTGGCAAGTTTCGCTGCAACGGCAGGATGGGTGCGAATGTGCTGCATTTGCTGCAATACATTCTCTTTGGTGACTTCATCGAGATAATCAGCTGATAAATCGCCGTGCTTTTCCTTCACCACTTCGGTGGCGCAACGGCAATGACCAAGCCATTCTTTTACGTGGGGTAATGTATCGAGTGAATCAGGCGCAAGTGCACCTTTCATCGCGCCGCAGTCGGAGTGACCACAAATGATGATGTGGCTTACACCCAAAGCCGCAACGGCAAATTCAATAGAAGCGGTCATACCGCCGGTATGGGTAGTATGCGGAGGAACAATATTGCCAGCATTACGGCAGATGAAGAGATCACCCGGGCCGGTCTGAGTCACGAGGTTGGGATCGATTCTCGAATCAGCGCAGGTGATGAAAAGGACTTCGGGATTTTGGCCATTAGCCAATTTTTCGAAGGTTGCTTTATTTTTGGGGAATACCTCTTTCTGAAACTTTGCGACACCAGAAATCACGTGGTCCATAAATTTACCTCAATTTAACATGGTATTATCATTATTCTGTTAAAAGAATTTTTAACTGATAGCTTTATAGAAAAACACCACTACTCGCGATAGCTTTTTTCTATCAGAGATACTCATTTGAATAAGTTGATGAGTAATTACACTGTCAGTAAAACAATAAACCAATTTTTCGAGATAAACAAAAAGGGCCTAATCGGCCCTTTAACTGCAGGACTAACTAACAGAAAGCGTCTTAGAACATTCTATTATTGTTGAAACTGTATAGTTTCAACTTTAATGTTTTTACTACCGGCTTGGTCGAGGTAATCTTTAACCAATTCCTTTACATCGAAAGCCACTGACTTACTCTTTGAGAAATCCAGAACGACTTTGGAATCTTTTGGAATAGAGTTTAGTTTCTTCAAAATGCTAGGTTTGTTAAAGAAAGAGACTTCCTCAGCCATAACAATGTGATGCGTTCTCGCACCGCCTTCTTCGTTCACGGTTTCAGTGAACTGGTATGAATTGCGGTAGCTGTGTTTCAGTGTGAAGAACACGCTCATAGCAAGGCCTGTTACCACACCTGTCAGAAGGTCAGTAAATACCATTACCAGAATAGTGGTAACGAAGGGTAAGAACTGCTCCCAACCCGTTTTGTACATCACTTTAAACATGGCAGGCTTAGCCAGCTTGTAACCAACAGTAATAAGAATGGCAGCTAACGATGCCAACGGGATCTGGTTCAGCATAGTGGCTGCTGCAAATACCGCGATTAACAGGAAAACACCGTGCAGAATGGCTGACATTTTGGTTTTACCACCAAAGGCGATATTCGCAGAACTACGAACAATTACCTGAGTAATAGGTAAACCACCTACAAGACCAGAAATAATGTTACCAATACCTTGCGCTTTCAACTCACGGTTGGTTGGTGTTGTATTCTTCTGCGGGTCCAGTTTATCGGTAGCTTCAACACAAAGCAGTGTTTCAATACTGGCAACCGCCGCCATAACCAACGCGATGGTGAATACATCAATATTCATCATTTCAGAGAATGCCGGGAACGCCATTTCTGCTTTAAAAGCTTCGAAGCTGTCGATAACCGGCAAGCTGACTAATTGGTCTGCCTGTAATGGCATACCAGCTTGAGCCAGTACGATAGAAGCAACAATACCCAGCAGAACCACTACAATAGGCCCCTGAATAAGCTGGAATATTTTGTGTGCTTTG
>Ga0208204_100188_pt1 | contig 22613 bp, 27 predicted proteins | sample DeeseametaMP2252_FD_184173 | JGI IMG/M metagenome (GOLD analysis project Ga0208204, IMG submission 184173) | Marine microbial communities from the Deep Pacific Ocean - MP2252 (SPAdes) | ecosystem: Environmental > Aquatic > Marine > Oceanic | place: West of El Salvador, Pacific Ocean | collected...
GCAAGGCGCCATAATGTTGAATAATATCAGCCGCTTATGCTCAAAGTGGCTAAATCCAACGCTTTTACCGGCCGGACCTCTTATACTGTGACGCGGGAATCGAGTTTCAGTCTGGATCCGGTACAACTGGATGCATCATTAGGTAGCAGTCGTTTGGACATCTTCTGTGCGCAGGATGTTTGCAGCCTGGCTATTCAGTTAACGCACAGTGGCAGAAAGATGCCTGAAGCGCTACAGAACGTATCGTTTAGCAATGTAGCCGTGCTTGAGATTGATATTGGCCAGTTGCGTCAGGCTTTCGAGAATACCCGGGAAGGTGAGTACAAAGAAACATTACGTGGCTATCTGGCAGATACCACTGCTGGCAAGTACTGGCGCTACCATCCCCGCCAGCAACGCTGCCTTGATGACATACAGCAGAAGGTAATCGCCGACCCTCATGCTTTTGCGCCCCAGCCTTCTGCAAAGGCAGGTGAGGCTCAGGGACACCGGGCTCGTCGGCATGGGACGGTCGGCCAGGTCGATACCAGCAACCTCAACACAAATTATGCCGGTCCATGGTCAGGTGAGGGAGAGGTTAAGTACCATTGCATCCAGTGCAAAAGCACCTGGATAGGCGATTCCAATTTCTGTGAAACCTGCCGCTCTCCGCTTTCAACACGCCTAATCTCATAGCGTCAAATAGCGCATAACGTCTCAGGATAGCAGATGTTAAGTCTGAGGCTACTGCTTATATTTGTCCCGCTCACTTTGGGGGAGTTCGCTGAGCATTTTTTCATCAAAGCCGCGAGATCTCAACAACTCTATGATGCGTTTGTCTTGTTCACTTTGCGGGAGCTCGCTGAACATTTTTGCATCTACACCTCGTGATCTCAAAACCTTTATAAAATAATCGGTCTGCTTTGAAATAGCATCATTTCTATCTTTATATTTAGCCGACTCTCTCATCATAAAATCGATAAGGGTTTCAAACTTCCCCTCCTCAGAAAGGGTAACCGCGTTGAAATCTACGACCATTGAACGGTCTGGGGGCACCAGACCGTCACCAAGAAGAAAATCCCAGATCAACAATTTAAATCCCCAAGGATGATATTGAGCATACTTCATATACTGCAAACCATTTACTGCAAACCATTTTTACAAACAGGTTCTAAACAAAGTGGTTTATGACATATGATATTGTTTTTATTCTGATCTAAGAGCGCCACTCTTTGCTTAATTTTTTTGTTCGGATCACTGGACTCAATCTTTCCAACCCTCGCAAAATAGCGTGAGAATAAATTATCAGTGTGACTTTCAGGGTAATAATTTGTGTTAATTACAAAACATATACTATTATTGAAATACTTAAATGCTTGTTCTTTTATCGCTTCCGTTGCCTCGCAAAATTGACCTCCAATTTCTCCTGCTCTACCTGCATCAAGAATATTAAGAAGTTCTTGTTCACTAAGAACGCTACATTGTTTAGGCTCACTGTCTGCCGCCAGTGAATGGGTTGTCATCAACAGCAGGGTTAAAAAAAGTGCCTTCATTTTTGGCATCTCACTGCCCCTCAATCATGTTCAAAAATTGGAATATTTTGGCTTCCATGTGTGCATAGTCCGGATTAAACGTACCGCGTCGCCACTTGAGCCCGGCTGATTGAGCTAGCTCTTTCAATGCAGCCGTCCCCTCGCCCATCAGGAAGTCGGGTGGTTCAGCGTTGACACACTCCCTGAAAGCCTGCTTATCGGGCTCATCAAAGTCAAAGTCGTGCTTACATTGGCTGTATACGCTGCTGGTGGGTGAGCCTTTAGCGCCGTAATGTTTGTCGTCCGGTGAGACCGATAATGCGGTATGGGCAAAGCTCTTGTAGTAAGAAGGGATGTCCGGGACGTCTGCGGGGCTTCGACGCTCGATATGGCGCTGACAGTCACCTGTACCTGCTATCAATTTATCACTGCGTGCTTTCGACTCGGGGCTTTCATACCAGATAAGGTGTTTCGTCTCGCTTTCGGCTTCACAGAAGTAGGTCAAGGCCGCTTCAGGGTCGACAGTGGTGTCATCGGCACTGATAGCCACAAAAAGCGGTAACGTGAACCGGTACTGGTCGTCATCAAGGTATTTGGTCAGTGAATAGAATTCGGCGCCGGCATGTAATGAAAAGGACTCGTAGCGAACGGCATCCTGCTCATTGGTCTTTTCTCCCCATGTCATAACATAAGAGGCGAGTCTGGCCAGCCTGGCATAGGAGGTGCTTGCCTTAATTGCGGCTGAGAGGAACACTGCCCCACGGACTTTATCTGCTGCGTGTGGTGTTTCGCCATACAGATAATTGATAAGCAGTGGAGCGCCGGTGGAGAACGTCACCACATAGACATCCTCAATGCCCTTCACATCATCAAGACTCGTAATGCCATATGAAGTGGCCTGTAACCAGTTTTCGTATGTCATGTTGGTTCTGTCGATGGAATCACCGGGAATGGTGCCATGTCCGGGCAGAAGAATCGCTCTGACAAGCGCACAGGGATAGGCTCTATGCACGGAGTTGCCCATGCTGCGCATCAGGTACGGCGAGTCTGTGAGCCCGTGAATAAGCAGAAAGCCTTTACCAGCTCCCTTCCCTTCACACAGTTCACCAGAATCTGTGGGAATTTGGAATGGCGCACGAAACTCAGCGGCCTGTGCAAAGGTGTAGCCGCCCGGCGGAGACTGAAAATGAGAAGGGCTTTGTTTCGATTCAAGCACCTGCTGAATTTTTGCCTTGCTGTCCGACACATAGTCCTCGAACGGAAGACCCTCTTCAGGGGCCTTGATACCGGTATCAGAGACCTGGAGGTATTCAGGGTTGCTGCTGCAGGCAGAAAGAAAGAGTACTGTGGCGGTTATGAGGCTCTGGCGAAACACAGACATCGTAGCATCCTTGCATTGGTCGATATTTGTGCAGAGTAGAGGCTGGTGTGTGAAATGTCCAGCGTATCAAGTGCTGTGGTACATCAACGCGTTGTAGCGTTCAGATTTTTGATAGATAACCGGTTGTAGAGCAATTCCAGTTCTTCAGCATCACCATTGGTTAAATAGCCATCCTCACCTGCCAGAATCGCCAGCTGCGCTCGTAACTCCACGCTGATATGGGAGGGGGCATTATCGACCAGCGAAATGATGTGTTGATAGGTGTCGTTTGACACTTCTTGGCTATCAAAACAATTGCTTCCTAATCCAGCAAAAAGGGTGATTGCGATGAACGCTACAATCGCCGGTAAAATTTCGTCAGTCATGAAGCTCCGCTTTACGGCTAAAGGTTGTCATACTTGTTTATGTAGTAAGGCCAGGCAAAGTAAAACCAATAACTGGCCAGTCCATCGCCGCTTAAGTCAACACCCTTTTTAGCAAGCGCGGCACGCCCTACGATTAACCAGGCGACAAGCAGCGAGCCAATAAACCACTTGAACAGGAATATCAGGCCTGTAAAGACCAGCAGCATTATCAAATACTCTTTCATAATTTGTTTCTTGCCAGCTTTCATGAGAATTCACTTTCTTTGAAAAGATGCACCAAGCTACTCAACCTGTGTAAGGACATATAGTTTGAATGTATTAACGCGTCGCTTTTATGCTGTGTAGCTTTAGCCTGGGAGAGTGTTCGATCTGCTGCACCACAGCTAATTCATAGATTATCAATCAGCAAAGTCAGCATATGGTTCATTCGTCTCTGCTAAAGGCGTCAAGGAATGAAGTGTTCTTTTTTTGAAAGCTATTAATGATTAATGTTTTGACTTCTGACTCATTCAAAATTTCTGTGCTTTCGTCCATCTTGTTCCAAAAGAAGATATAGTTACCGGCCCTACCAACTAACACAGTATTTTCTCTCGTTTTCGAGTTCAGCTTTATCTGCATGTTGGAGTTTTTCAGATTGTTAGCATTCATTTTTGCGACAAAAGGTAAAAGAGATATAAAAGTGATAGCGAGGATGGTTACCTTTAATGTGTTTAAGTCCACCTTCCTCGAGTTTTTTTGCATCCATAGCCCAATGAACGCAATAATGATTTAAATAAATCCCAAGCAAATCCTTAGTATTGTCTCGCTCGTCAGTAGGTTATATAGACCGACTCCACCGACTGATAGAGTGAGCAGGGCGTTGCCTAATCTTCTGGCAGGTGCCAGGTTACCGTTATCGTCTGTACATTCCTCGTCAGTAGGCTCAGCAAAGATTTTTAAACTAAATATCGGCAAGATAAAAATGTTAAAAATTAAGTATCCCAGAGCTAAACTTGTTAAAGCGCCCATGAGAGGGCTTAAAGCCTGACCGATATAGTCAGAAACACTCAAAAACTGAAAGATATCGATTCCAAACTCACTCCAGAAAAATGCCAGATAAACGCTCGCTAACCCTAATGAGAAGGTTCCCAAAAAGGGAATGTATTGAATTGGTTTCATAATTATTCTGTTTTCTTCCGTGCGTGAATAAGCTTCATGTTAACGGATAGCGTATAACCAACAAGTAATACTTATGAATATTTCTCAGTTGTCATACACAGGTTTTATGTGGTTTAAACCGTATTTCTGTTGCTTTCAGCCTGAGTCATTGGCCGGCAATAAAGCGACAGTTCTTCATCTAGGCATTCCCACTGTGAACCGGTGCGGTTATCACGACGCCGGGTAGGATCGTGCGGCTTAAGAGGATGTACAGTGACTTGCTCTGGCCGGGCATAATTGGTCAGCAAAATAGGCTGTGAGGCATTAATCGACGTGGTCACCGGCCGGCTGGTGCCGTTGGTACCGAAATACAGCGAAGCGTTGACGGTATCGTTGCGGGTTTTACGCACACAGAAGCGATGGGTGTTCACCCGTTCGTGCAGGATATCCCGCAGGCGCACTTTATCGCTCAACGGGAGCTTATTCGGTGGTGCGGCCATGATGAAAGGCACCGCAGTCTCCACATCGAGGTATTTATCCGCGTTTTTGCTTATCCAGTGAAAATTCACGGAGCGCAGGCGGGACATCTCATCGTCAGCACCGGCATTGACGACATCAATCTGCCGGTAGAGCTGATAGGCAATGTAGCCTTCGCCGTGTGCGTGTAAAAACTCGTGCTTTTGAAGATGATTGCGCTGGTGGACCGCCACCAGCTTGTTGCCCCGGCGCATCAGGCGTCGGTCCTGCACACAGGCGGCGATGTCATCTTTGAGCTGGTTAATGACGGCGATGGTCTCCATTACGTCGTCAGGATTCTCTAAAAACAGCACGCCCGGGTATTTGCCGGAGTATTTACCGGAGACATCATCATCATGGCGCTGGTAACGACGCAGGGCGCTAACCCCTGCCCTCACCGCCTCCTCTCCGGTAAGGTGACCGATATCCAGCGTGAGCTCTCCCCGACGATAGCGCTCCACGTCTTCTTCGTAGATGGCAGGGAGCTGGGCATAATAGCCGACCGGTGCCAGCACCATGGTATCGGTGAGCACATCAAATGCATCTTCCAGTTGTGCCAGCAGCTGGGTAAAGCGTACCCTGTCATTGGCCATAACACCCTCTATCAATTAAACCTTTTTTACCTACCACCTTCTCTATATAACACAAAAAACACCCACTCGTCACCCGCCAAATGAGCACGAAACTTGTGAGCTCGTCCCTGACTGACCGCCGCAGGCGCGCGTGAGTTGAGCAGGAGGGGCACCTCCGGGGTGGATGAGGGACGCCAATATCGTATACCCCCCTTGCGAAGGTGGTAGGTAACTCGTTAATGAAATCTGTCTTTTATCGCATTTTTACAGAATACTACGTGCTAACGTTTAGTAGAATGAACAAATGGGGCTCCTGCAAGAAAGCATCGTTACGAGAGAAAAGGGTTCGTGTACACATTTTTTGAACTCAATAATGCGATTCGTGTAGTGAGGCAAGATGGCACCAGTGAATATGAACATACCTTCTCACAATTGGTGATAAGGAAAACGGCAGTACATTAAAACAGTTTTCCTGTGATAGTGCTTTTGAGAATGGTCATTCAGTTTACGCCTCCAGCAACGGTGGTTTAACACCGAATGAATCGGAGTAACGTTACTGGAATAGCTACAACGACGTGGCCACAATTACTTGACCACTACAGTCCAGGAACATCTAAACAACATCGCTAGGGGTGGGTAGCGTAGTGAGCAACAAGTGGTCTATCCGGCGCTTTTAGCGCCGGGTGAGTCGCTTGACGGCTACAATGCTGAGCCAAGATAACACACCAAAAAAAACATAAAACAGCAGGCTTAATGCTTCGATACCCTCAATTAGTAGCTTGTTAAACGGAAGAAGACTTTGAGCAACAAAATTGATTTTATCAATCAGGCAGTTCATTGGCCCATCTCGCTGTACCCACCCACCTGAATACAGCCAGTTGTGCTTGTGGCCATAACGAATAACAGAAAGCAACGCAGCCGCCAACACCATGATTGTAAGAGGTCGGAGATAGCTTTGACCATAGTTTGCTAGCCTTTCGTTGCACTGGAAAACAAACCATTCGCTCCAATTCTTTTTGAAGCTCAGTGACTGCTTATATTTTCGCATTTCTTCAGCAAAGTATTTGTTGGCTTCGATATGATTACCAATTTTATCAAATGCGTCTTTAATTAGACGATAGGTTTCCCGGGTGGTGTGTGTATCATCAAGGACGACACCCAAAAAGTTTGGGGGCGTTTTGAGGTTTGAAGTGTCCATATTAAGCCCATTGTGGAATTTGGCGTATCGGAAACTAGCTAAGTCTATAAACGTCGTGAATTGAAACTCCGTGGCGCCCGCGTCGACATTCAAGCCAAAGTGACATTCTTCAAATCCAGCAAAGTCTTCGAAAATCACTCGATGGGCACTGAATTCCTCAAAGGACGTGCCATGTGCATCAAACAGCCCTCGAAAATTGGCATTGTTGATATGCGCTGATTGAATAACGGCGTCTTTTATTTCCACTTTGCCCAGAAATTCACAGTTTTTAATGTTTAGCCTTTCTATCGTGGCCTCGGATAAGCGAAATGGACTGTTGAGCTCGCAGTCTTCAACAGTGAGTTCAGGCAGACAAAGCTTTTCGGTATGAGGATAGGTGAACAGAACATCATTGATGATGGCGTTGCACAGTGAGACGCTACTTTCAAACTGACACTGACCAAACAAGGCACCTGCAATATGGACTCGCGCTTGCTGTTCGGCCATTGGCATCTCGACACGGCTTTTAAAAGTACAGCGTTCGTAAGTGGTATTGGTGTTATTCGGTAACACCGACCCGTGACACAATTGCCAGGTACTATGAAACGTGCATTTATCGAAAAACACCGCGGATTCTTTTAAGGGTAAATAGCTTGTATAGAACTCACATTCCAGGAAATGTACCTTAGCAATTCGTTTAAATATTTCACTGTAATCGAAGGAGTCCTTGTCTTGCGTCCTGTGAACAGGAAATGTGATGTGTTTAAAGACCACTTCATGGCGTTTAAAATAGCTCGAGACCTTTTTCTCGATAGAGGGACTTTTTGCTTCATTCCATTTTCCCAACTCTTCGTCAGAGAAGCTGAAAAAGTTGCTTAAATAACGTGCCGCATCATCAATACCAAAAGCGTCGAAATCGACCTCGTGGGAAAGTTTAATAGTCAAATATTCAAGTAAGGTATTATAAAAATCTAAGAGTAGGCCTGAGCCGTAATCTGCATGATAATCATGTTTTTCGCAATGCAGGGCGCACTTACCCTGACTATCGGTAAAAACGGGGAAAGAACATCCAGAGAGACAACACGCTTTTTCCATAAACAGAATCAATCCCTATTACAAATCTAGAGTAAAACTGTACGTTAGAATCCGAATGTGGACAACCTTTGTAGTGGTCTGATTAATAGGCTAATAATTTGTGTTCAAGAGGCGTCCGCTTTTGACCATTTTCTGAAATTCAGTCATTGAAATCTCAATGACTGCTTTAGACAAAGAGCGGACTTTCAATGCCGCGCTCTGCTGAAAATTTGTCCGACAGCAGCGACTTGTTAGCACTTTAATTTACGCCGCCCAAGCATGACGAACTGCTGATGAAGTTTATAGCACTCGGTGCCTTTCTCATTAAGAGCTTGAATTCGTAAGTCGACATGTTCAGGCCAATCCCAAGCTCCTCGGTAGGCATCGGGAACAGCGGACAGCATAGGACCTGTATGAATATACCCAGAGCTTTGGGCTAGCATATATATAAATTCACGCATTTTTTGGTATAGATTTTTTCGAGCAGCCTCAAGCTCGTGATCCAAAAACTCTGTTTCTGCTGAGTTCCAAGTGTCTACGAAGCGATCAATTTCGTCGGTATTGTTATCATGATAAGAGTTACCGAAATCATGCTCTTTTAGAAGCGCAACTGATCTTGAATTAGAGGGAAACTCTGCTAGAAACCTTTCAAACAACACACGATCTACAGCCTCTAGCTCCTTTGCATTTCTTGCCGCGATGTCACCGGTTTTATAAATAAAATATCTGTTTGCGACGTTATGGATTAATGCTAACGCAATGAGAGAAAAGCCCAAAGTATAGTCAGCTGTACTTGATTCTAGCTCTGCGAAAGTCAATTGCGCCCCAGAATTTAAGTTAAAAGATGCAACTAGCCAGTTATATAATATCTGTTTCAAAGCAGTTGGGGTCAAAATAATTGTTCCACCAACTGATACAACAAACCACGTGAGCTTGTTGGTAAAGTCTGGGAAAAAATATTTTTTACCAAGAGCGATTACTAGTTGCTTTAGCTCTTTCTTTGATATCACTCAGTACTCCTTGAGAGTGCTAACTCCCAAAAAAGGAGCGCAAACACTGCGGCTATAATTTGAACGAAGTGACGGTAGCCTGCGTTCTATTGTCCCACTGACTTGGTTGTTTATTAAGGCACAATTGCGGCCAAAGCTGGAAGGAAAGGCGCAACTACAGGCCCGTACACCTGCATATGATCAGCTAAAAACGACATAAAAGTATTATAGTGAGTTTTATAGCTGTTAGTCCCCTGTGTATCTCTCATGTTTTCAACAGTGCCCGTAATTTTTTCCTTTGATTCCGAAGCGTCATTTGTCTTCATCAATGCATGGAGTAGCTCGTTAAAAACCTCATTATTTTGAGTTGTTGTTGCGTGTTGGTTTACATTGTTGCTTCCAGTCGCAACATTTTGAACATTTCCCGTGATGTAAGTATGGAAAATCTGTTGAACTTTCTCTTGGTCAACGGGGTGAGAATTGATTGGTGCTTCACCGGCATCTGGATCCTCAGATTCGATTTCTAAAACAAAATTTAAGACATTGTTCCTGATCTTATCTAGGATTCCAACCAATGCATTTACAGGTATAACCTTCCAAGCTTGCATGCAATTCATGCCTTGATAGATATTCATACCAAAGTGGGCGGTCACATCAGCTGGCCAAGGCTCTTGAACTGTGCCTCCATCGGATGCTTCAATCAAAGATTCGATAGAAGAAATAGGTTGAGCTAAGTGACTGGTGAATAATCCATCTCTGAAATTTTCCGAAATGCACCTACTGGGGATATCAGCATTTCTGATGCCTGAACCAAACCCTCCGGAAAAGTGGCCTTTGCATCCAACCGCCATTATTCGATATTCGGGTATTTCTGATTTTTCCGGATACCCATTTAACTCGTTTTCGACCCATGATTTGAATTCACTACTACCAAGTCGAACTGCGAGAATTTTACACTTTCTAAGCAATGCTCCAATAGGTTCTCTTGCATCTACTGCTGAATCCTGAATTTCTCTCAAAAGCGACATCAACCCTCCCTGTGCCCGAACGTTTATTACTGAGATTTCATAGTATCACCCGTTTCCACTGAAAAACCATATTCTGTGTCTTCGCAGGAAAAAATATCAAATGACCATATTACGTACGGAGATGCCCGACAGCGTCAGAGGCACCTTGAGACAAACAGCAGATCTTCAGGAGGTTGATATCGGGTTTCCTATTTTTGCCAGAAGCAGACGTACAATTATCGCATTTTAAACCATTTGCGATCTTTGCTTACAGAGTCTTTTGACCTCTTTTAATTGAGCTTCTGTTCGCGCAAAAACATGTTCATCTGCCTTCGCGGCCATCTCTATATTAAACTTCAAAGCCTCATCCCTTGTAATAGACGCTTTGCCGGAAGGGTATCGGTCAGAGTTATTTATCATATATGCATATTTTGGAGATAGCGGATAGTAGGCGTCCATGTACTCTGGCGCTTGTCCCTTGGGAATATTCTTAAGTGATTCATGTACATTAATTATTGGGTTATCAGAAGTTATAAACGGTTCAGACGTCTCATTTATCAGCAGTACATGTTTATCACTGTGTCTGGTCGCGGTCAGGTAGAGCCGATGTTCATTCCGAACATGTAGCTAAGAAACCACCAGTTCTTTTCCCATAATTGAGTGTGTTTTTCGAATGAAAATGGAGGGTTCGGGTATCGTTCAAACGACTCCCTATTCACAGAACTCATTGCCATCTTTTTGAACGACCTTGTCCGAGTCATCTGCATCGCAAAGAACTGTTTAAATTTCACTCTGCTTTTAGATGTCTCAAGTAAAGAAATGTCACCTCTGTTGAGACACGCCAGAATTTCGACCACATCGCTTTCATGAGAACCATGAAGATTCTCCAAAACATTGTGCTGAAAAGCATCAAGATTCTGCTTGATCTGCTCTGGTGGTTTCACAGTCTCCGTTAACTTGGCAGCCATGGAAGCAATATAGAAGTCTTTCAAATAATCATCATGAACCTCACGAAGCTCGACAGGGCTTAGAGATGAAAATCCTCTTATGAAACGGACGTCCTCATTATCCAAAAAGTTTATTTTATAGAAGTCTCTTTCAGCAGCGAGTCCATAAACGCTATCACAACAAAAATTCCCCTTTTTCGACGTGTACCAAACATTTAAATCATCTAATGACCAATGTTTTAAGTAATGCGCCCAAATATGGTGATGTTTGCGCTTCAACTGATATTTCTTATCCAAATACATTCCCTTTAACTATCGCGTTAAGCATAATCACGAGACTGATGCGCCCCTGTGAATAGCAGTATTAGCTGTAATTATCATTCCATATTTTATTACTTATAAGTCGATGTCAGCTATTCGCCCTTTTGGGCCTCAGAAAAAAAGAAGGCCATCGCTTTGCTCACTGGCACATACTGCGGAGAGCATTTTATGTGTAAAATGGATCGTAGACGAGCATGGCAGCATGTTTCCGCGTACAGCAATTTGTTAGATGATTACCAGCTTATATACTGCGCCGAAAGCTTTTTAAACTCACTATCTAAGACGCACTTTCCGTTGTTTTCTACTTGTGAGATCAAGTAATCCAAACATTCAATTAATCTTGCATTCACAACACTTTGCTTAATCATTTCCAATGCTTGCTTGGCTTGCACCCTGCAAACTGAGGCCCCCAACTTTCTCTGAATCTCGTAATGAGTGAGAATCGCCATCGCGTGAGGCGCGTATTTGTCGCCTAATTGTGAAAGTATATGGTCGTAATAATCCTTTCCTCTCGGAGAAACCCCATTGAAATAAGTAACCCCTTTGCCAATTCGGCACATCATTATGACTTTGACCAGCTTCTCCGCGTTATTAGGAAGGATGTCATTTTGTTCTTGGATATAGGACGCAACCGAATCTGCGACAGGAGCTTCGTGATGAAAATTATCCCAGCCATTATGCTTTTCAAGGAGTTGATCAAGTAACGTGTCTACGTTAATAGCTCGTTCATTGGGCGATCTAAATGGGTTCCCGCCAACAACCTGAAAAAATTACTCTCCTAATTCATATTTTTCTCGATAAAGATTAGTGTTGTAACCCTCTAACATTATTCCGAGTTTATATTTTGGCTCATCTAAACAATTGGACCAAATGGTTGGTGCTATCACAGATATGTTCTTTCTAACCTGTGGGTCAGTTTCAGTGGCAACATAAATTCCGAAAGTAGTTCTAAGAATGCTTGCAAGGTGATGACTTGGTAATTCAGATATTTTCGATTCAATCTGTTGCTGCGTAGCAGCATCAATTGGTGCCGTGTGTGACTTAAGATTTTTAATGAATGCTTGAACTTGTAATGCCGCCTCAGTAGGACGGTCATTTAATACGTCCTGTATGCAGGTTTGTAGCCAACCAAGTAATTCAAATGCATTGATTGTGTAATTGGTTGGGTGAGAAATCCCAATGTCATTTCTCATATCTAATATGTGTTTGAGTTTTTTATATGTTGTATCAGAAATTAGCTCTAATTTTCGGCAGGTATCGAGGAGTACTGCATCTTTCAACGATCCGAGGTCATCTTCCGTTTTATAGAATTCCCTATTTTTGCCGCCACCCACGGCGGAATCGAAAAATATATCAATTCCATAGGTAATTGCTTTTTTTCGTAAATCTAAGACCACCTCATTCCAAATAGCATTAAGAGAATAGTCAAAAAGACCAAATCCTGCTCCGACGACGAATTTTGATAGATAGCGGGCATCTCTTTTTATTTCTGGGGGCAGAGACTCGATATAAGCAGGAAGGTTTTGCCCGATTATAGAACGTTCCGATTGTTCCGCAATAATATTGTCTGCCGGAAGTCCTATTTGCTCCAGAAAATCTACGACTCGTTGGGCTTGAGGATCAATCAGCTCGGTATGAGTATTCTTTGAAACAATATCGGTCATCATTCTTCCTTTTTATTTGCCGAAGATTAATTTTTACTGCTCATCTAACAGCTTGTTTGGTAAGGCCCTAGTCGACTAGACACTTTATAATTACATAAACCATGAGATGTTTAAATACGCGGAAAACGCTATCCCGAAGGTCCGGAATAGGTACAAAGCAGCCATGTCGAGTCATTTCTAAAACGTTCGCTCCTGACCAATAACAGACCACTATCGGTACTATTTTCTTACGTCATGGCGGGCTTTATTCATATACCGCTTATTGCCGTATCGGGTATCGAAATACTCATAGCTTATATCCTTTCGGTACCCAAGCTTCTAACCGCGCTTATATCGTCTATAATTGAAAGCGGCGATTACACAGCAAACGACGAAAAATGCTATGAACGGTGCGACTTCTACCCAATCTATCATTACATTCCCCTTCTGCCGAGTCTGGCAGGTTATAAGCTTCGCGTTACCTGCAGTTCCGCCCAACGGTGATAGCCGCTGTCAAAGGGCACGCCTGCCACCTCCGGACTCCGATTTTTCCACGAAAATGAAATCCCCCAATTCGTCCAGTATATCTTTAGGCCCAAAGCCATCGTTCTTACACGACTACGGAAGTCCTGAGTGTATTCAGAATCCGTGAACATACCGCCCTGAATGGTCGAATTCCGCAGCACGCCGGTTTCTTCGATCTTACCAAACAAATATCCGCTTTCAGGTACACAGAAATATTTGAGTACACATTGAGAATTGTCATACGCAGATTTTGCACCTGGTACACTCAAGATTTTTTGTATCGAACCTATTGGGCTGGCACCTCGTGGGCCACTGATTAACCCTTGCATCAAGCCAACTCTAACATCGATACCCACAGACGCTCTGACAAATACAGTGCCGGCTTCACCAAACACATAAGGCTGGACATCAAAAAGCCGGGTATTCGTTCGCTTATTAAGCTCCCATTTGAGAAACGAAGGCACAGCAAACCGGTGCAGGATGTTCACCTGGAGAGCAAGCTCAGACTCAATTTGTTTTTCCCATTCTGGCCTGTCGAAGCCAAATATGTCATGCCATGTGCGCTGAATGGCTTGTGTTGCCGAGGCTTTTCCGAGCAGCCCACCCTGTATTTCATACCGGGTCAGTGAATCATCAGCGTGAACGGTTTCCACGAACCGGCCAAAATAGGTGTAACCGGCATAAGGCCGATCATATTGTTCAAATTCCTCAAACTTAGCGGTAATGTCTTTTGGCGTATACATAACGTTAGCCACGAGCCAGCCCGCATAGTGTTTATACAGGTCGACTTTGTCACCATCAATGTAGCAGTCTGTATTGTGTGCCAGATAGTAGAATTCATATGCAGAGTTGTTCTGTCGCTGACAATCCGAGGATCTATTTTCAGTGCGCGTGGGACCTTGTACGCCATCGACTGTGGTCAGGTTTCCGTCATCATCGACTGTCATGGCTATCTGACCATTGAAAGTTATCTTGTCTTTACCGGAATAATAGCGCGAATAGCGGATCCCGTTGGTGTAATAGCGATCGCTATCTCGGAACGCATCATTTTCCACGTCCAGCACCCAGCTTTGGACTGGGCTCTGCACGGTTTCGTGGTAGTAATCGAACAGATTTCCCTGCGCAGGTGAAATCCCCGGGTACAGAAGCAGGCTAAAAAGTGCAAATCGACGCATAACAGTCCTTGTCGTTGTCCATTAGCTCAATTATTAACCAAAATCTATCTGTTTCAAACCCCTTTCATAGACAAATTTCATGGCTCTAAGCGCTATCTGGAACACTCAGTCTTTGTGAAGTATCTCAAGTTCAGCTTTGGCTTTGGCTTTGCCGTCCTTAAACGTTTCCACATTGGTCACTTTCAGATCTTGGTAGATTCGCGGATCATTTAGCACATCATCCACCAGTGGGTCGTCCGGACCACCATTTAGCCAGGCATCAATTACCGCTTTGTCCGGTGGCAGGAAACAGGGAATGGATTTTTCGTGATATTGACTGAATCGCTCATGGGGAGGACGTGTAATAACCGCCGAGGAATAGCAGCCATTATCGAATGTGCGGTACACAGCCCCCAGCAACAATGCGCCTTCAGACTCCATCAGGTAGTGCTCATTGCTCTTACCAACCTTGTTGGACTCGCCGACCGCGGTAGCCACAACGATCCCACGATGATGACGAATGGCGCCTTTCCAGAACGGGGAGTCGAGATTACGGGCATTAAAGGTGGTTCTCTCACCGACGGCCAGAGACTCGCCATCCGTTTTACAATCAAACCACCAGGTCGCATCAATAGTCTCAGTCGGATTGATAATGAGATTGGTGAGTTTTCTGTCCGGATTTTTCCCGAAAGCAGGATAGAAGTTGAGCTTTCCCCCGCTTTCCTTTTTGAATGTAGAGGTCAGTTCGCCAAGGCCAACCTGTTCAAGTAACGCTATCACTGCAGGTGAATCTGTCACCCGCTGAACAAAACCGCACATTGTTTTGCCTCTTTGGTAAATGAGAATATTTCTACCGGCAGGCAAGTGTATCAGTTTTATTCTGACTAAAGTTATTTTACCCAGTGACGCATATAGCTGTTCGAGCAGAAAAGCTTTTTAAAATCTGTTATCCCCCACCAGTACAAACAATGAATCAAGAAACCACGCGGATTGTTCCCTTTAAAGTGAGCAAGTACTTTCGGAATAAAGAAGGCCGCAAGAAGGCCATATAGCAAATTATCTGTTGCGATCCCTATAAAAATAACGCTAAGAATGACCGCCAACTCATCAGCTTCTACCGGACCCACTTGCAGCATTTCGTCACAGTGACGGGGGATACGTTTTGACATGGTCTTATTCCTCGCTATCAATTAATGCTTCGACAACCTCGACAGACACCCTTGTCCTAGCGCCTTTCATTTTCTGCTTACAGGCAGAGTATTGCGGGCAAATGTCGCGCTCGGGGTAATGTGAACAGGCACTTTCACCTTTTGCAACTTCGATGATGTGTAGTGCCTGCATGGTTGAACACGCGTCATCCAGACATTTATAATCATCGCGCTTCATGTCATTACATATCTGACCATCACAAATGAATATTGCGCCGCATGGCTCTCCCTGTTCACAGAGGATTTGTCCGCAGGCATTGCCCTCTATCATTGCTACCTCACCATGTACTTTTAGTGGGGTTGCCGGCATTACCGTAGCACCGGAGTCGGCGGCACCATTTTCGTCATCATCGTCATGTTGCGCGACCTCACCGACTCTAACGCCTGCTGTCAGATCAGAAGTGGCCTGAGCGGGCCACCACACATATTGCTCTGAGGCTTCGATATCAACAAAATCATTGTCATTCGTCACAACCATCTGTGTGCTGTAGAGTCCTTCCACCTGATACGCTTGTTTAAAAGCAAACGGGGTATCCTGTTCTTCAACAATTGGCCGAGGTGGAATATCTGCTACGAATGGTGTTTGTGAGCAGGCACTTAAGAGTGTAATTGATATAAGCGATAAGATCCGAAATTTCATTATAATTCCTCAGAAGTAGACTGGGTCACAATGCTGATGCCTGGACGATGTTGATTAGGGGGAACGTCGAGATTATTTGAATAGAGCCTGTCACTGGCGACCCGTAGGAATGATTCATAGGAATAAATTCCGGAACGATGAACCAGCCCATGCGACTCCCAGACCTGTCCGAATTCAGCGGCATAGTTGTTCACGCGTGAAGCATACTTTTTACCGGCAGACGAACCCGCTGAACCGCGGGAATAACAGGCATACACATCATCTGGCTCATCGTACCGGCGACACCAGCCAAGCACCTTCGATGCAGCGTTGATGTTCGTTTCGGGATCTAACAATGAGAGGTAGTCATCCACGATCCCGGGGTTTGCACCAATGTTGATTTGCATAAAGCCGACACCGATATTGGTATAGCCAGCTGAAAGTAACTGAGAGAGCATCGAGCGTGCTTCTTCCAACGATTCAGGATAAAAGCCCTCATGATGCGTTTGGTTAACTTTGTCATCGGCGCCGAGGCTTATCGCATACGGATGGGGAACAAATTCACCATCTGACCAATGGCCACTTTCTGCCAGTGCCATAGCATAGACCGCTTTAGGATCTAACTGATGCTCATAGGCGATGCGTTCAAATACCTCATAACCCGGGATCTCAGCGTTTGCATGAGCCAGTGGGAGAAGATATAGGCCAAGGTATTGCCACCAGCGCATTGTCAGGCTTCCTCTAACGGTGCTGGGCTGGCATGCAATCTACAATATGTACCTACCACCAGAAACAACAAAAGCAAGCAGGTAAAGCCCACGCCAAACGTCATCCCGATGCGGTAAGCCAGCTGCCCATGTGATTTGACATATGACTCAAAGCCAACGGGAAGCTGGGCATCATCGGGGGTGATTTTGATGATTTCTTTGCGTTCAGATTGGTAAAGCCCGAACGTCACACCCGTGGCCAATCCCGCTTTAAAGGGATGCTGCAATCGAAGATCAGCAACCCTTACAGGCTCAGGTTCTGCAAGAGCCAGCCCAGGCAGAAATAACAGCAAGGTAAGACATAGACTTGACCAGAATCGCATATCAATGCCCTGCTGTGTTGGCAGTTTTACCCGTAGACTTTGCCACTTTTTTTGCAGAAGCAGCGACATCACGGAAAAAAGCATCGTTAGGCAAGCCAGGGTTCATTTTCCATTCGCCGTCCAACTGAGTCAGTACAAAAGGCACCCCGCCTATGAATGGAAATTGATCATAGAATGCTTTGTTCTGTGCGACAGCGCTGACGCCGTCAGGTTTTGTCGCCATGTTAATTGGCTGATTAACGATAGCGGACTCCATCGCATCAAAACGTTCCTCTACCGGCAGAGACATGATGGCTTCAGCCTTAAACTTTGAGTCCTGGCTGAGAATGCCGACAGGCAGGTATTTGACCGTGACGCCATCAAACTGACCGGATGCCATCTGCTGCTCCACTTTCTGATAGAAGCGCTTGCAATAGCCACAGTTCGGATCCACCAGTGCATAAACCACCTGCTCACCGGAACCATGAGAAATAGAGGGTAATTCTGAAATGCCCTGCGTGAGTGCTTCCGGCAGCGTGATGACCAGTTTGTCATTCACGGCAGCATTAAAGTTCTGCTTTGTCTGCGTGTCGTAAAACATGCCGGAGATGACAAAATCGCCGTTGGCATTGGTGTAATACACCTGCTTTTTAAAATCACGGGTAACCACGCCCAGCGCAATCATGTCATTGGGGGCGGTGAAATAGCTGATGGTCTGCGCCTTGGCTGAAAACATCGGCGCAATTTTTTGTACTACAGGCTCTGGGGCATCCATGGCTTCCTGAGCATTAACGGATAACAGGGCCGTAGAAAGAAGGCAGCCAACGATAGTAGCAAGTCTTGTAATTCGCATGATCATTCCTTTACTTTGAAGGTGGTAACGCCTGAAGCGTTGTATTGGGGATAGTCGCCAGTGTATTAGCGCGCGAATAAATATCGATTGAGGTGATTTTGTTGATGAGCTCAATCCATTTTTCCGGCCGACCATCTGTCATGCCTAAATGCGTCAGGTATTTTCCGCCAATCAAAATGGAAGGGGTGAATTTCACATGGATGCTGTTTTGCAGCTCCACTTCTGCCTGATAGTCATCAATGGCCTCTTGTGACATCAGATATTGTGCTAAAGGCTCAAAAGGCAGGCCCACTTTCGCCACCGCTTCTTTTATCAGCCGCATCTGTTGTTTTTCGTTATGTACCTTCTGAACATGAGTGAACATCAAATCAATGAAGTCCTGTTTCTGATTGCGTGTGAGTTCGCTGTTCATCACATAGGTCAACGTGCCAGCTTTCAGGAAATACATTGGTGACTGCATCGAACCGACATGCTGATAAACCAGAGTATAATCTTCCGGTAACGTCTGGCCCCAGGTTGCCATCACATCACGCAGTCCTTTACAGAATTCACAGCTGAAGTCGATGAAGTACCGCACAACCTGATGGGAAATGTCCGCCTCGATTTGCATGGGTACCGGTAGCTCGAGAAAGCCCTCTTCAAATAATGGGTCAGAAGTAGAGCTCGCCTCCTGTAGGGGATAGGATTGTGCGAAAAGGCCACCGCTAAAAGTCATGGCGCATAAAAGCACTGAGGTTCGAAGTGTTTTCATAGTTCAGATCCGATGCTGAAGGTTAGAGGCCATCAGGTGCATCATGAAGCACAGACAGCCCATCCATATACTGAAAGCCAATGGCGTCAGAGCGATAGGTAAAAAGAACGCATAAATAGGAATGATGAGCAGAGAGTAGAAAATCCGCTCAGAGACGTTGTAGATATTGATTGATGCGTTGTTGTCGCTGGAGCGGGCAATTTGCCATTTGCAAAGCCCATCGATCAAAGTGGGTACTAAGATGAGCAATGAGAGCAACATGCAAATTAGAAACATGTCGAGTCTGAACAGCATGGCCTGCAGCAGCTTAAAAAACGAATCCAGCCGTTCGTTCACAAAGCCGAAAAGTCGTTCGTCGTTGACCCAATTGAAAGCTGCGTTACCACGGTCCAGTCGTTGATCGGTATAGAAGGTGTCATAAACCACATCCTTAAATCCTGACTCTTCTATCCAGCGATGATAGCGGTCTTCCGCCGCGTGGATCATCGCAATCGTTTTCTCTTGGCCGAACCAGGTCGCTGCAGCCATCCGTTCGTCATTAATGACTTCCCTCACAATATGATTCGGAAGAAACATCACGATGGCGACAAACTCAACAAAGAGCAGTCCAATCAGGAAATACCAAATCATGCCGGCAACCCCAATACTGTGTAGATAAGGTAAACGAAGAAATCATTGGTGGTGCGGATCCAGCCGGCATAGCTTTCCGAATTGTGCATTAGCAGAGAAAAGAAAATGCCACCGGCAAAAAATGCAAAACCAATCCGCGAGAGCAGAATGCTGAACAGCCGCATTGTCAGCTCGGTACCCATTTACGCTTCCTCACCCGATGGCTCTGCCACTGCAGGTTGTTCTGGTGGGGTAAGCAGTGCTTGAAAGACTTGTTTGACCTTTTCAAAATCGACAGACTTGGTATTAGCCGCATTCAGTTTTTTACCGGGTTTAAAGGCGCATTCTTTATCCAGTCGACTCAGCAAGTGGGAAATGTGTTTGTCGATGTAATCAATACTGCCAATGGCAAATCCATGATGCTCTGTGAAAACCGCATCGGTGATGGCATGGATAGCTGAGAGCTTGTTCAGCAGGTCGACACTCTCATCAATTAACAACAACAGGGCGACCAGTTGTTCTGTATGCTCGTTGCTGATGGTCACATCAACCGTGGCAGGTGCGCCTTGTGTGCCAAACTTATAGCCCTGACTTTCTGCTTGTTTGACGGCTTTGACCAATGCGGACTGTTGCTTCTCCAGTTCGATTTTTTGGGTCTGAATGAGATGTTCACAGTATTGGTCAAACAGGGCTTTTGCGTCGGGATGCTTACACCGGTATAGCGTGGATATCAGCACGACGGTATTGCGTGAAATCCGTTGCGCGACTTTCACCTTGCCAAAAACAGACTGATTCTGAATTTGCATCGGGACCGAATACACAATCCGTGTTCGTGGCGCGCTACTCGTTTTAAAGTTTGCCTGGCGTAGGCCGGGCCCGCGTTTGGCGAATGAGACTGAGAGATCATCCATTGAGATTTCGTTAGCCATAACACACATCCTTTTTTGACGATTGAGAGCTTTCTTTGATGACGTCTAACTTAAGGGCATGAGGAACACAGTCATCGTGATCATTTTCCGGTGTCGGTGGCAGTAACTTCACAACCAGCTCGTCCTGCGAAACCGGCATCGGGTCATTGGTCACAATGAGTGGGATCCCCATTTTCAGCGCAAAGCTAACGGCATGTGACCCAACAAGCGCACGGTCGAAGATAAGCAGGTCGAATTGGTTATGGCCAATCAACAGGAGATCCATCAGATTGGCATTTTTCATTATGAGCGAATCACACCGGGGATAGATGTGGTTGTAGGGGGCCACGGCATACTGAAGAAACGTGAAAAACTCCGCCTTCGCCGTTTGTGGCATTGATGACACGATATGCACATCACTTAACGACAACAGGCCTTTCCTGACGCTGTCATGTTGTTTTACCGCGTTATATGCCAAATCAATAAATATCTTATTGCGTAGCAAATTTTGCAGAGCCTTTATTTCAAATGTGTTTTGCAGAAAGAGTGGTAAATCTTCAAAGCTTCTTTTGACTAAGGACTGCCATTCTGCAAAGAACTCTGTTGCATTCAGACTGTCATCGGGTACCGGCAGGGGCTGATGGCACCGGCACGTATAACGGTCTTTGGCGAATATCGTTAAATCATTGCAATACGCTTCAATCACACATTTCTTCCATTCTTCCGGTGAGTTTGCGTATAGTGTATTAAGCGCCAAATATGATTGGTTTAGCCGTGCATTCATGGAGTTTTGGACGTTCTGTATTAATAAGGAGATTAATAGAATGCCGAAAGAGACACCGCTACAACGCACCAAACGCCTCGCAGTTGCATCGGGTACCACTGCACAAATCAATATGTTCGACCACATGTGCAAAATGAAGCCGCATAGGTTGGGTATCGTGGTAGAAGGAGATTCCTGGGTAAAGTATCCACGGTCACTGTATTTTTTAGGCCGGGACATGAACCTGTGTCATCACCTGATAGAAGCGGTGAATTTCACAGACACCGTAAACATGCTCAATATCGGCAAAAATGGCGATACAGCCGCCAATATGTTCAGCGATAAAGGTATCGCGCCGCTTAAGCGGGTACTCGCAAAACACGCGAAGCATATCGATATGCTGCTCATATCCGCTGGTGGTAACGATATTGTCGGTTATACCGATATGTTGTCGTTATTAAACGCCCCTGACCCGTCACAGAATGATTTTCTTGATCACGTTAACATGGACGCGTTCACCAGTCGCATGGATAGCATTCTGGAGAATTACCAAAAACTCTTAGAGGTATGCAAAGAGCTCGTGCCGGCGGCAAAAATCTTTACTCATACCTACGACCTGGTAAAGCCATCGCCGATAGGCCCAGTATTTATCGGCATAAAGTTCGGTTCCAGCTGGATCCATAGAGCTATGGTGGAAAAGGAGGTACCAGAAGCTTTCCGTCAGCCGATAGTGAAGTACATGCTGGAGACGTTTGCTGACCGCATGGCATTGCTGGCTGCAGATCCTGCCACAGAAGGCCGGTTGATTGTGGTAGATACCCAAGGCAATTTGCGTCCGGGACACCCTGCAGACTGGGAAAATGAAATTCATCCAACAAGTACAGGATTTGCCAAAATCTTCAATGAAATCTACGGTGAAATGCAGATGTATTTCCCAGAATTGCCGTAGCCAATTGCAATCGTTTAATGAGGTGACAGAGCGCTATCAGCAAGATACCCCCTTATCCATCAGCCCGGTGTTCATTCGGGCTTTTTAGACTCTATTCAAATTAAAATCCGAGAAGTCTAAAAAACACTTGAATATGAATTAATAATTTTTATATATTTGATTAACTTAGCGATAAATTCACAGCCTATCAATTTACTCTGATTAAATATTTAACAGGACGTTTATGCAGTTTTTTAATCGAACCACACTTGTAGTGTTACTCACCTTTTTGCTTTGTTCTTGTGCCGATATTGAAGACGGCGTCAAAGCCTATGAGGAGGGTGAATATGAATCAGCCATGGACATCCTCATCGAGCATGTCGATGATGGTGAGCCTCTCGCCCCATATTATGTCGCCAAAATGTATGATTACGGAAAAGGGGTTTCAGTAGACAATCTTAAGGCTTTCATGGGGTATAGGTTAGCAGGGGAGAGGGGCAGGGTGAGATCGTGAATATTTATTGACCAGTTGGCGGAAACTAAACGATCAGTTTGACGATCCGGTTTAGTCGTGATCTTATACTCT
>Ga0208204_100189_pt1 | contig 22570 bp, 18 predicted proteins | sample DeeseametaMP2252_FD_184173 | JGI IMG/M metagenome (GOLD analysis project Ga0208204, IMG submission 184173) | Marine microbial communities from the Deep Pacific Ocean - MP2252 (SPAdes) | ecosystem: Environmental > Aquatic > Marine > Oceanic | place: West of El Salvador, Pacific Ocean | collected...
CAGATTAAAACGCTCGGCCATCTTCATCAGACGCAGGGCTTTGCGGTAACCTTCCGGCTTCGGCATTCCGAAGTTACGTTTGATTTTTTCATGAGTGTCGCGACCTTTCTGATGACCAATCAGCATAATCGGCTGATCATCAATTTTTGCCAGGCCACCTACGATAGCTTTGTCGTCGGCATAAGCGCGATCACCGGCCAGTTCATCGAACTCGGTGAAAATGCGGCCAACGTAATCCAGCGTATAAGGACGCATTGGATGACGGGCCAATTGAGAGATCTGCCATGCGCCTAAGTCAGAGAAGATCTTTTTTGTCTGCTCTGCACTTTTCGTGCGTAATTTGGTGATCTCTTCTTCGATGCCCACATCGAATTCACCACCTTGATTAACCAGCCGAAGCTCTTCGATTTTTGCTTCTAGTTCAGCAATCGGCTGCTCAAATTCCAAAAACTGTATACTCATTCTGTGTCCTATCTATACTACTTTTTTACGCCTGTCAGTGATAACACATGGCGACTGACTGCTCACCCAGACACTGCTTTAATTCGTGTAACAATTGATCTTCCGGTGTCACGTACCACTGTGCACCGCAGGCCAGTACTGCCTCCGCATCCGGATGGACCACACGCATCTGTACCGGGCAACTGCCGCCGCGGTACGTCTGAAGAATTGCCTGTAGTGATGAAATTCGGTTTTCATCAATTTGCACTGTGTCTAATTCCAACATCAGTGCTCTTGCGTTCTGTTCTCTGGCCTGAACAATGTCCATTGCATCACGGGCAGAGATTGTATTGCCACCAGAGAAATCATCAAAGCTGACCTGTCCCTTTATTAGCAGGATACGGTCAGTTTCGAGAATACTCTCATATTTTTCGTACATATCCGGGAAGAAACGTACATCCATCCTTGCACTTTTATCGTCCAGGGTAACAATGGCCCAGCGACGACCTTTTTTATTGGTCATCACCCGCACACCCAAAACTAATCCTACCGCAGAAGACATCTGGTCTTTTCCGGTAGGTTTAAGATCAACCAATCTGCCATCTGAGTAATGTTTAATCTCGTCGGCGTATTGGTTAATCGGGTGGCCAGTGAGATACAACCCAAGGGTATCTTTCTCGCCATCCAACCAAACCTTTTCCGGCCATTGTGGCACATCAGCAAAGGCTTGTTTAACGTCGTCTGGTTCTGTGGTCAACAAGCCGAACATATCTGACTGTCCAAACGACTCGGCTTTTGCATGCTGTCCGGCTGCGGCAATGGCTTCTGGCAACGATGCCATGATGGCTGCTCGATGCGGACCCAAGTTATCCATCGCCCCGGCGAGCACCAATTTCTCTAGTACGCGCTTGTTAACCCGTTTGATGTCCACTTTAGCACAGAAATCAAACAAATCAGTAAAACTACCGTGTTGTTCACGGGCCTCGATAATGGCTTCGATGGGGCCTTCGCCCACACCTTTGATTGCGCCAATGCCGTAAACAATACGACCCTGATCGTCCACGGTGAATTTGTATTTACCTACGTTAAGATCGGGTGGCAACATGGTCAGGCCCATACGGTCAACTTCGTCAACCAGGGTGACGATTTTGTCGGTATTGTCCATATCTGCCGACATAACGGCAGCCATAAACTCAGCAGGATAATGCACCTTCAGCCATAGCGTTTGATATGACACCAAGGCATATGCCGCAGAGTGCGATTTGTTAAACCCGTATCCGGCGAACTTTTCCACCAGATCGAAAATTTTCATCGCCAGTTCGCCTTCGATGTTGTTATCTCTGGCACCATCTTCGAAGGTTGAACGCTGCTTCGCCATCTCTTCGGGTTTTTTCTTACCCATTGCACGACGAAGCAAGTCAGCGCCACCCAGGCTGTACCCGGACATTTCCTGGGCAATCTGCATAACCTGTTCCTGATACAGGATGATGCCGTAGGTGGGCTCAAGAATTTCTTTCAGGCACTCATGCTGGTATTCCGCATCCGGGAACGAGATTTCTTCCCTACCGTGTTTACGGTCGATAAAGTTATCTACCATGCCTGATTGCAGCGGCCCCGGTCGGAACAGGGCCACCAGTGCGATGATATCTTCGAAGCAGTCTGGCTTCAGGCGCTTAATCAGCTCTTTCATTCCGCGGGATTCAAGCTGGAATACCGCTGTGGTTTCTGCAGCTTGTAGCGAGCGGAAACTCTTTTTATCTTCAAGGGGAATGGCGCTGATGTCTACATCCTCGCCCCGTCCTTCCTTAATCATATCCAGCGCCCACTGGATGATGGTTAAAGTACGCAAACCCAGGAAGTCGAACTTAACCAGACCGGCAGTTTCCACGTCATTCTTGTCGAACTGGGTGACCGGATTTTTCCCCTCGTCATCGCAATACAGCGGCGCGAAGTCGGTAATGGTAGTGGGGGCAATAACCACGCCCCCGGCGTGCTTACCCGCGTTACGAGTAACCCCTTCCAGAATACGGGCCATGTCGATGAGATCTTTCACTTCCTCATCGTCGTTATATAGCTCTGGTAACCGTGGCTCCACTTCGAAGGCTTTACCCAACGTCATGCCAGGGTCTGACGGGATCAGCTTGGAAATACGGTCGACAAAACCGTAAGGATGACCAAGAACACGACCCACATCTCGCACCACGGCTTTTGCTGCCATGGTACCAAAAGTAATGATTTGCGATACCGCCTGACGGCCATAGAGCTCTGCAACGTGATCGATAACTTCGTCGCGACGATCCATACAGAAGTCAACGTCGAAGTCGGGCATGGATACCCGCTCCGGGTTAAGAAAACGTTCGAACAGCAAATCGAATTCCAGCGGATCCAAGTCGGTAATTTTCAGCGCGTAGGCTACCAGTGAACCGGCACCGGAACCCCGGCCAGGACCAACAGGAATACCGTTGTCCTTACTCCACTGGATAAATTCCATTACGATAAGGAAGTAACCGGGGAATCCCATTTGGTTGATAACGCCCAGTTCGATGGCCAGACGCTCATCGTATTCAGGGCGCTTTTCTGCCCGCTCTGCTTCATCCGGAAACAGAAACTCAAGTCGCTCTTCCAAACCTTCTTCTGACACTTTCACCAGAAAGTCTTCTGTGGTCATGCCGCCGGTTGGAAACTGCGGCAGGAAATACTCACCAAGGCGTACGGTAACATTACAGCGTTTAGCAATCTCCACCGTATTTTCGATGGCTTCCGGTATATCGCTGAACAACTCAACCATTTCTTCGGCAGAACGAAGATACTGTTGATCACTGTAACGCTTCGGACGGCGGGGATCGTCGAGGGTGTAGCCATCGTGAATGGCCACACGAATTTCATGGGCCTCGAAGCCCACCCTTTCGATAAAGCACACTTCGTTAGTGGCGACCACCGGCAAACCTGTCTGTTCGGCCAGGTCTACGGCTCTATGCAAATAGTCTTCTTCTCCCGGGCGACCAGTACGAATGAGTTCCAGGTAAAAACGATCGGCAAAATGCTGCTGATAAAAGGCCAGTGAGGCGTCTAGTATCTTCTGGTTATTCTTAGTGAGTGCAATACCAATATCGCCGTGCATAGCACCGGACAGAATAATCACGCCTTCTGCATGTTCAGCCAGCCATGCCTGATCAATAACAGCGCGGTGATGAACTTCACCACGCAGGTAGGCTTTGGAGATCAGCAAGGTGATATTTTTATAGCCCTCATTGTTCATCGCCAATAAGGTCAAACGGAAAGGCTCCTCGTCGAGCATTTCACTTTGCACCCAGAAATCAGTGCCAATAATAGGTTTGATACCGCGATTGTGGGCGTCGGAATAGTACTTCACCAGACCACACATGTTCATTTGGTCGGTGATCGCCACCGCGGGCATGTTGAAGGCTTCAACCTGCGCAAGGATGGGCTTAACTTTATTCAACCCATCCATCATCGAAAAGTCGCTGTGAACGCGAAGATGGATAAACGGCGTAGACATGCTTTGTTCTCTTATTTCTGGACAGCCAAACGCGCCTGAACAGGCTTAAAGGACATACGATAACACGGTAATACACCGTACGCTTCTAAAGCTTCAAAATGTGCTTTAGTGGGATAGCCTTTGTGCCCGGCGAAATTATATTGGGGATATTGAGCATGTAACTCTATCATGTCGTTATCACGCTCAACCTTAGCCAAAATTGATGCTGCAGAAATCTCGGCATGCAATCCGTCGCCTTTGACGATCGCTTCTGCTGCATACGACCAGTCTGGCAGTCGGTTACCGTCTACTCGCACAAATTCGGGCTGCAAAGCCAGCCCTTCAACGGCACGTTTCATCGCCAGCATGGTTGCGTGGAGGATGTTGAGATGGTCGATTTCCTGCGGCGTAGCGCGGCCGATTGCCCAACTCAGGGCTTTTTGTTTAATTTCTTCAGCCAGCGCCGTGCGCTTCTTTTCAGACAGTTTTTTCGAGTCGTTGAGTCCTTCGATGGGATTAGCAGGGTCTAAAATCACCGCTGCAGTTACCACGTCACCAACCAGTGGTCCTCGGCCTACTTCATCAACACCAGCAATCAGTTTATTCATTAATAACCTCTGCAATGGCCTGTGCAGCCATTTTATCTGCATCCAGTTTCAAGCTTTTGTGTAACGCAGTGAAGCGCTGAATGAGCGCGGAATTATCTTTAGAAAACATAGGCACTAAGTGTTCACACAGCGTATCTGGATTTACATCATCTTGAAGCAGTTCAGGGATCAGTGCTTCGCCAGCAAGCAAATTCGGTAAGGCAAAAAATGGCGCTTTGTACAGGCGCTGCATGATTTTGTAAGTGAGCGGCGCAAGTTTATAACAGGTCACCATGGGGCGTTTGCACAACATAGCTTCCAGCGTCGCCGTGCCTGATGCCAATAAAATGGTATCGCTGGCAATCATCGCTTCTCTGGCATTCCCTTTGGTGAGTAATAACTCGCCATCGCTAAACCAGCCTTTGCAGTTTTCCTGTAGATAAGCCTGAATACCATCGAGACGATATTGATTCGCAGCGGGTAAAACAAAGCGAATACCGGGAACCAGGGTTTTGATTTTACGCATGGTTTCAGTAAACACGGGTAACAACGCTTTTAACTCCCCACCCCGGCTTCCGGGTAAAACGGCAAGCACTGGCGCTTTCGCGTCTAGCCCTAGTGAAGCCCGTGCTGCTTGCTGGTCGGGATCAAGGGGAACTGCATCAGCCAGCGTGTGGCCGACAAAGGTGTAAGGTACCTGGTACTTGTCGTAAACCTGCTTCTCAAAAGGAAACAAGCCAAGCACGTGGTTGGTTGCCGCCTTTATTTTATGTATGCGTTTTTCTCGCCAAGCCCACACGGTTGGACTGACATAGTGCACCGTTTTAATACCCCGTGCTTTTAACGCCTTTTCTACACGCAGATTAAAATCTGGTGCATCAACGCCAATAAACACATCAGGGGGGTGAGCTTCGAAATGAGCAAGTAATTGCTTTTTTAATTTCAGAATGGCAGGTAAATGAGACAATACTTCAACCAACCCCATAACGGAGAGGGTTTCCATATCAAACAACGAGTGAAAACCCGCCGCTTTCATATTGTCACCGCCGATGCCTTCGATAATAGCATCGGGGTATCGCTTTTTCAGTTCAGCAACCATACCGGCGGCGAGCACATCTCCAGATGGCTCACCTGCCACGATGCCGATTCGCAACGTTGAAGCGAGCATTTAGCGTAGTATGCCCCGATGCGCGTTTTCCAGGAATGTGACCAATGCCTGGATATTTTCATCCTTCGCGGCAACATCCGCTAACTTAGCGATGGCTTCTTCAATGGTATTGTTATCGCGATACAGTGTGCGATATGCACGCTTCACTGCCATGATTTGCTCTGAGCTAAATCCGCGACGACGTAAGCCTTCAGAGTTAATCCCTGCCGTTACGTTCTTTTGGCCATTAACCATAACGTAAGGAGGAACGTCTTTCACCAGAATGGCACCGGCTCCGACGAATGCATGACTTCCCACTTTACCGAATTGGTGAATAGCGGCGCCACCACCAAAGATGACAAAGTTACCCATGTGGACGTGTCCAGCCAACGACACATTATTCGCCAGGATACAATCGTCACCCATCACCACATCGTGTGCTACATGGGCATTGATCATAAGCAGATTGCGGGAGCCAACACGCGTTATTGCATTGTCCTGTACGGTACCCCGGTGAACACTGCTGGATTCGCGGAATACGTTGTCGTCACCAATTTCCAGATACGTACGCTCTCCCGCGTACTTCTTATCCTGACAATCTTCACCGATTGAACAGAACTGGAAAAAGCGGTTACGTTTACCAATGGTTGTCGGACCCTTAATCACAACGTGAGACTCAAGTACGCAATCGTCTCCGATTACCACTTCATCGCCCACATAACAAAATGGTCCAACCGTGACGTTTTTCCCAAGGGTGGCCTTGTCGGAAATCACGGCAGTAGAATGAATCACGTTATACCATCTCTCTTATTGCACACATGAATTCAGCACTACAAGCTTCTTCACCGTCGACGCTTGCGGTACCTCTGAATTTCCAAATCCCTCTGCGTTCTTTAATCAGGCTGACATCGAATTCCAGACGATCGCCAGGTGTCACAGGACGTTTGAACCGTGCACTATCAATACCTGCATACAAGTATAGCTTATCGGATTTACCCATGGTTTTAAAACCAAGTACGCCAGCTGCCTGTGCCATTGCTTCCAGAATAAGCACGCCAGGGAAAATCGGGCGTCCCGGGAAATGACCGGTGAAGCAAGGTTCATTCATGGTGATGTTCTTGTACGCCTTTATGGATTCGCCTTCGACATAGTCGGTAACGCGATCAACCAGCAGAAACGGGTAACGGTGTGGAAGTAGATCCAGAATTTCCTGGATATCAATTGTGTTGAGTGAGTTGGCCAAAAAAGCTCTCCTAATGCCAAAACAAGTCTGCATTTCACTTGCTGCAGACCGATTGCCGTATTTTATTTTTAAATGGCGGCAACCATACGCTTATATGCGCTAAAAACAAATCAGACCAACATCTCTCGACGTTAGTCTGTTTGCCGGGCAGATTAACTGCTCTGTGAAGTAAGCCGCCGTTAACCGGCGAAGGCATTACTTAATTTTCTTTACCTGCTCGAGCACTTGCTCAGAGATATCATGCTCATCAGCGGTATAAGCAACTGCACCAGCATTTAAAACCAGGTCGTATTTACCTTTAGCAGCAACAGAATCAATCGCTTGCTTGATCAGACCTAACAGCTTGTTACGCTCTTCGTTGCTACGACGTTGAATGTTTTGCTGTAACGGCTGACCTTTTTCTGCCAGTTGCTCACGAACGGCAAGGATTTTATCTTGCAGTTCTTTCTTCTCAGATTCGCTCATTGTAGCAGCATCGCGCTGAAGACGCTCTGCATAAAACTGGCCGTCTTTCTGAAGTTGATTCACCTCATCGATCTGGTCTTTAAATTCTACCTGGATGTTATTAGAGATCTCAGCGGCCTGCGGCATCGCCTGGAATACACCTTGCACATCTACTACGCCGATTTTCTGCTCAGCCACTGCAGATGCACTTACCAGTGCACTTCCTAACATCAGGGTTGCTACGAATTGTCTTGCCAACTGTTTCAAAAGGAACTCCTTTTTAAATTTTTAAAGCCCGGTTCACTTCCGGATTAGAATTAGAATGTTTGACCGATATTAAAGGTAAAGAATTTAGCATCGTCGCCTTCACGTTCTTGAATAGCGCGAGAGAAGCTAAAGACCATCGGCCCCATCGGTGAAATCCATTGTACAGAAATACCGGCGGAACTACGATACTGTGTCCAGTCGGAATAGTCTATCAATCCGCCAGAATTTGTACTGTACTGGGTTAAATCCTTGTACTTATCATAATCAAATTCAGTATCCCAAACGTTACCGACATCAATAAACATACTGGTACGTACTGAATTATCATATTCTGCATCGACAAATGGTGTGGGAACAATAAGCTCCAAGCCACCAAGGGCCATGGCATTACCACCAAGGCTTCGTCTTGAAATACTGATACCGTCGGTAGCGGAACCACCAGGATAAACCTGCCCATCCGGTCCAACAATACTGTTGGTGTTCCCGCGGATAATACCACGAGGACCTACCGTGTTGTTCTCAAATCCACGCAGGGTGTCAGCACCACCGGCGGTGAAGTTTTCGGTAAATGGCAGGATTTGCTCGTTACCGTTCGTTTCGCCGTAACCATTACCATAACCTAAGCGAAGACGAGCCAGTACGGTCCAGCGCGTATCACGAGACAGCGGGAAATAGAACTTGGTATCGAGTACCGCTTTAAAGTAGTTAACGTCTGAATTTGGTGTAGTAACCGACAAACTGGCGCGCTGTGACGAACCAGCTGTTGGGAACAAACCTCTGTTCAGCGTGCTACGGCTCCATGCCACGCTCGCCTGGTAGCTGTCGTAATTGATTGGCGCTTCTGGATCGGTCGCATCACGGAACTGGTTATAGAACTGTTCTGTCTGCTCGTAGTAACCGGTGTTGTACAGTTCCACACTGGAATACGTCAGGCCAAAGTTAATCCGGTTTACTTCGTTAATCGGATAACCAATGTTGGCACCAACAGACCAGCGCTTGGAGTTATATTGAATAACGTTAAAGTCAGAACCATCGAATTCACTGTAACCGATAGTACCACCAAGGCTGATTCCATCTATGGTGAAGTACGGGTCGTTATAGGTAATTTGCGCAGAACGTTGATACGAAACAGTACTGACATTCAGGCCAACCTGTTTACCTGTACCAAGGAAGTTATTCTGCTGAATACCCGCCTGTAAGCTCAGTTTCGTCCGGTCACCATAACCAATACCGGCATTAAATGAACCTGAAGGCTGTTCTTTAACATTGAAGTCAACATCGACCTGGTCATCAAGTCCTGGCAATCGCGTGGTTTCGAATTCCACTTCTTCCATATAAGTCAGACGAGACAGGGATGCTTTCGACGTTTCGAGTGAGGTATTGGATAGCCAGGTCCCTTCCATCTGATTTACGTTCTGACGTAAAACAGAATCCGAGGTGACAGTATTACCTTCAAAGTTGATCCGGCGCACATAAATACGCTTGCCCGGGTCGACAGAAAGTGTCAGTTTAACGGTTTTATCTTCATCGTTAATTTCTGGCACCGTGGTTACTGTAGGATAAGCATAGCCAAAGCGGCCCAGATACTTACTGATAAACTCTTCGGTGTAGGTCACTTCCGCTTGGTTGTACAGCTCACCAACGTTAATCGGTAACACTAAACGGATGTATTCTTCGTTGCCTAATAAGTCACCGACCAGTTCAACATCAGAAACAGTATATTGCTCACCTTCGTTTACGTTCAGCGCGATATAAATGCCGTCTTTCTCTGGCGTCATTGAGACTTGCGTTGAATCGATGTTAAAGCGCAGGTAACCGCGGTCCATATAGTGACTGCGTAAGGTTTCCATATCGCCCTGCAGCGTTTGCTGCTGATAACGGGTTTCGGATAAGAAATCCCACCACGGCGTATCAAACTGAAGTTCGAGGTCTTTCATCAACTCTTCATCAGAGAACACCGAGTTACCCACGATGTTGATCTGTTGAATTTCGGCGGCATCGCCTTCTTCGAAGAGCAGCTTGAGATCGACCCGGTTACGAGGCAGCGGGGTAACAATCGCAGACACGTCAGCGTTGTATTTACCGATGCTGTAAAAGAAATCTTTCAGGCCATTTTCAATTGATGTTAGAACAGTTTTGTCCAACGGCTCGCCAATTCGAACGCCATTGCCATCTAAACTTTCCTGCAATTGTTCATCTTTAATATCGTCATTTCCTTCAAAGATGATGTTACTGATAGTAGGACGCTCTGCGACCTTAACCACCAATGTACTACCATCGCGAAGGATCTCAACACGCTCAAAGTGCGTAGAAGAGTATAGTGAACGAATTGCCTGGGTGATTCGGAAACTATTGAGTCGATCACCTACCTGTACCGGCAGATACGTTAGCGCTGCACCTAATGCAACACGTTGCAAACCGATGACTTTAATATCTTCAACAACGAATTCACTGTCAGACACTGCAGCATTGGCGAAGCTAGCACTGGACGCCATGAGTCCGGCTGCTACTAACTGATTTAACTTCATCTATTCTTTTGTTCCTGGCCGCGTTTTGCTGTTCTAATTTAAAATGGTCGTCTACATTTACTTGTGTCTGTTTATCAAACCAACAGACAAACTAAGAGGTAAAGCGACTTATATCGTTAAAAATGGCAATGCTCATCATCATAAAGAGCAATGCGCCGCCAATTTTAAATCCTGTTTCCTGAATCCTTTCAGGTACTGGCTTTCCTGTGATCCACTCGATGACATAAAACAGCAAGTGACCACCATCCAGCATAGGAATTGGCAACAAGTTGATAATGCCAAGACTGACACTGATCAACGCTAAAAAACTCAAAAAGTAAGTCAGGCCATAACCTGCACTCACCCCTGCACCCTGTGCAATGGAAATCGGGCCGCTGAGATTGTTCAACGACACATCACCGGTTACCAGCTTACCTAACATTTCAACACTGACAGCCGTTAAGCGCCAGGTTTTATCCGTCGCCTTTACAATGGCGTCGAACGGACCATACTGATGCACAAACACATAGTCCTCGGGCCAGGGTTCAGCCAGCGGACTAACGCCCAAAAAGCCAGTTTGACCATTTGGCGTGTCGCGGCGCGCGATAGTGGCATTAATTACCCGCGTCTGTCCATCGCGTTTTATGGTTAAGGCTACGTCTTCACCAGGCAACGCTTTAACCTGCTCTACCAGCGACTCCCAGCTTTCAATCTTAACATTGTTAAGCGCAACCAGAGAATCACCGACTAACAATCCGGCTTGCTCTGCCGGGCTATCTGCAGAGACAAGACCGATATTCAGTGTTATGGCAGGCCTGAATGGCACGATACCCAAACTGTTTAATGCAGACTGCTTTTCTGGATCAAAGTTCCAGTTACTGATGTTTAATTCAACCTGACTGGTTATTCCTTGCGCATTCTTTACAGTAATTGGCACAAAATCGCCACCGATAGCCGAAACCAGTTCCAGATTGACTGACTCCCAGTCCAGCGTGTCGTGCCCATCTACGCCTACAATTTCATCGCCACTATGCAGCTGAGTTTGCGCGGCAATACTTTGAGGTAGCACTTCACCCACTACGGGTTTAACTTTGTTCTGACCGATCAGAAACATGGCGGTAAGGGCAATAACCGCAAAAATAAAGTTTACCCCGGGCCCCGCGGCAATAATCGCCATTCGCTGTAATACCGGCTTGTTGTTGAAGGCCAGGTGACGTTTTTCTTCCGGTACGGTATCCACGCGCTCATCAAGCATTCGTACATAGCCACCAAGAGGTATAGCGGCGACGGCAAACTCGGTACCTTTTTTGTCTACTCGCGTCCAGAATGGCTTACCAAAACCAATGGAGAAGCGTTCAACATGCACCCCGCATAACCGGGCTACATAAAAATGCCCCCATTCATGTACGGCCACCAGAATACCCAGCGCCACAATAAATGAACCTAAACTCCATAAAAACGACAACACTACGCGATACCCCTTACCAATTCCCTTGCCACATCACGGGCTTTGCGATCTTCTTCAAGGATTTGTTGGAGAGACGAAACGCTAACAGGTTCCAATTTATTCAGTGTTTCTTCGTTAATTCGCGCAATATCAGTAAAACCCACTTCGCCGTCGAGGAACGCCGCAACGGCAATTTCATTCGCCGCATTCAAACGGGTGGTAGCGGCTTGCCCCGCGTTACAGGCATCGATGGCAAGTTTAAGGTTGGGATAGCGTTCATAACAAGGCGAGGAAAATGATAAGTCTGCCATTTTTGCAAAGTCGAGGGGTGCTACACCCGCGTCAATTCTTTCAGGCCAGGCGAGGCCATAAGCGATAGGCGTACGCATATCAGGATTGCCAAGCTGAGCAATCACTGAACCGTCGTTATACTGCACCATAGAATGAATCACACTCTGTGGATGCAGCACAACGGTGATGTCATCTGATGTGGCGCCAAACAACCAGCAGGCTTCGATAAATTCTAGCCCCTTGTTCATCATGGTGGCGGAATCGACGGTAATTTTACGCCCCATCGACCAGTTCGGATGATGACAAGCCTCCTCCACAGAAATGTCGGAAAAAGTGGCTAGTGTACGCTCGCGAAACGGACCACCAGAACCGGTAAGTAGAATTTGCTTGATACCGGAAGCCGCGAGCTCGCCGTATTCAAAATTATCGGGCAAACACTGAAAAATAGCATTGTGCTCGCTATCGATAGGCAGGATTTCTGCGCCGGATTGACGTGCAGCATCAATAAACAGCGCGCCAGACATCACCAGGGCTTCTTTGTTGGCTAACAGCACCCGTTTACCCGCCTTCACCGCAGCAAGAGTTGGTAACAGGCCTGCAGCACCGACAATCGCAGCCATTACTGACGTAACTTCAGGGGCACTCGCCACTTCTTCAAGGGCTTTATGGCCACAGAGAATTTCAGATTCAACCTGCATCTGGGCCGCCATTTCACGGGCTTTGTCGTACAGGTTGTCATCGGCAAGCACCACATATCGAGCTGCGCAGTCTTTCGCCTGTTGTAACAGCTTTTCAATTTGCTGATTACCCGTGATGGCAAAAACCCGGTACTTGTCCGGGTGGCGATTTATGACATCGAGTGTACTGCAACCGATGGAGCCGGTTGCACCAAGAATAGTAACGGTTTGCATCATGCCATCCAGGTTACATAACAGAAGGCAAATACTGGGAATGCCGCGGTCAGGCTGTCGATACGATCGAGAATACCACCATGACCAGGCAACAATTTACCGCTATCTTTAATGCCGGCACAGCGCTTGAGCATACTTTCATTTAGATCGCCCAGTGCTGAAACAGCAACGGTAATACCGCCAATGAGAAGGTGTAGCCAGATACGATCGGTAGCGACCTGGTAGTGCAAAGCGGCAAACGCAATAATCGCAAAAGAGGCGCCAATTCCGCCAATGAGCCCCTCCAGGGTTTTACCCGGAGACACATTCGGACGCAGTTTATGACGACCGAATTTAACACCACTGAAGAAAGCACCGATATCCGCCGCCCAGACAATACCCAGCACATAAAAAATAAGCGATGAACCATACAGGGTGTCTACATCGTGCAAGCTGGTACGTAAGCTGATAACGGCCACCCATGTAGGAATGAGCGTTAACAGCCCAAAGCCCAATCGAATAAGGTTGTTATTGCGCCAGAACGTGGAATAGCGTGGATAGAAGATGATCATCCAAAGCGAGAATAACCACCAGATGACAGAGATACCAAGAATGAAGTGATAGAGGCCATGTAACTGGCCCTGATACCAGATGTCTGATGCGTTCACTAAAGACGACAACACCAGACAGAGTGCAAAGACAAACGCCGCAAACATGGCTTTACGAGGACGGGCCTTAATGCCAGACATATTTGCCCACTCATAGCCACCCAGACCGATGACACCGGCAATGGCTACCTCAAACCACCAGACAGGCAGAAAAAGGATCGCGATAAGCGCCAGTGGCGCCAGAATTAATGCTGTTATTATCCGTTGTTTTAGCATAATTGGCGTTGTGCTCCTGATGACGGAAAGCGCTCCGTCTTAATGGCGCAGGCTCAGCTTAAGGAACGCTGACCTGCTCGCCTGTAAGACCGAACCGACGCTGACGCTGCTTGAAGTCATTGACAGCTTGCTGAAATACGTCTTCGGAAAAATCCGGCCACAGTACGTCGGTAAAATAAAGTTCCGCATAAGCACATTGCCACAGCAAGAAATTACTGATGCGATGCTCGCCCCCAGTACGGATAAGTAAATCCAGTTCCGGTAAACCCGCGGTAGAGATGTGTGAGTCGAACGTAGCTTCTGTGATTTCTGAAGACGTCATTTTGCCTTCGCTCACGGCCTCACTGATTTGACGGGCGGCATTGACAATATCCCAGCGACCACCGTAATTAGCGGCAATATTTAGTACTAACTCTTGGTTGTCTGCTGTCATCGCTTCGGCTTTCCGAATCTTTTCGGTAAGCTTGTCATCGAAAGCTGATACATCACCAATCACCTTGAGACATACGCCATTTTTGTGCAAGCGTTTCGCCTCGTTGTTCAAAACCAAATTGAACAACTCCATAAGCACCGACACTTCTTCTTCGGGACGTTTCCAATTTTCACTGGAAAAAGCGAAAAGAGTCAGTGATTGAATATTATTCTGACGAGCAAAACGTACCACTGCACGAACAGATTCCACGCCGGCTTTGTGTCCGAACGTTCTGATTTTGCCCTTTTTTTGCGCCCATCGACCATTTCCGTCCATGATGATCGCAACGTGCTGAGGTCCTGGCATGGAGGCCAGGACATCAGTTTTTTCAGGCGCTGTGTTAGACCGCATTCCTAACATAGTAACTATTTAAATTTCCATTAGTTCTTTTTCTTTGTCTGCCAGCATGGCATCCACTTTTTTAATGAAATCGTTAGTCAGCGACTGAATATTTTCTTCCGCTGCACGACTTTCATCTTCGCTGATTTCTTTTTCTTTTAGCAGGTCTTTTACGTCACCGTTCGCATCACGACGAATGTTACGGATAGCAACACGACCACCTTCTGCTTCGTTACGTACAACGCGGATTAGATCTTTACGACGCTCTTCTGTAAGCGGTGGTAAAGGAATGCGGATTGAACCGCCCGCGCTCATTGGGTTAAGACCCAGGTCAGACTGCATAATCGCTTTTTCAACGGCCTGAATCGCGCTCTTATCGAATACGCTCAGTGCCAGTGTGCGGCTGTCTTCTGCAACCACGTTAGCAACCTGCTTCAGCGGTGTGTCTACACCGTAATATGGCACCATGATGCCGTCGAGCAGACTAGGGTGTGCACGACCTGTGCGAATTTTGCTTAGCTGACTTTTCAGTGCGCTGATGCTTTTTTCCATGCGCTCTTGCGCATCCATTTCTATCTCATCAATCACAGTTGTTTCCTATTTCTTACTTTAAATTTTCAGGATGGTCGATCAGTGTGCCTTCCTGCTCACCCATTACGACACGCTTAAGGCATCCGGGTTTATTCATGTTGAATACGCGAATAGGCATACGATGATCACGGGCCAGGGTGAAAGCAGATAAATCCATCACTTTCAGCTCTTTCTCGAGCACTTCCTGATAGGACAGTGTCGGGTAAAGGGTCGCATCTGGGTTTTTCACCGGATCGTCGCTGTACACGCCATCAACTTTAGTGGCTTTAAGCACAGCTTCTGCTTCAATTTCGATACCACGTAAGCACGCAGCAGAATCGGTGGTGAAGAAAGGATTACCGGTGCCCGCAGAGAAAATAACCACGCGGCCGGATTTCAGCAGACTAATGGCTTCAGCCCAGTTGTAGGCGTCACATACGCCATTCAGAGGAATGGCTGACATCAGACGGGCGTTTACGAAGGCACGGTGCAAGGCATCACGCATAGCCAGACCGTTCATAACGGTGGCCAGCATACCCATGTGGTCGCCAACAACGCGGTTCATACCCGCTTTGGCCAGACCTTCACCACGGAACAGGTTACCGCCACCGATAACCAAACCCACCTGCACACCCAATTCAACCAGCTCTTTAATTTCTTGAGCCATTCTATCAAGAACTTTGGGATCGATACCGAACCCTTCTGAACCCATCAGCGCTTCACCGCTGAGTTTTAACAAAATACGTCGATAGGCTGATTTTGGTGTGATACTCATTATTTGAATAGTCCTTATGAATTCGGCTTGTCTCATGCCTCGTTGTGCTCAACAAGAAATGACGCAAGCCGACTCGTTACAAGCGATATTTTTTATGATGGTTTGGGCTGTCTGCCCTACTCATAAAAAAGCACCCCCGAAGAGGTGCTCTGTAGTGTATCCGACATTGGCCGAATGAAAAAGCGAAACGCAGAATTATTTCTTCGCCGCTTCCATTTGTGCCGCAACTTCTGCTGCAAAGTCTTCGGTTTTCTTCTCGATACCTTCACCCACTTCAAAACGGATGAAGTTAACAACGTCAGCGCCTTTGCTCTTCAGCAGTTCGCCAACAGAAACAGAAGGATCTTTAACGAAAGGCTGACCTGTCAGGCTGATTTCGCCGGTGAATTTCTTCATACGGCCAGCAACCATTTTCTCAGCGATATCAGCAGGCTTACCAGACTGGATAGCCAGCTCTACCTGGATTTCTTTCTCTTTTTCTACAACTTCAGCAGGAACATCGTCAGGCTTAACGAACTGAGGGCTTGCCGCTGCAACGTGCATTGCTACGTCTTTAGCCAGTTCTTCGTCGCCACCGTTTAAGATAGCGATTACGCCGATACGACCGCCGTGCACGTATGCACCTAAGTTGTCGCCTTCAACGTTGATAACGCGACGAGGAGAGATATTTTCACCGATTTTAGCAACTAGTGCGTCACGTACTTCGATGACTTTCGCGCCGTCTAATTCAGCTTCGTTCAGCTCTTCTACAGAGTTGATGTTGCCAGCGTGTGCAACAGCCAGAATTTTGTTACCGAAGCCCAGGAAACCTTCGTCACGAGCAACGAAGTCAGTTTCACAGTTAACTTCCATCATGGTTGCGCGATTGCCTTCAACCTGAGTCAGGATTACACCTTCAGCGGCGATACGGCCAGCTTTCTTAGCGGCTTTAGCCTGACCAGACTTACGCATGTTTTCGATGGCCAGTTCGATGTCACCATCGGTCTCAACCAGCGCTTTTTTACAATCCATCATACCTGCGCCGGTACGCTCACGCAGTTCTTTAACAAGTGCTGCAGTCACTGCCATTTTTCAATTCCTCAGCATTAAACATTAATAAGGTAAAAGGGGCGTTGTATGCCCCTCTTCAGATATTCGTTATTTTTGATGACAGTGGCATGTCAGTGCCATAACCACTGTCACCCATCAGGTCTGATTACTCAGCCGCTTCTACGAAGTCGTCTTGTTCAGCCTGAACTTCAAGGTTGCTTTCGCGACCTTTGTTTACTGCGTCAGCAGCTGCATCAAGATACAGCTGAACCGCACGGATCGCGTCATCGTTACCAGGGATGATGAAATCAACACCGTCAGGGTTAGAGTTAGTATCTACAACACCAACTACAGGAATACCCAGGTTACGTGCTTCAGTAATTGCGATGTGCTCGTGATCGGCATCGACTACAAAGATCACGTCAGGCAGACCGCCCATGTCTTTGATACCGCCCAGGCTGCTTTCCAGCTTGTCCATTTCACGTTGCAACATCAGCGCTTCTTTCTTGGTCAGCTTTTCGAAAGTACCGTCCTGAGCTTGTTGCTCCAGGTCCTTAAGACGCTTGATTGACTGACGAACTGTTTTCCAGTTAGTCAGCATACCGCCCAACCAACGCTTGTTCACATAGAACTGGTCGCATTTGCCAGCAGCATCTTTAACTGCTTCGCCAGCTGCGCGCTTAGTACCTACAAACAGGATTTTACCTTTCTTGGAAGCAACACCAGACAGGTAGTTCATTGCTTCGTTGAACAGAGGTACTGTTTTTTCCAGGTTGATGATGTGAACTTTGTTACGAGCACCGAAGATGAAGGGCTTCATCTTAGGGTTCCAGTAGCGGGTTTGGTGACCGAAATGCACGCCGGCTTTCAGCATGTCACGCATTGATACGTTTGCCATGATATTTTCCTCTTGGGGTTAGGCCTCCATATACCCCTTTCATCGATCCGCATTTAAGCCATAAAGGCTTAGCAGACACCCCGATGTCAGTGTCGGTATATGTGTGTTATTTAAAAAGTTAATTTACGTTTTCGGTGGCACAGAAAACCGCTAAGTTTACTGAGTCTTTCGAAACGCGGGCGCTTTATACCACAAAGCCCAGGCCCACTCAAGTTTTGGCTCACTCACCGCGCCCGACTATACACCTGTGGCTTCAGCGGTTAACATTGTTCCCATAACGCATCGTTATTGAGATTTTGCCTGTATATAAACAGCATAATCTGATGCATCTGTTTATTTATCAAAATCAGTTATCGAGGGTACAGTGGCAGCAATTATCAAAACCGCTGAAGAAATTGAAAAAATGCGCGTCGCCGGCAAACTGGCCGCCGACGTTCTGACTATGATTACGCCGCATGTGAAAAAAGGTGTAACCACTGACGAACTTAATACGCTTTGTCACGACTATATTGTTAATGAACAAGACGCGATTCCAGCACCGCTGAATTATGGTCATCCGCCGTTTCCAAAATCGATTTGTACGTCGGTTAATCACTGTATCTGTCATGGCATTCCATCTGACAAGAAACTCAAAGACGGCGATATTGTCAATATCGACGTGACGGTAATTAAGGACGGGTATCACGGCGACACCTCGAAAATGTTTATCGTGGGTAAGCCAAGCATTCTTGCTGAACGTCTGGTGCGAGTAACGCAAGAATGTTTATATGAAGCCATTAAAGCGGTTAAACCAGGTATGCGTTTAGGCGACATCGGCCATATTTGTCAGACACATGCCGAATCACACAACTATTCCATCGTTCGCGAATATTGTGGGCATGGCATTGGCGCGGGTTTCCATGAAGAACCGCAAATCGTGCACTATGGCAAGCCTGGCACAGGCGACGAATTACTGCCTGGCATGTGTTTTACCATTGAGCCCATGGTGAACGCAGGTAAGCGCTACTCTAAAGTACTGCCAGACCAATGGACTGTGGTCACTAAAGACCGCAGCCTCAGTGCCCAATGGGAGCATACGTTACTGATGACAGAAGACGGTGTTGAAATTCTCACTCTGCGTGATGAAGAAACGCTGCCTCGCGTGATCAGCCACAGTTAAGTCTGTAGCTAAAAGATTAGGACGGACACTCTCTTTGTCCGTCCATCCCCCACCTTTTATAACTTTTTCGTCTACTTATTCGCTAATTAGCGCGTTTTCATCACTTTTGCATACTGCGCAAAGCCACTGATTCGTGTTATTGTTCGCCAGATTTTTCCTTCCAGAAGTAGGTAAAGGCATATTTTGAGCTTACAGACACTAATCGATCAGGCAGAAAACATCACCTCAGCCGATGATATCGCGGGAATAAAGGCTAGCATCACGGCCTCCGGCGAATGGCTGGAAAGCGCATTTGATAATACGCCGGTAGACGAGCTTGTCACTGGGCGCGCAAAATTTATCGATGCGCTGTTGGCGCGTATCTGGCAACTCATGGGCCTGGATACCGTGAGTGGGTTAGCGCTGTGTGCAGTGGGCGGCTACGGTCGCGGTCACTTACAGCCGCACTCAGACATTGACTTACTCATTGTCAGCCACAAATCGCTGAAGCAACCAGCACAAGAAAAAATAAGCCAGTTCATTACCCTGCTGTGGGACATCAAACTGGATGTAGGGCAGTCTGTTCGCACCGTTAAAGACACGCTTTCGCTGGCGAAAGAAGACATTACCATTGCTACCAACCTGGTTGAAAGTCGTTTACTGACGGGTGATGCCAGTGTATTCGAAACGTTGTGGGAAAAGCTTAATGGCCGTCGTGCCCTCTCCTCTAAAGAGTTCTTTAAAGCGAAGTACGAAGAACAGTTAACCCGTCATGCCAAGTTCAATGGCACCTCTTACAACCTTGAGCCGAACATTAAAGAAAATCCGGGGTGTTTGCGTGATATCCAGTCTATTGGCTGGGTGGCAAAAAAACACTTCAAAGTCTCTGACGGCTTCGACCTGGTGGGTCACGGTTATTTTGCCCCAGAAGAGCACAGTGAACTCATTAGTTGCCGAATGCATTTGTGGCGCATGCGGTTTGCCCTGCATTTAATTGCCGGTCGCAGTGAAAACCGTTTATTGTTTGATTACCAGCCTGACGTTGCTGAGAAACTCGGTTATGGACGCGATGGAAAAGCGTCAGTTGAGAAAATGATGCGCGACTTCTTCCGCGTGATTCGTCGGGTCAGTGAACTGAATAAAATGCTGCTGCAGCGCTTCCGCTACGATATGCTGAATCAAAGCGTACAAAACGACGTGCCAGTTAATGCCGACTTCCACCTGCTGGATGGCATGATCTCCCCCACCCGCAGTAACGTTTTTGATAGTCCTGAAGCAGTACTCGATTTCCTGAAGGTTATTGCTGATACCCCAGATGTTAAAGGGCTCGACACGGATACCATTCGTCAGTTACGTAACGCCCGCCGTAAGTTTGAAAATCAATATTATGTTGAACGGGAAGCCTGTCGTGGCAAATTGATGGATTTGTTCCGTCATCCCCATTTCTTTGATTTCGGCTGGGATATCATGCACGAGTACGGCATTCTTGAGTCGTATCTGCCTGAGTGGGACAATATTGTCGGCATGATGCAGTTCGACCTGTTCCATGCTTACACCGTGGATGAACACACGCACCGCGTCGTGAAGAATGTGAATCGCTATTTCCAACCACAGAATATCGAGTTTCCTCGCTGTGGTCGCATCGTACGAAATTTAGATCACCCTGAGATCATCTATCTGGCGGCAGTGTTCCATGATATCGCTAAAGGTCGTGGTGGTGATCACTCTGAACTGGGTGCTGAAGACGTTGCTACGTTTGCCTTGCTTCATGGTATCGATGCCCGAGATGCCGATCTGGTGGCATGGTTGGTGGAAAACCACTTGCTCATGTCGGTGGTAGCGCAGCGCCGTGACATCTACGATCCGGACGTGATCAGTGAATTTGCCGCCGCGGTGCGCAGCCATACTCACCTGAACCTGCTGTATGTGCTGACCCTCGCCGATATTCGCGCCACCAACGATAACCTGTGGAATGACTGGAAATCGTCGCTGTTGCGTGAACTGTATCTGATGACTCAGAAGGCGCTGGATAATGGCCTGCAGTGTCAGGTTACCCTGGATGACCGGGTAAAAGAGCACAAACATACCGCCCACATTATTCTGGAATCCCAGGGCATTGCCGAACAGGACATTGAAAGACTGTGGAGCCGGATGGACGACGACTATTTCGTTCGTTTTAAACCAGCCCAGATCGCCTGGCATTCTCAGGTTATTCTTACGGCTGAAAAATCTGAACTGGCTGAAGATGCCAACGCACTGGTGGTAAAAGCGAATGACAACAGCGCCAAAGGCGGCACCGAAATCCTGATTTATGGCCGTGACCGTAAAGCGCTGTTTGCCCAGGTAGCATCGGTGCTCGACAGCCGCAACTGCTCCATACACGATGCACACATCACCATTACCCGTGACGGCTACGTATTCGACAGCATCCTGGTATTGGAAAACGACGGTTCCCGATTGAGTGGCGAAAACCGCACCCTCAGTCTGGAAAAGGCTATCCTCGACCAGTTGGAAAAGCCAGGCAGAGCACACGACAACAAGCGAAAGCTATCCCGTCAGATGCGTCAGCTGGATGTACCGACCAAAATCCGCTTCTTTACACTGAACGAAGAAAGCACTCTGATTGAACTGGAAGCACTGGACGCCCCTGGTATTCTGGCTAAAATTGGCCATGCCTTCGTTGACAGGAATGTCGTACTTAAATTGGCAAAGATTGCCACCATCGGTGAACGCGCCGAGGATATATTTATTGTCAGCAACGATGCTGGCAAATCGTTAACCCCTGAGCAACAGACTGCCCTCAAAAAGCAGATCCTGTTTAAACTCGATCAACTTGAAGACATCAACATATCATGACTGAATTGAAAACTATCATTGAAGAAGCCTTTGAAAATCGCGACAGCCTGTCACCTTCTTCAGCGCCAGACGAAGTACGCCAGGCCGTAGCCGACGCCATTGCTTTACTGAATAGCGGCAAAGCGCGCGTGGCTGAGAAAATCGCCGGGGAGTGGGTAGTTCATCAGTGGCTGAAAAAGGCGGTACTGTTGTACTTCCGTCTTCACAACAATGACATCATCGATGGTGCTGAATCTAAGTTCTTCGATAAAGTGCCTCTGAAATACACAGATTACACTGCTGAGCAATTCGCCGCTGAAGGCGTGCGTATCGTTCCACCAGCGGCTGTTCGTACGGGTTCTTTCGTTGGTAAGAATGTGGTTGTTATGCCATCTTACGTAAACATCGGTGCATTCGTAGACGAAGGCACCATGGTTGATACCTGGGCGACGGTTGGCTCATGTGCGCAAATTGGTAAAAACGTTCACCTGTCTGGTGGCGTGGGCATCGGTGGTGTATTGGAGCCACTGCAGGCCAATCCAACCATCATCGAAGACAACTGCTTCATCGGCGCACGCTCTGAAATCGTAGAAGGTGTGATTGTTGAGGAAGGCGCGGTAATTTCAATGGGCGTTTACATTTCTCAAAGCACCCGTATTTATGACCGTGAAACCGGCGAAATTACTTACGGCCGTGTACCTGCAGGCTCCGTGGTTGTTTCTGGCTCATTGCCAAGCAAAGACGGCTCTCACAGCCTGTACGCAGCTATCATTGTGAAGAAAGTAGATGCAAAAACCCGTGCAAAAGTGGGTATTAACGCTCTGCTGCGCGGCGTAGAATAAGTTTTTCATAAAGAAAAAGGCGCTA
>Ga0208204_100190_pt1 | contig 22473 bp, 19 predicted proteins | sample DeeseametaMP2252_FD_184173 | JGI IMG/M metagenome (GOLD analysis project Ga0208204, IMG submission 184173) | Marine microbial communities from the Deep Pacific Ocean - MP2252 (SPAdes) | ecosystem: Environmental > Aquatic > Marine > Oceanic | place: West of El Salvador, Pacific Ocean | collected...
TGCGCTGAATCGGTGCTAGCAGGCTCTTTGGGAGCCACGTGTCGGTGCCGTTTAAAACACGCCGTGAACCCATCCCTGGGGGCTCTGCTGCAGCATCCATGCTGCAGAAGGTTTTAAACGTCCCCGACAAGTGTCTCTGCGAGCCTTTCGCTCCTGAAAAGGTAAGCATGACTATTTTTGCAGTTGCGCACGAATTGCCAGCAAAAATTAGACATGCACCGATATTCAGTAACTAATTTGGTTATCAAATAAATGATTGGAAGAATTGAAGGGCGATTATTAGAAAAACAGCCCCCGGAAGTATTAATCGATGTGAATGGTATTGGCTACGAGATTCAGATGCCGATGACCAGTTTTTATCAGCTGCCAGCAGTGGGTGAGAACGTTGCGGTTTATACTCATTTTGTGGTGCGCGAAGACGCACAGTTGCTGTTTGGCTTTGCCGATAAAATGGAGCGGGAGCTGTTCCGTGAACTGATTAAAGCCAATGGTGTGGGGCCGAAGTTGGGCCTTACCATTCTGTCTGGTATGTCTGCAGGACAATTCCTGATCAGCGTGCAGAACGAAGATGTGAGTGCACTGGTAAGTCTACCGGGTATTGGAAAGAAAACTGCCGAACGGCTGGTGGTTGAACTGAAAGACCGACTGGCGAAGTTCGGTAAGCAACAAGCTGTTCCCATGCCTGTAGACGTTGACGCCAAATTCATGAACACCATCGTGCCGGTAAACGATGCCAGAGAAGAAGCACAAAGTGCACTGATTGCCTTGGGGTATAAACCTGCTCAGGCCAGTAAGCTGGTTGAATCTGTGTATCAGGACGGTATGGGTAGCGAAAGTCTTATCCGCGAAGCTTTAAAAGCGGCACTTTAACGGAATTTTTTGATGATTGAAGCTGATAGACTGATAGCGCCTTCTGCTACTACAGAAGACGAAGTCATTGACCGCGCCATTCGGCCAAAAATGCTGTCTGACTACACCGGTCAGCCTCACGTGTGTGAGCAGATGGAAATTTTTATTCAGGCTGCCCGCAACCGCGAAGATGCGTTGGATCATCTGTTGATTTTTGGTCCGCCTGGGCTAGGTAAAACCACCCTGGCAAACATCGTGGCTAATGAGATGGGTGTGAACATCAAAACCACCTCCGGCCCGGTACTTGAAAAAGCGGGCGATTTAGCGGCACTGCTGACTAACCTAGAAAAGAACGATGTGTTGTTTATCGATGAAATACATCGCTTGAGTCCGGTAGTAGAAGAAATCCTTTATCCAGCCATGGAAGATTATCAGTTAGATATCATGATAGGCGAGGGGCCTGCGGCCCGTTCTATCAAGCTCGATTTACCGCCATTTACGCTGGTGGGAGCGACTACCCGGGCCGGTTCGTTAACATCACCGCTACGAGACCGCTTTGGTATTGTTCAGCGTCTTGAGTTTTACAACGTTAAAGATCTCACCACCATTATTCAGCGTAGCGCTAGCTACTTGAATTTAGACATGGATGAAGAGGGCGCTCAGGAAGTGGCCCGTCGCTCTCGTGGCACGCCACGTATTGCTAACCGCTTGTTACGTCGTGTACGAGACTATGCCGAAATTAAAGCCGATGGACAGGTGCATGCCGATGTCGCAGCAAAAGCCCTGGATATGCTCGATGTGGACAAAGAAGGTTTCGACTATATGGATCGAAAGCTGCTCACTGCCATTATTGACAAGTTTGATGGTGGTCCGGTAGGTCTGGATAACCTGGCTGCTGCAATTGGCGAAGAAAAAGAAACCATTGAGGACGTGATTGAGCCTTTCCTTATTCAGCAAGGTTTCCTACAGCGCACCCCACGGGGACGTATTGTTTCTCAACGGGCTTATTTACATTTCGGATTTGAACCTGAATCCTGATATCTCCACTATATAAAGGAAAGAACAGCTGTTTTTTCCTTTTTCTTTCTATTCATGTATCTTTCAGGCAGTTTTCAACAGGCATAAAAAAAGCCCGCTCAAAATGAACGGGCTAAAACAACAAGTGTTGAAGGAAATAAATCCAGGGAACTCATGTCAATCAGGAGAAAACTCGTGTGAAACGTCTTACAACTGTTTCACTCTGTTCGACAGATGACGCGCATTATAAAGCGTATTTTTACCCTGGCAATTGAGTAAAATTATATTTTTTAATTAGAAAAACTAATGTGTTAATTTGGTGTTATCAACATGGTTGTTATTCGCTGTTAACCTTGATTTATCGGCGATCTATCGCCGAAAATAGACCATTTGGTGGGTGCGAAACGTTGAATTATACTGTGACAGTTACATTACATTTTTATAGTGGAGTATTGCATGGCTACCCATACCCTGAAAGTCAGGGTTTACTATGAAGACACTGATGCCGGCGGCATCGTCTATTATGCCAATTATTTAAAGTTCATGGAGCGTGCGCGCACAGAGTGGTTGCGGGAGCTAGGCTATGAACAAGACAAGTTAATGGAACAATCCATAGCCTTCGTCGTCAAACGGGTTGAAATGCATAACCATGCGCCAGCCAGATTTAATCAATTGTTGAGTATTGAATCGCAAATTGTAGAATTGAAGGGCGCAAGCCTGACGTTCAGGCAACTAATAAAAGATCCGCATGACAAATTGATTGTTTCGGCGGACATAAAAATTGCATGTGTCGACCCTGTGGTAATGAAGCCACGGAAAGTACCAGCCACTTTATTAGGGGATTTATCCAGTGGAATCTGATTTAACATTTATCGGACTTTTTTTACAGGCCAGCTTTGTAGTACAGCTCATTATGTTATTGCTGTTGAGTGTTTCCATTGCTTCCTGGACATTTATCTTCCAGCGCACTAAAGCGCTGAATGCCGCAGACAAAGAGATGCGCCAGTTTGAAGACAAATTCTGGTCCGGTGCCGACCTTAACCGCCTCTATCAGGAATTGTCTGCACGTTCAGATGTAAAAGGCATGGCCAATATTTTCTGTGTGGGGTTTAAAGAGTTTGTGCGCTTACGCAAAGGAAGTACGCCAGTAAACGGTATTGTCGACGGTACATATCGTGCCATGCGTGTATCCATGTCACGTCAGGTAGAAGAATTGGAAAGCCGTTTACCGTTCCTTGCTACCGCGGGGTCCATCAGCCCTTATATCGGCCTGTTCGGCACGGTGTGGGGTATCATGAATGCCTTCATTGCCTTAGGCGAAGTGCAACAAGCTACTCTGGCGATGGTTGCACCGGGCATTGCAGAAGCGCTGATTGCTACCGCAATCGGTTTGTTTGCTGCTATTCCAGCCGTTATTGCCTACAACCGCTTCAGCCACAAAGTTGAAAAGCTTGAAAATAGCTATGGCAATTTTATGGAAGAATTTTCTGCGATTCTGCAGCGCCAGGCCTCAGCAGCGCAACCACAATAACTTTCGCACTGGAGAACGAGTATGTATACCCGTAAACGACGTCGTCCGGTATCCGAAATCAATGTGGTGCCTTACATCGACGTTATGTTGGTGCTGTTAATTATCTTTATGGTAACCGCACCGCTTATCTCGCAAGGCGTGAAAGTCGAACTGCCAAAAGCCAGTGCTCAGCCGATTGAACAGGAAGACACGCCGCCGCTCATTGCGTCAGTAGATGTGCAAGGCAATTATTATCTGAATATTGGTAACGATCAGGAAACCGCTTTAGGTACGCAAGAGCTTACCGCCCTTGTCGCTGAGAAATTAAAAGCTGAGCCGCAAACGCCCGTTGTGGTGAAAGGCGACGGTCAGGTAGCTTATAACGAAGTCATTCAGTTGATGGTGTTGCTACAGCAGGCGGGCGTGCCGTCAGTTGGCCTGATGACCGATCCTGTAGACGAATAGTCATAAAGTATGCGTAAATTAAATTCTAATCAGCAAGCATTAGCTAAAGCCATTGGCGTTCATGTGGCGATTGCTGTAGTGTTGCTAATTAGCGTCAGTTTTTCTCCTGAGCCTTTCGAGCCGGTGAGCAACAGTGATGCGCCTGTCATACAGGCGACCTTCATTGATGCTCAAGCAATAGCCGACAAGAAGAAAGCCGAGGAAGCTGCTGCAGCGAAAGCCCAGGCTGAAGCGAACGAGCGCCAGCGCAAAGCACGTGAAGCCGCTGCGGCGGAGAAGAAGCGTAAGGCTGACGCGGCTGCTCGACAGGCAGCAGAGAAAAAAGCGGCGGACAAAAAACGCCGGGAAGAAGCAGAACGTAAAAAGCAGCAAGAACTGAAACAGCTAGCCGCACAAAAAGAAAAAGATCGTAAGGCCAGAGAAGCCCGTGAAAAGGCTGAAGCCGAGCGAAAAGCAAAAGAAGCGGCTGAAAAAGCAGAACAGGACAGGATCTTGCAAGAGCAGCTTAAAGCGGAACAAGCCGCGCAGGCTCAGCGTCGTAGGAAGCAGGTGATGAGTGAGGTCGATCGTTATCGCGCGCTGATCACTGCAACCGTACAACGATTCCTGATTGCGGATGACAGCTTTAAAGGAAAAGAGTGTAAATTAAATATTCGCCTCGCAACTTCGGGTTATGTTACCCAGGTCACCCGTCGAGGCGGTAACGACGCACTTTGCCGAGCAGCAGAAACAGCCGTTCGTCGGCCGGATAAATTGCCTGTATCTGATGATCCGGCTGTATACGAACAAATAAGAGATATAAACATAACGGTGAGACTGTAGTGACGATGAGAAATATCAGGATGTTATTAGGTCTGGTTCTACTGAGCATCAGTGGCCTGGCCAACGCTTCATTAGAAATTGTGATCACCGAAGGGGTAGACAGTGCGCGTCCTATTGGCGTAGTGCCGTTCAAGTGGGGTGGTCCCGGTCAGATGCCGGAGAACATTTCAGATGTGGTTACCGCGGATTTAACCCGCAGTGGTAAATTTAATCCTATTGCTCGGGCAAAAATGCCTCAGCAACCTACGACCGACAAACAGGTTAATTACAATGCCTGGGCCAAAGCGGGCGTCGATACTATTTTAGTGGGTACCATTACCCCGGAAGGCACAGACAAGTATCGTGTGTCTTACGAACTGATCGACGTATTACGAGGCCAGGTAACGGGTGGTAAATCTCAGGGCATGAGCAACGGTAAACTGGCAAACAGTGCCGACCATGTTATCGATAGTCGTCAGGCTGTGATCAGTTCGGCAGATTTTCGCCAATACGCTCACCGCATCAGCGACGTGGTGTATGAGAAACTTACTGGTGAACGTGGTGCCTTCCTGACTCGCTTGGCTTATGTTGTTGTGCGTGATCGCAAAACCAATAAATTGCCTTACCAGTTGGTTATTTCAGACTACGATGGTGAGAACGAAACGCGCTTGTTGTCGTCACCAGAGCCACTGATGTCGCCGGCATGGTCGCCAGACGGAGAAAAGCTGGCTTATGTGAGCTTCGAGAACAAACGTCCGCAGATTATCATTCAGGATATTTACACCATGAAACGGACCACGATGACGGATTTCCCCGGCATCAACGGTAGTCCGGTATTTTCACCCGATGGCAAGAGTTTGGCCATGGTGTTATCGAAAGACGGAAATCCTGAAATCTATGTTATGGATATTGCAACGAAAAATCTGCGCAGAATCACCCGTAACCGCGCTATCGACACTGAGCCAGGTTGGTTACCAGACGGTAGTGGGTTAATTTTTAGCTCGGAACGGGGTGGTAAACCTCAGATTTATAGCGTAAATTTATCTTCCCGGAAGGTAAGACGCCTTACATTTGAAGGCGAGCAGAATCTTGGCGGTACCATCACACCTGATGGCAGGCAGATGGTTTTGGTGAATCGCACCCGTGGTGATTACCATATCGCTAAACTTGGATTGGAAAATGGCGGTATACAGGTACTGACGAAAACCTTTTTGGATGAGTCTCCGAGTATTGCCCCGAATGGAAGCATGATTATTTACAGTACCCTTCATGAGGGCACTCAGGTACTATCTTTAGTGTCACTGGATGGGCGCTTTAAAGCCAGGTTACCAGCCACAAATGGACAAGTGAAGTCGCCGAGTTGGTCACCATTTTTGTTATAAAACAGATAAACATAAATAAAATATAAGGATTAAGAGGATGCAAATGAACAAAGTAATGAAAAGCTTCATTATTGCCTTACCGGTGGTGACTATGATGGCTTGTTCTTCAGGCCCTTCTGAGGAAGAGTTAGCCGCAGAGCGTAACCGTGTTGCGCAAGAACAAGCAGAAGCAGAGCGCCAAGCTCGTGAAGCAGAAGCTGAACGTGTACAGGCTGAAGCTGCTCAGCGCGTTGAACGTATGAAAGAAATTGTTGAAGAGCAGAAAGCTGCACTGAAACAAGAGCAAACGGTTTACTTCGATTTCGACCGTTCAACGATTAAAGCGGAATTCCAAACTCTGTTAGATAAGCACGCTGAGTTCCTGGTACAAAATCCAGATCAAAACGTGGTTATCGAAGGTCACACTGACCAACGTGGTACACCAGAATACAACATTGCACTGGGCGAGCGTCGTGCACAGGCAGTTGAAACGTATCTGATGAATGCTGGTGTAAGCAGCAGCCAGATCTCAACCGTTTCTTACGGTGAAGAGAAGCCAGCAGTTATGGGTTCTACCGAATACGCGATGGCACAAAATCGTCGTGGTATCGTTGTTTACCAATAAGGGCTTAAGCTTTGGTTAAACCAATGATTCAGGGCGTCACCTTGTGTGCCGCCCTTTGTATTTCAGCAGTGGCACAGGCGCAAGCTCCGGTCTACGACCTTGGCAATTCGCCTCAGGCATCCTCAGCGTCTTCTGGCGCGCCGTCTAGCACACTAGAACAGCGTATTACTGTTCTTGAGCGGATGGTCGACAGCCGTACGCAAATGCAACATCGCTTACAGCAGCAAATCGACACCATGCAAGGTGAAATTGATGAGCTGCGTGGTACGGTTGAAGTACACACTAATCAGCTAGAAAAAGTACTCGAGCGCCAGCGTGAGTTATATCTAGAGATTGATAAGCGAGTTGAAGCATTGAAGCAAGCGGGGATTGGCGCCGCTTCGTCAGCAGATCCTCAGGCTGCTTACACGCCGCCAGCGACACCAGCCGCTTCACGTCCTACGCAGAGTCAGCCCGCAGCAAGCACAAGTTCTGCTGCGAGGAACGATCAAAGCGACAGTGACGCTTACGAGGCCGCTGTGAATCTTATTCTCAAATCGGGTGAGTATGACAGGGCAATCGCGTCGTTACAGTCGTTCCTGAGCGATTATCCTGATAGCTCATACGTCCCTAATGCGCATTACTGGCTCGGGCAGATTTTGTTCCGTGAACAGCAATGGGACGCCGCTTATGAGCAGTTTGATACTGTCGTTAATCAGTACAGCGACTCAGCTAAGCGTCCAGATGCGATTTTTAAGCTGGGTATGATTGCGGAAAGGCAGGGTAATGCGAATAAAGCCCGTTCGTTATTCGAACAGGTGATCAAGGAGTATCCTGATTCCGCCGCAACGAAACTTGCTCAATCAAGAATGTCAGGCGTTTAACGTTTTTTAAAAACCTCCTTCGGGAGGTTTTTTTATTTTCGTGTCTCTACATTTCTCATGATTTATTTTTACCTTATCGTTTTTTATCGATAAAGGATGTCTTTTTCACACTTCCTTTGTACTAATTGTAACCAGTGGAAATATCGACTATTCATAATAACTTGCGGGAATTAGCAGGTTTACTGAACGATTTGATTTCATTTTGAGCGTTTGAACGGGAAAGGGCAGAAAAACACAAATAAATGCGTATTTTGGGTTGCGCTGCCTCAGAATATGAGTATTATATGCCGCCGTTGCCACAGAGTGGTGACGAAGAAAAGCGAATGGGTCGTTAGCTCAGTTGGTAGAGCAGTTGACTTTTAATCAATTGGTCGCTGGTTCGAATCCAGCACGACCCACCATTCATTTAAAACGAATAATTCGCCTTTCACGCAATCAAAAGATGGGTCGTTAGCTCAGTTGGTAGAGCAGTTGACTTTTAATCAATTGGTCGCTGGTTCGAATCCAGCACGACCCACCATCTTATCCAGTCGGAAAGACATCTTTTATATTGCAATCAAATGATGGGTCGTTAGCTCAGTTGGTAGAGCAGTTGACTTTTAATCAATTGGTCGCTGGTTCGAATCCAGCACGACCCACCATCTCTACTTGATTGCACACTCACTCAGAAATATCCTAATAAGCACACGCTATCTTTCATTCCAAGCTGAATAGTCATTACTTTACTTTCAAGCCACGTTATTCTTATCGTCTGATAATCCGCGATAACCTTATATTCGTAGCTTATCAGTATGTAATTTTTATGACAGTCGGGTATAATCCGTCGCCCTATTGTCCATAATTCAGGCTACTTGTTATGTCTATTGCTTTCAGAGTCGATCAAGTTGATTATCCGTTCCCAGCAAAGCCTGCGCCGTTAAGCGCAGAACGCAAAGCTGAACTTAAAGAACAGATCAAACAACTGCTCAAAGATCGCAACGCTGTTCTGGTGGCACATTACTATACTGATCCCGAAATTCAGGCACTGGCAGAAGAAACTGGTGGTTGTGTGGCTGACTCGCTGGAAATGGCGCGCTTTGGTCGAGATGCTGAAGCCGACACCCTCATTGTTGCCGGCGTGCGCTTTATGGGCGAAACCTCAAAAATTCTCAGCCCTGAGAAAACCGTGCTAATGCCCAATCTGGAAGCCACTTGCTCTTTGGATTTAGGTTGTCCAATTGAAGAATTCAGCGCATTTTGTGACGCCCATCCTGATCACACCGTGGTGGTGTATGCAAATACCTCGGCGGCAGTAAAAGCGCGTGCAGACTGGGTAGTGACTTCCAGTATTGCGCTTGAAATTGTTGAACACCTGGACGAGCAGGGCAAATCCATTATCTGGGGGCCTGACCGTCACTTAGGTTCATACATTGCTAATAAGACTGGCGCTGAAATGTTGATGTGGCAGGGCGAATGTATCGTGCACGATGAGTTTTCGGCACAGAAGCTTAATGATATGAAAGCACTGTATCCTGATGCGGCAATTCTGGTGCATCCTGAGTCTCCGGCAAGTGTGGTAGACCTGGCAGATGCTGTTGGCTCGACCAGCCAGCTTATCAAGGCTGCTGAAGATATGCCGAATCAAACCTTCATTGTGGCCACAGACAAAGGCATTTTTTACAAGATGCAGCAACTAATGCCACAAAAGACGTTTATTGAAGCCCCAACGGCCGGTAACGGCGCAACCTGTAGAAGTTGTGCTCATTGCCCGTGGATGGCAATGAACGGCTTACAGGCCATCTACAACAGCCTGACGGAAGGCGTAAACGATCACGAAATTCATGTAGACCCGGCTCTACGTGAAAAAGCGCTCATTCCACTGGATCGCATGTTGAACTTCTCTGCAGAATTAAAACGTAAACAAGCCGTAAGTGCTTAATTATAAAGCAGTCGGCGAATTTTTACTGACTTTTGCTTGATTCAGCGACGGAGTTTCCCTACTATACGCGCGCTCGACGATAAACCGTCGACACACAATTTGGAGAGATGGCTGAGTGGCTGAAGGCGCACGCCTGGAAAGTGTGTATACGTTAATAGCGTATCGAGGGTTCGAATCCCTCTCTCTCCGCCAGATTTGATGAAGCCCCGCTTATGCGGGGCTTTGTTGTTTCTGAGGCTCTATCTAATTAGGTTTAATGCAATTCCTACTACAGGCAATGGCGTAGCTCTTGCCTAATCAACCCGTCGTATGTCGAAAGTGAGTGAAACCGACATCCCCGGTTTTCATCCCATGAAATTCGCACGCCGTTAATGGTAATGCAAGGTTCTGCACAACTGCTGGAAAAAGTGCCCAACCAATCACCACTGCAACTCAAAGCCATTCAACGTATCTTAACCGCCTGTGATGATGTCAGTTTGCTGACCGTTACTTTTCTGTTACTGGGCAAAGAAACGATTGAAGCGCAGTTTTTCGAAAATATAGCGCTTGCATCGGTATTGTATGAACAAATCGACGTGGTTACACGGGCCCTGCAAGGGGAGCGCCCAGAGTGTAATGTATACATTAACAGCAACTCGGTGGTGCGGCTCCTCGTAGCTTTTTGGTGATTGCAGTTTTAGCTTCAACATTGATGGCTTGTGGCTCTAGTAGTGATTCCAGTGAAAGTAATCATACGCCCAATACTGACAACAGTAATTCTGGCAGCGACCAGTCACTCAATTCTATTCCGGTAACGATGTCGCCGTGGGTGATTACGTGTTTCTGGTACTGGAAAATAGCAGCACCGTGTTAACCCTTACTGATACGGGGGCGGGTACGGTACCGCTATGGACAGAAATATAAGGCTTCTGGTTATGACTTAATCACACCGCACAGCGCCCTGGCACCGCCACCACCAAGTTTTTCAGGGGCATCAGAATAGTTATCACCGCCTTGGTGAATCATCAATGCACGGTCTTTCAGGTCGTCCATGGTTAAGCGGGGAGCGAGTACGGGATGCGTTGCCATGCCGTCACTGTCTACCAGCAGGATAGGGAGGTCGCCGAGATGGCTGTTGTCTGCCCAAGGGTAGCCGTGCTGTCCCGTCTTCTCCGGATCGAGGTGACTGCCTGCGGCACCGGCTGGTACGGTTTTACCGTCTTTCTCAGCACTTTCACAAGATGCGTTTTCGTGTACATGAAAACCATGTCCGCCCGGTGCTAAACCTTCCAGGGAAGGTGTGAACACCAGCCCATATTCGCTATCACTGATCATCACTTCACCGGCAGCCTCGCCGGAAGTGGGGTCCATCATATAAACCGTCAATTCGTCATCAGCCAGTGCGGCGGTAGTAGTAAGTGCAATCGATAAGGCAATAGCGGCTTTCTTCATTGTGATACTCCTTGATCCAATTTAAATTTTTTGCCGTCGCAGAGGAGACGCCTTTCATGCAATGGCTTACAGGGTTCTTACCAAGGAAGGGAGCGGGGAAGATCAGAATTATTTTGTTAAAGCACGCAATACAGACAGCCACGACGGCACTCTAACAACGTTAGCTAGTCGCTATTTAGGTGCGCAAAAAATCGACTCTTGCTACTGAAAATACTCGTAAATAAATCGTCAGTCTGGGGCTAAATATACTTCCGTCTAATATGTTTCAGCGTTAGATATGTTAAATTTGCCACAAATGCGGATGAGAAGAATTCTTCTTTGCAATCAAGTTTACGATATCTTTGCAGTTGTTTATCTATATAAATGGGCTTTTTAACTTGGTTTTTTGCCATTTAGCTGTCGGCAGCAAGCTTTTTCTCATAGCATATTAAGTAATAATGAATTGTTTATTTAGCTAAAATAAGTAGCGTTAACATTTTTAACGTGGGTTTTACGATGCAGTTTGTTAGTTTTTGGGTTTAAAAGTTAAGGCGATTTTTTAATGAATTTAAGTAAACTTTCTGTGGTAATTTCTGCTTCTTTACTTCTTGGTGCATGTGGAGGTGGCTCTGGCGGAGACGACACGGTTACAACACCAACAACTCCCACGCCTACCAATACAGCCCCAACAGATATCAGTCTGACTACTGCAATTGTTACTGAAAACGCAGCCGGTGCGGAAATTGGCACGCTGTCTGCAACCGATGCAGAAGGCGGTACCATGACTTATACTGTAGACAACGACAATTTTGTTGTTGATGGCTCAGTGCTGTCTTTAGCTGAAGGTGTAACGGTTGATTTTGAATCTGAACAATCGCTTACGGTTACAGTTACCGCAACGGATTCTGAAGGTGAGAGCTTTTCGAAGGCATTCACGATTGACGTACAAGACGAACTTGATACGTACACCTTCGCAAGTAAATTTATCGACGGTGAATCAATTGTTTCCTACAGCGGTCAGACGGCTCGACACGTACTCATCTCAGAACTGAACTACTACATTGCGAATTCATTAAAAGATGACCTGGACAACGGTACCCTTACCGACCGTGCTGCGATTCTGGCTCAGTTAGACAAGTACTTCCGCACTACTGAAGAGCAATACGACAACTTCCCGATTACCTTTGTTGATGCTGAACAGGGCTTTCTGACTGATATTTCAGGCTCTCACAAAAATCTGGTTGGCAAAATCGCTGGTAACGATGCGCAAGGTCAGCATAAATTGTGGAACGACGGTGATTTCGAAGGTTGGGGAGCGAAAGGCTCAACAACCCCTGAAGGTTTGGTCGACATCTTCTTTGGGCAGCTTGCCGATAACGCCGAAGCACATCTGAACGGTGAAGTGCGTCAGGCGGCAACGGGTGAAGCCATTGCAGATATTTTCGTGAATGAAAACGGAACCGACCTTAAGCAACTTATTCAAAAATTCCTGCTTGTTGCCATCACATATTCTCAATCTACGGATGATTACCTGGGCAACGAGGCCACCGATGCAGCCGGTAATGACATCGACGGCAGCAAAGGGCTAACAACGGATAACATTTCAGCTGTTTCGGGCAAAGCTTACTCCACACTGGAACACCAGTTCGATGAAGGTTTCGGCTATTTCGGTGCCGCACGTGATTACCTGGCTTACAACGACAATGAAATTTCTGGAAAAGTCAGTTCTGAAGAAGACGGACGCGCGGATTACAACGGTATGCATGATACCGACGGAAATGGTGAAATTGACTTGTTGTCAGAATATAACTTTGGTCAATCTGTGAATGCTGCAAAGCGTGACAGAGGTACCGCTTCTAACACCAACCCAACGGATTTTTCTACCGCCGCAATGGAAGCCTTCCTTAACGGCAGAAAGATCATTAATGACAATGCGGGTATGGCGTTGACCACCGAGCAAATGGACAGTCTGCTGGCGCAGCGCGATATTGCTGTAGATGCATGGGAGCGAGCGATAGCGGCAACCGTTGTACATTACATCAATGACACCATTGCTGACCTTGATAATCTGGATACTCCTGATTTCAGCTTCACTGATTTAGCAAAACACTGGTCTGAAATGAAAGGGTTTGCGCTGGGTCTGCAATTCAACCCTTACTCTTTGATTTCTGATGAAGACTTCACCCAATTGCACGCATTGATGGCAGATGCTCCGGTGTTAGATACGGCATCAGTAGAAGACTACAAAGCAGACTTGCTGGCAGCCAGAGACATTATTCAAAACGCCATGAGTTTCGACGCAGAGAATGTTGAAAACTGGTAATCATCACTAGCGTGACAATATAAAAAGCTTGATCGGAAACGGTCAGGCTTTTTGTTGTTTAGATTTAGATTAACGTTTCCCTAAGAGGTAACAGATTCATGGCAGACGTGAAAACACATTCAGGTAGTGTGATTTCTATAGCAGTCGCCTCAGCTTTGCTCACTTCAGGCTGTGGTGAAAGTAGTTCTTATACTGCTGGAGAAGGTTATGGCACAGGCGGCAACGCACCGGTAACGACAAGCTTTAATGAGCAGGCATTACTTACACATTTGACTGACAATGTGATTACCCCTGTTTTTCAACAGTTCAATGCTGATGCGCTGCAACAGGCACAAGAGGTAAGCGCCTACTGTGAGTCAGAAGTGGCACTGGCCAATTTTGATATCACCGATGCCGAAATGACACCGTTTAAAAGTGCTGCGCGCTTGAGCTGGGAAAACGCGATGGAGTCCTGGCAGCAAGCAGAAATGATGCAGATGGGGCCTTTACTCGACAACGACGGCTTACTGAAAAACAACATCTACTCATGGCCTGTGGTTAATTATTGTGCGGTGGACTACGATGTTGAGTTTTTCCGTGAGGGGAGAGTCAATGGTGCGCCTTACGACATTACTCTGCGCACACCGTCAAGAAAGGGCATGGTTGCACTGGAATACTTATTATTTAATGAGAACCTGGAAGTTAGTTGTGAATCAGGTTCTCCGGGCAACTGGCATAACCTTTCAGACAGTGAAAGACGCGTGGCTCGTTGTGAGTTTGCCGTAGAAGTGGCCAATGATATTGCTGCAAGTAGCGAAACGCTGCTGTCGCTTTGGGCTGGCGACAACGGCTACGCAGCTCAGCTTAAATCAGCGGGAACCGCTTCGAGTATGTTTGCCAGTGAACATGAAGCGGTTAACCGAATTAGCGATGCTATGTTTTATCTGGACTCTATGACCAAAGATGGAAAACTGGCTACGCCACTTGGCCTTTTTGCCAATTCATGCGGAGCTCAGGCATGTCCAGAGGATGTGGAGTCCGAGTACGCGCAGCGTTCTTTTGCACATATCTTAAATAATCTCATAGGGTTTCAAGCCCTGCTTTCGGGCAGCGATGGCCACGGCTTTACCGACTTTCTCATTGACGTTGGCGATACAAACACCGCGGAAACAATGCGTGACGACATCACCACGGCGATTGAAAATGTAAGGGCCTATGAAACGACGTTGGCTGAAGCACTTGTGCAAGATCCTGACGCCGTAACGCAGACCCATGCCGATGTTAAATCGGTGACGGATAATTTAAAGGCTGACTTCATTAACAGCCTTGCGCTTGAATTGCCGGCCACGTCAGCAGGGGATAACGACTAAGATGATTAAGACTACACCTTCTGTACTGGCAATTGCGATTTCATGCTGCTTCACTTCTGCATTTGCACAAGAGTCTACAGCGAACGATGCGCCGGATATGTATGAACGCATTCAAATTATCGGCACCGACGATAGCCTGAGAACCGAAGCTGGTTCTACAACGGTTATCACCGAAGTTGAATTGGAGCGCTTCAAATTCGATGATATTAACCGTGTGTTGTACGGTGTCCCTGGTGTGAATATTCGGGAAGAAGATGGCTTTGGCTTACGTCCGAATATTGGTTTTAGAGGGGCTACACCGGAACGAAGTAAGAAAATAACGGTGATGGAAGACGGTGTGTTAATTGGTCCAGCGCCTTATTCCGCACCCGCCGCCTATTACTTCCCGATGATGAGCAAAATGACCGGCGTAGAAGTATTTAAAGGTCCAGCGGCCATTAAATATGGCCCTAACACGGTTGCCGGTGCGTTAAATCTGGTTACTCGTCAAATCCCTTCAACTACAGAAGGGCTGATTGATGTCGCTGCAGGTAGCGATGGGTATGGCAAGCTGAAAGGTTACTACGGCGGTGTTTCCGGCGACTTAGGTTATCTGATAGAAGGCATTCATCTTCGCTCCGACGGGTTTAAAGAACTCGATGGTGGCGGTGATACCGGGTTTGAGAAAAACGATGTCATGGTTAAGCTGAATTACGACTTGTCATCGAATACATTGTCGCAAATGCTGGAACTAAAAGTCGCTTATGCTGATGAACTGTCTAATGAAACCTATTTAGGCATCACTGACAATGATTTTGCTATATCACCAAACCGTCGGTACGCCGCTAGCCAGCGAGACAGGATGGATTGGGAGCATTCCCAGTTTTTATTAACGCATTTCGCTGGTAACGCTACATTCGACGTAACCACCAGGCTCTACAGAAATAATTTTGAGCGCTCATGGTTTAAGATAAACGGTTTCAAAGGCGGCCTGGTTAACAGAGATTTGCAGCAAATTCTGGCTGCGCCGGAAGACGATACCAACGCGCAATTTTACGCTATTCTCACCGGGCAATCTGATTCCGTGCAGGAATATGAAAAAATCATTCTAGGCGATAATGCGAGGAAGTATTACTCCCAGGGTATTCAGTCGGATGCTTACTACAATGGTTCGTTTGGCAACCTTAAACATCAACTGAATGCAGGCTTTCGTTTTCATCAGGATCAAATCAGACGCAGACATACAGAAGATACTTTCCTAATGGAGGCTTCTAACCTGATCACCGATGGCTCGGCGACTGTGGTGACCTCAACGAACCGCGAATCGACGGATGCCCTATCGGTATTTCTCAAAGAAACGCTGTTTTGGTCTTCTATAGAGTTCACTTTGGGCGTACGTGGCGAGTTCTTCGATTCTGAGTATCAGAATGAAGCTAGCGGCGAAGAGAACGATTTTCTTCTGAAGAGTACCCGTATTTGGTTGCCTGGAGTCAGTGTATTTTATCAGTATTCAGACTCACTCGGTTTCTTTGCCGGTATTCATGAAGGTTTTATTCCAACAAGCCCGCAAGAGAGCCCCGAAGTTGATGTTGAGAACAGCATCGATTATGAAATTGGTACCCGTTACCACGAAGGCAGCTCGCAATTAGAAGCCGTTGTGTTTTACAACGATTTCAAGAAGCTCAAAGAAAGTTGTTCGTTCTCTGCAGCATCAGCCTGTGGTGACGCGTTAGATGAAGAATTTAACAGCGGTGCTGCAAGTGTATTTGGTGTTGAATTTGCCGCGAAGCATACTTTTGAGACAGATGGCGCGGTGAATGTACCGGTTTCTTTGACCTACACTTATACTTCAGCTGAGTTTGATACCAGTTTTGACTCAGATTTCCCGATGTGGGGAAGTGTGGTTGAGGGCGACCCGCTGCCGTACTTGCCTGATCATCAGGTATCTTTTGATATTGGGCTAACCGGCGATCGCTGGGATGTGTTTGCCAGTAGTCGTTATACCGGTGCAATGCATGAAGCATCTGGCGATGGTGTACTATTATCCGGTGTAGAAACCAAAAGTCTTTTGGTCACCGACTTGTCAGTCAGTTATCTCATTAATACGCATAGCCAGGTTTATCTTAAGGTAGATAACGTGTTTGATGAGCAGCAAATTGTTAGCAGGCGCCCTTATGGAGCAAGGGGAAACAAGCCGAGACAATTTATGATCGGGTATCAATTCCGTTACTAACATAGCAACAAATCACATTTGTTGTTTTAGCAGAGGAGAGCCAACATTGTTTGAATTCATTCACATGAATGGCAATGAATTGCTGAATTATTTGTTTGATGCAAATAAACGCATTTTTTGGCTCTATCTGCTGTTCGCTTTGATTTTCGCGACCTTTTTATTTTTCCAACTTGATAAACTGCGCGAGTCAGCCAACTTTACGTCAGCGTATTACGACGCTGACAGAATGGCTGGTAAGCCGCGCTGGCGCCGGTTTATTCATTTCTTACTTCCGCGACGTATTTTAAAAAGTAAATCCGCATGGCACGACGTGGGGCTACTTTTCCTGAACAAATTAATAAAAGCTGCTATTTTCCCTGTTGTTATTATCACCATGGTACCGGTTGCCATTGGTTTCTCGAATGCCATTGAGTATGTATTTGGCGCTCATGCGCCCATTGTCATGCCCGATGTCGCTGTGGTCTGTGTTTTTACCGTGCTGCTTTTTATCGCTGACGATTTTAGTCGCTTTTTATTGCATTGGTTATTACACCGAGTGCCTGTTTTATGGGAGTTCCATAAGGTCCACCATTCCGCCGAAGTGCTGACCCCCTTCACAATCTACCGCTCACATCCGGTAGAAAGCTACCTTTATGGTTGCCGGATGGCATTAACACAGGGAATAGTTGTGGGGTTATGTTACTACTTATTTGGACCAACACTGACAATGTTTGATATTACCGGGGCGAATGTTTTTGTATTTGCATTCAATGTCATGGGCTCAAACCTGCGTCATAGCCATATCTGGTGGTCGTGGGGGAATAAGGTCGAGAAGTGGTTTATATCGCCAGCACAGCATCAAATACATCACAGTAGCAATCCTAAACATTTTGGCGTTAACTTGGGCTCGGCGTTGGCGGTGTGGGATAGACTTTTCAATACCTTAATATACTCATCAACGGTTAAGTCGTTGCAAATAGGTATTGGAAAAGAGTACGAAGAGCACAAGAGTTTGACCGGTATTTATCTTAATCCTTTCAAATGTGCCTTTAAAAGAATGATACATTTTCGAGGGCCTAAAAAAATACCTGAATCCAGTCGGCAACTCCCATTAAGTGAACCTGAGGGTACCGAGGTATCGAGTGGGCCAAGCGTGTGAATGTCAGCGTGTAGAGAACTTACAGCATACCTCAGGCATAAAAAAAGCAGCCGATTGGCTGCTTTGTTCATTGGTGTTTTTTCGATTTACAGCGCCGCAATGGCTGCTTCGTAATCTGGCTCATCAGCCGTTTCAGCGACTTGCTGGGTGTAGGCTACTTTGCCTTCTTCATCAATTACCACAACGCTGCGTGACAACAGACCAGTGAGTGGGCCTGTGGTAAATTCAACGCCGTAAGCTTTACCGAAATCAGAGCGGAAGGTTGAACCAGTTTCTACGTTTTCTACACCTTCTGCACCACAGAAGCGAGCTGCTGCGAAAGGAAGGTCAGCAGATACGCAAACCACAACGGTGTTATCTAAAGACGCCGCTTTTTCGTTAAAAGTACGGACCGACATGGCGCATGTGCCAGTGTCCACCGATGGGAAAATATTCAGTACAATTTTCTTGCCTGCCAGATCAGCCAGTGTGACCGTAGACAGATCGGTTTTTACCAGTTCAAAAGCCGGAGCGGCTGAACCAACAGCAGGCAGTTCGCCAATTGTTTCAAGTGGATTGCCTTGCAGTGTAACCGTAGCCATGGGAGTTCCTTGGTTGTTGTGAATGTTCCTGTTTATAGTGATGGTATAAGATTTAAATTCAACCACCTAAGCAAGAATTTCATCGCATTTTTCCACTGTAGTCGGCGGTTCGGTCACATTCTTGCCTGCTCAGTAGGTTAGCGTTGTTAAATTTTCCAGAGCGTTAGCTAGCAGCCAACTTTTCCAATGCTGCGCCATCCAGGCGATAGCCTAACCATTCCGACTTGGGTTTTGCGCCAAGAGAATCGTAAAACTCAATAGCCGGTGTGTTCCAGTCCAGTACGCTCCATTCGAAACGGCCGCAGTTATTGTCTACCGCTAATTTCGCCAGATGCTTTAACAGGGCTTTACCTGCGCCGGTGCCGCGCGCAGACTGAGACACATAGAGATCTTCAAGGTACAAGCCATTGCGTCCTTGCCAGGTTGAATAGTTAAAGAAGTACACGGCAAAACCAATCGCTTCGTTCTCGTTTTCGCAAATTACGCAATGGGCCGTGGCGCTTTCACCAAATAAAGTTTTTTCTAAATCACTGACAGTAGACTCTACTTCATGTTCTGCTTTTTCATAAATTGCCAATTCTGTGATAAACGCAAGAATTTGCTGGCAGTCATTAATGGTTGCGGGGCGAATGGCTAATTTACTCATAATGTACTCTTTATCATTAAAATAAAAAACGCCTCAGTGAGGCGTTTTATTAAAGCGGCTTCAGGGATTTGCTTCCGATATGTCTGTCGAGCGTTTGCCTGGCAGACGTTTGCTAATAACCGTTTTTACCGCATTACCAGCAATACCGATATCAACAAGAATCATATACAGGCAGGGTACCAGAATAAGTGTAACCAGTGTGGCATAAAGTACCGCAAAGCCTAGCGCGATGGCCATGGGGATAACCAGTGCTGCTTGCATACTGGTTTCAAACATTATTGGGGTTACACCCGCAAACGTTGTGATGGATGTGAGCGTGATGGCTCGGAAGCGGGCAGAACCGGCTTCTTCCACGGCGTCACGAATGGAATAGCCCTGAGCACGACGCTGATTCACAAAGTCTGTCATTACCAATGAGTCGTTAATTACCACCCCTGCGGCGGCAATCAGACCAAACATGGAAATAGCGGTGAGGTCGTAGCCAAGGAAGTAATGCCCAAACGCGGCGCCGGTAAAACTGAAGGGAATGACCGACATGATGATGAGTGGCTGAGCATAACTTTTTAGCGGCACAGCAAGCAGAATGTACACCATAAGCATACCAGCAACGAAGAACAGCATCTGTTCGTCTTGCTGAGCCATCTGTTCTTCGATATTGCCGCCAATCTGCGTTTTCACTGAGGGATACTTTTTCAGTAATTCAGGAAGAATGTTTTCGTCCACATCACCCATAACCGCAAAGGGCTCGACCTTTTGCTCATCGATGCTGCCCCAGATATACACACTGCGGAAGCCACCTTCGCGACGGATGTAGCTGATCCCTGGCTTCTCTTCGAGGGATACCACATCACCCAGCATGACCTCGCGGCCTTGCGGGGTAGTAATAACCGAGTATTTCAGGTCGGCAATACGTTCGCGTGACATCGCCGGGTAGCGAACCATCACCCGTACTTCCTCGCCATCACGAATAACCCGTTGCGCTTCGCCGCCGTAGAAGCTGCTACCCACCTGAGCAGCTACATTCTGCAAAGTAAGTCCGAGATCGTAGGCCACTGGTTTCAACGTCATCTGAAATTCTTTACTTGTAGGGTCGATGGTTGAGCTGACATCAAACAGGCCATCTTGCTCCTGAAGCATCGAAATGAATTCTCTACCAGCGGCATTCAGGGTTGCCAGGTCGCTGCCGTAAAGCAGGTAGCCGAATTCACCGTCACCATCGTCACCGCCCATCAGGCTGTCGTTAATGTAGAATGCCTTCATGCCGGCTATTTCCGGCATGGCTTCGCGCCAACGCCGTGCAATCTCGAAGGTGTCCATAACTCGCTCGTCTTCATGAACTAGCGGCATGAAGAGTTGTCCGTTGGTGCGGTCATCATTAAAGGCCAGGATATCTCGTACCATCCCTTCGCCACCAAACTCCTCTATGACCTTCTCGTCTTCTTTTCTGATGATGGTTTCGATGGTTTGCAAGGCATTAATTATCGCGTCGTCAGCCACATTTTCATTCATCTCAATAGAGATAGAGGGGAAGTCGTGGGGAACTTTGCCTTGAGGGACAAAGCGCAGGTGATTACCGTCCAACAGGCCTTTTGCAAGCAGCAGTAGGGCAACGAAAATCATCAATGTTGCCCAGCGCCATTTGATGGCGCGAACAACTGTACGGCGGTAGGGGCCATTGACAATGCGGTTGAACCCGGCATTGAATTTGGCACGCCAGCCACCAGGCTTGATGGGGGTGAAATTAATATGTGCAATGTGTGCCGGTAGAATAAGTTTTGATTCCACCAGGCTGAAAAACAGACACAAAATCGCCACCACGGCAACATTATAAAACATGGCGCCTTCCATACCTGAGCTGCCGGTAAACGGAGCGAATACCGCAATGGTGGTCAGTACACCAAAGGTTGCCGGCGTAGCAACCCGTTTGGCACCGCGTATAACGCTATCCACACTGGCGCCTTTATTCTCTATTTCGGTATAAGCGCTTTCTCCTATAACGATGGCATCGTCTACCACGATGCCGAGTACCATGATGAAAGCAAACAGAGACATAAGGTTAATACTTACGCCGAACAGTGGCATTAACATAACTGCACCCAGGAAGCAGATAGGTAAGCCAACCATGACCCAAAAGGCGAGTCTGAACCGCAGAAACAACGACAACATAATAGCGACCAGAATCGCGCCCTGAAGCAGATTCTTTAGCATCATGTCCAGGCGGGCATCGAGGTAATAGGTGAAGTCCACCATTACTTCCAGCGATACACCATCGGGTAATTGTTCGTTTTTTAACTCGACGTAGTCTTTAATGCTTTGCGCTACAGGAATAATACTTTGGGTTTTCGTTGCCCTTACTGTCATGTAAATGGCGTTTTTACCCGAATATTTGAAGTACATATCACCTTCGGTGAAAGCATCTTTGATTTCAGCTACATCGCCGAGTAACACCTGAGAGCCGCCTGTGCCGATTTTAACGGGGATCTTGGCAAATTCATCTCCCTGGTAATACTGATTCTCAACCCTAACGGCAATAATGCCGGACTGGGTTCTGAGCTGACCGGCAGAAATATTACTTGAGTAGGCACGAATAGCAGTGGTGATGTCGCTGATCGAAAGGTTGTACTTACGCAGCACGTCTGGTTTCACTTCTATGGCAATTTCATCAGGCGGGTAACCGGCTTGCACGATGCTGATGTTGTCCAGTTGAAGTAATTCGTCTTCCACTTCTTTCGCGATGTCTTTTAATTCGGTAAGGGGGAGATCGCCCACCAGTGGAAGCTCGATAACCTGCTGAGTAAATTCTTCCTGTACAATGGTAACGGGTTCCATGCCGGCAGGGAAGGACGCAATACCGTCGACACGGAGGTTAACCTTGTCGAGTACATTAGCCAGAGAGGCGTTATCGTCAATAGTAAGCCTTAATGAGCCCGAGCCACGAAAGGCCCGGGACACAACCCGCTCCACTTCCGGCACATCTTTTAATGCTTCTTCAATTTTAACGATGATCCCTTCTTCAATCTCCTGAGGCGAAGCACCGGGATAAGACGCACTAATTCTGATGTAATTGAATTCCGCCATAGGAAACATCTGGCGCTGTAGGCCACTGTATGCCGCCAAACCCATGACAACGATGAAGATCATTAAAAGATTTGCAGCAACGCTGTTGCGGGCGAACCAGGCGATAATGCCATGGTTCGTATCATGTTCATTGTGCATGGCGTGTCCTTACTGCGTGATTCGTTGAGAGGCGACGAGTTTCTTGCCGCTTTCAATCACTTTCACGGCCATTCCGTTGATTGGGTATTCGGGAGGGGTAACAACCAGCATGCCGCCGTCGATGTCGCCACTAACGAAGAAATATTCCCCTTCTTCACGCAGCACATTAACACGTTCACCTACCAGTTC